>Ga0070734_10001126_pt1 | contig 42195 bp, 27 predicted proteins | sample Coa_R1_8_FD_66444 | JGI IMG/M metagenome (GOLD analysis project Ga0070734, IMG submission 66444) | Surface soil microbial communities from Centralia Pennsylvania, which are recovering from an underground coalmine fire - Coalmine... | ecosystem: Environmental > Terrestrial > Soil > Unclassified ...
GGCATCGTCAGCATCAAAGTCGAGAAGAAAGGCAATTGGGGCCGGGCAGAGAAAAGCGTCGGCACGGGAGTCATCGTCGACGAGCACGGGTACATCGTCAGCAACCGCCACGTAATCACCGGAGCGTCTTCCATCAGCGTTTGCCTGGAAGATGGCACGGAACTACCGGCCGGGATCGCGGCGGAGGAGCCGCAGTGCGATTTGGCAATTTTGCATGTCCAGGGTGGTAAACGCCTGCATGCCCTGGCGCTGGGACCGGGCAGCGATTTGATGGTCGGGGAAACCGTCATCGCGGTCGGGCACCCGTTTGGCTATTCCCATACCGTCTCCACTGGCATCATCAGTGCCCTCGGCCGCAAAATCTCCCTGCCCACCGGTGAAGAGCTGACCAATTTGATCCAGACCGATGCCAGCATCAATCCCGGCAACTCGGGCGGACCGCTGCTCAACATTAACGGCGAGCTCATTGGCATCAACGTGGCCCTGCGGGAAGGCGCCCAGGGAATCGCCTTCGCCATCAATATCGATACGGTGAAACAAGTCCTGAGCCGTCAGCTGAGCGCCGTCAAGATGGCAGGAATTGAGCACGGCCTGATTTGCTCGGAAAGCATCGTTCCTGAAGCCCGACAACGTCAGCGGGTCGTGGTCGATGCCGTGTCGCAGCAGACGCCGGCTGCGGTCTCCGGGTTGCAGCGCGGCGATCAGATCGTCCGCATGGCCGAGCAGCTGATCACAACTCGTTTTGACGTGGAACGTGCCTTATGGGACCATAAGCCGGGCGAACAGATCCGGCTGACGCTCCTCCGCCAAGGCAAGGAACTCACGGTGGATTTGAAATTGACGCCGGTGCATCGACCGTAATCCGTAGCAAGAAAACACAGTCGGCGGAGAGACGTTCTGGTCTTTCCGCCGCTGTTCGTTTGCATTTTTTGCTCCGGACCACGGACGACAGACTAATCCACATACGGATCCGCTCCCAGGTCCTTCAGGATTTCCTGTCGTTGCTTTTCGTAGAGCATTAAATCCACACGTTGGCGGCGATGGCGGCGTTCCACGCGCCGTTGGGCACGCAAGAATTTGGGCCTATAGGATGCCCAGTTGATATTGCCGCCACGCCGACCCAGCTCACGCAAATAAGCCTCTTGAGACGGACCCAGACCCTCCAGCAGCTCGTCATCCAGCGCCAGGAAGAACTGGCAACTGCCCGGGTCCCCTTGACGGCCCGAGCGGCCGGCCAGCTGGCGATCGATTCGTTTCGCATCGTGCCGTTCCGTGCCCAAGACGTGCAGCCCACCCGCCTCGGTCACCTCGCTATCCGGCTTGATGTCGGTCCCGCGGCCAGCCATGTTGGTGGCAATCGTCACCCGGCCACGTTGGCCGGCCAGAGCCACAATCTGGGCCTCTTTTTCATGCTGGCGGGCGTTGAGCACCTGATGCTCAATTCCCGCCTGGTGCAAGAGGTTGCTCAGCTTCTCGGACTTCTCCACCGAGCGCGTACCGATAAGTACCGGCCGGCCCAGTTCGCGCATGCGCTGGATTTCCCCCACCACGGCGGCGAACTTGGCATCCTCCGTTGGGAAAATCCGGTCCGGCCATTGCTGGCGAATCACCGGCCGATTCGTCGGCACCGTGACGACCCACAGCTTGTACACTCGCCGCAGCTCAAAGTAGTTTTGCCGGGCGGTACCCGTCATGCCGGACAGCTTCTTGTAGAGTCGGAAGTAGCTTTGGAACGTGATCTGGGCGGCATGGTCGGAAGCTTTGTTGATTGCCACGCCTTCCTTGGCCTCGACCGCCTGGTGCAACCCCTCGCGCCAATGCCGATCCGGCATGCGGCGACCGGTGTACTCGTCGATGATGACGACCTTGCCTTTTTCGATCATGTAGTGCTGATCGAGACGGAAGCGGAAATGCGCGTGCAAGGCCCGTTCGATGTGCTCGTGGAGCTTGTCCATAGCGTGGGAGTGGGGTCCCACGGGCGGATTGGCATAACGGGCCACTTCTTTACCCAGCTCGGTCAGCTCGATTTTTTGCTTCTTCTCGTCCAGCGTGAAATGCTGGTCGCGAACCATCGTCTTGGCGATTCGGTCGGCCCAGTGGTAGACGACCTGTTCCTCCGGCGTGGCCAAGCGCGTGGGGGCAGCGATGATGAGCGGCGTCCGCGCCTCATCGATGAAGATATTGTCGGCTTCGTCCACGATGGCAAAATTATGCTCGCGCTGCACCTTCGGATCGAGCGGCTGGGCAAATTGGCCATTGTTCGCTGTCCACGGGCCCCAAAACGGCATCGCCGTTCCCTTGTTGCCGCTGACCTTGAGCCGATCCCGCAGAAAGTCAAAGCCGAATTCGGAGGCCGTGCCATAGGTAATATCGCAGCGATACGCCTGGGCCCGGGCCGGCTCCGACATCTGCATTTGTAAGATGCCCACGGTCAGACCGAGCGCCTGGTAAATCGGCCCCATCCATTCGGCGTCGCGGCCTGCGAGGTAGTCGTTCACGGTCGTGACATGGACCCCTTTGCCGCTGAGCGCGTTGAGAAACGTAGGCATGGCTGCCACCAAGGTTTTGCCTTCGCCGGTGGCCAGCTCCGCAATGGCTCCGTGGTGGAGCACCACGCCGCCTGCCAATTGCACATCGAATGGCCGAAGCCGTATCGTTCGCAGCGCCCCTACGCACACCAAGCCAAAAGCCTCGGGCAACAACCGATCCAGCGATTCGCCCCCGCGCGCGCGGCCACGAAGCTGCAAGCCGCGTTGCCGTAATTCGACATCGTTGAGGCGGGTGAATTCATTTTCCCAGTACCGAATTCGATCAATTGCCAGCGCCGCTCGGGCCAGGCGCCGCTGCGACGGAAGCCCAAACATGGCTTTCAGGAAATTGACCGAGCGGAGTCCCAGCCGGCCGACATTCAAGGCCCGAAGAGCGGACGCTTCAGTTCCGGGAAGAACATGACTGGTCGGTGCAGTTGCAGTTTCCAAAGTAGGATTGACCTCGCAAGCCCCGGCGGTGCCGGAAGGGATTAACCGGGCAGACGGAGTTTTCACCGCGGAAGAAATTCGACCTTATCTAGCCTACCATAATTGACGGCTGGATCGAAGGTAATTTTGCGAGAAATTGCCAACACGACCTGGGAGCCAGAGCTCGAAATCCGACTTACGAACCGGAAACCTCATACAATAAAAAAGCCGCCCCGCCCGCTGTACCACCTCTCCCATGGCCAACGCGGACCGGACGGCTGAAACCCCATCACCCTTCTGATGGGGAACGCCGAGAGGCCGAACCGGGAGCAAGCTTGCGGGAAGTCTGCGAACTCCGCATTCTTCCCGGCTCCGCATCTCGTATCGCACAGAGCTTGAGCAATTCGCAGTGTAGGAAGCAAATTCCGGGCCAATTCGGCACGGCGAGATAATTCCCAGAAATCCTGTCCCAACTCCAACAGGCAACAGCACTTCAGGTAGCATCTGTTTTTCTATCGATTTTGCTGCTCTTCTTCGCTCGCCCATGACGCAGGCGAAATCCGCTCAGAGCCTGAGCAACGCCCAGCCCTGGCGCGCGCAGCTGACGACATCTCGCACAAGGAAGTCTTTTCCGGTCATCGGCCAGGCACTCCCACCGGATTTCCTGAATCTGCCGATTGTGCCCGGCCGAAGAATGGAAGGGTTGCGTTGACGGTGTGATTGTGGGGCCTTACAATTTCTCAAGCTGCGTCAAATGATCCGCTCCTTGACGGAGTGTATGATGTTCTTGATGGTTGAGTTCCTGCCTGGTTTTCTGCTCTGCTGCGGCTGTCGTCCGGCGGTCGCCGGGCGGTGAAACCAGGACCGGCTGGTTTCCGGTCTTTCCGCGCGATCGCCTGCTTTCTTCCCCCATAATTCCTTGTGTGCCAGCGGAGAATCACCCCGCCGACGGGCCCGCTCGATGGTGCGGCTCCGGTCAGCTAAAAGCAGGCCGGCGGCAGTTGCATCGGTGCTGGTTTTGGATTCCAGCAGATTGAGAGGATTGTTCCATGGCTACTGACGTGCGGCTGAAGGAAGCTCTGCCCGAAATCACGGAAGCAATTGTGGCGACCTACACCGAATGCCGTCATACCAATCACTTGGGCCACAAGCCGTTACCGAACCGAGAAGCGGTAGCGGACATTCTGGACGACCTGCTCGAAATCCTTTATCCAGGTTTCGTCCGCCGCCAGAACCTCCACATGGGCAATGTCGAGTACCACGTGGGTGATTTGGTTGACGGGTTACACGATAAACTGACGCAGCAAATCGCTCGAGCCCTGCGGCACGACTACGATCGGGAGGGTCCGCCGCTCGACTTCGAGGCGTTAGCCCAGCAAAAGACGGTGGAGCTCCTCAAGCGGCTCCCCGATCTCCGCGTGATTCTGGAACAAGATGTGCAGGCCGCGTATGAAGGGGATCCGGCGGCCAAAAGCTATCATGAAATCATCTTTTGCTATCCCGGCCTGGAAGCAGTCACGATCTATCGCATCGCCCATGAGCTGCTGCTCCTGGGCGTACCGCTCATCCCGCGCATGATGACTGAATACGCCCATAGCAAGACCGGCATCGATATTCATCCCGGTGCCCGCATCGGCCGAAGTTTCTTCATCGATCACGGCACCGGCGTGGTCATTGGCGAAACCTGCGACATTGGAAAGCGGGTCAAACTCTATCAGGGCGTAACGCTGGGAGCGTTGAGTTTTCCCCGCGATGCCGACGGAAAGATCATTCGCGGCATGAAACGCCACCCGACGCTGGAAGACGAGGTCGTTGTCTACGCCAACGCAACGATCCTTGGCGGCGATACGGTGATTGGCCATCACGCTGTGATTGGCTCCAGCGTCTGGCTCACGCAGAGCGTGGATCCGTACACGGTCGTGTCGTTGGAAAAACCGTCGCTGCGCATCAAAGGACCCGACACGACGGACCTGGTGCCGATGTATCACATCTAAACGGTGCGGGTGCTAGGGAAGCTGGACCAGCTCCGAACGTGACAGAGGGCGGGATACCCTCCCTCGCGGTCGGGTCTGGTCCGTTCCATCCCGGTTTGTGATCCGCTACTCGGATCCTTCCTCATCCTCTTCGTCTTCCCCATATGCAAAACCGCACGCTTTGCAGATCAGCTGCTTTTGACAGTCCGGACAGGTAATGGCCATATCGGGCTGATAGACCGCCACGTGAGTTTCTCCATGGCGCGGCTGAAAGAATCGACCACAGGCTTTGCAAATCAGCGGCTTTTCGCAAAAGCTGCACTTGATCATAATCGTCTCAGCTCCTTCGCCTCGGTCTCGATTGACCGAGGAATGGACCAGGAACTCACAATTCCACCGGAGGGTATGCGGTGGAACCCCACTGCAAGTGCTGGGACGCCGATGTCCTCTTCAGATGGGCGATTCATCCAGGACAACGAATCGAAAACAAGGTGACGAGCCTACACGATTAGGCTAACCGAGCGGGCACTCTAAGGGAAGCGAAAAGCCTCGCTGTTGAAGAAAACTTTAACCGGCCGGCGCCGATTCCTCGGCTTTCTCCGTGTCTTTCCGCAGTCCACGCCGGATGGCCGCCAGAAGACCCTCTTCCTGTTCGGGGAATACGGTTCGCAGATCGAGTACGAACTTGCCCTCATGGAGACGCCCCACCACCGCCGGGGCGCCTGTCCGCAGCCGGTGGGCAAGTTCCGCATCGCTGAGGCCTCGGGCCGTGAGCGCAACAATCACGGTTTTCATCGCCTGATCCGGCAAAGACCCCCCGCCCACGAACGCCACGTCTTCACAGACCGCAGCCGTTTCCACCCCCTCGACATCGCGTAAGTGCTCGGCCAATGTTTCGGCCCGGCGGCGCAGATTCGTGAGCGACATTCCCAGCATGCGCAGCCCCGGGACTTCCTGCAGGGCCCGCGCTTCGTGGAGGTAGAGCCGGAGCGTGGCCTCCAATGCGGCCAGGGTCATTTTGTCGAGGCGAAAGGCGCGCATCAGGGGATCCTTCTCGATTTTTTGAATCAGCTCCGTGCGTCCGGCCAGGATGCCGGCTTGTGGTCCGCCGAGAAGTTTATCGCCGCTGAAGAGCACGAGATCGGCTCCGCGGGCGATGCTATCCCGAGCAACCGGTTCGCCGTGAAAGCCAAATCGGCGGAAATCAAGCAATGCGCCGCTGCCGATGTCGTCCAAGACCGGCAAACCGTGCTTCTTTCCCAGTGCGGTCAGCTCGCCCAGTGCGACGGCTTTCGTAAAGCCCGAAATGCGGTAATTGCTCGTGTGCACCTGCATCAGGGCACCGGTGTTGGGCCCGATAGCCCGCTCGTAATCGGCCAGCCGCGTGATATTGGTCGTGCCGACTTCGCGCAGGATGGCCCCGCTAACGGCCATGATCTCCGGGATGCGAAAACTACCGCCGATTTCGATGAGCTGGCTGCGCGAGAGGATCACTTCCCGGCCCTGACATAGGGCGCGCAGAGCGATGACCGTGGCCGCGGCGTTATTGTTGACGGCCGTGGCCGACTCGGCGCCGGTGAGCCGGCATAGCCACTCGCGAATGGCCAACGGCCGGGAGGAGCGCTTGCCCGTCTCCAGGTCGAGTTCCAAGTTGAGATAACCCCGTGCGGCTTCGTAGGCCGCCCGGGCCGCTTCCTCTGCGATCGGTGCTCGGCCAAGATTGGTGTGCAGGACAATCCCCGTGGCGTTGATGACCGGCCGTAACTTGGGACGTAACTCGCGTCCCAGCCGATCCACGACTCGGGCTGCCACGGCTTGGACTGCGACAGTTCCATCGAGCGCTTCCCCGCGGCGAAGGCAATCGCGCATCGCCATGAGCTCGATACGGATAGCGCTCACCAGCTGCTCGTGGGCGCAGTCGCCCGCCAGCGCCTGGATTGCCGGCGATTGCAAAACATCGTGCACGGAAGGCAGCTTGCGAAAGGGACTAGCACTCATGAGCAAAATCGGCATCACGAGGATTTGTCATCGCACAGGCCCCTGGGCGACTTCCCCAGGTTGAGGACACGTTCCATCTCCTCCACGGACATGCCCCGTTCGATCATGCTTTGCTTCAGGACTGCAAGGTGTTCGCTCTCCCGCGCCTTCCGCCAATTCTTGGCGATCGTCCCGACGACGGCGGGAATGATCCAGCCACCGAACAGGACGATCCATACGAGACTCCCCCCGAAGTTGCCCCAGAATTCGGAAAAATCTGCGAACACGTGTTTCCCCCTAACAAGTGAAGACCCGCAGAAACCGGCCCTAATGGACGCTATGCATCATCCTATTCGCTGGCCTGCCGAGGTCATTTACGTCTTGGCTAGGACGCGCAAATCGCCGTCACGCCGCGTCACACCAATGCGGTCGAGATATTCGCATAACGGCACGGCGTACTTTCGCGTCGTACCGAGCAGGTCGCGGATCTCAGAAACTGCTAGCCCCGGACCACTCGCCAGGCGTTCCTGGACCTTGCGGCGCATTTCATTTTCGGCATCACTGTGCAAATAGATGTCCTCGGCAATGGGGATCAGGTACCCTTCCGCCACACACACGTCGAAGAGGTCCTTCAAATTGGCGGCATTCCCCCCGGCCTGTCCGGCAAAGCTGTCCGGCTCGGGCGGCTGGAAGCGGGCCTCCTGATAGGCCGCCACCATCTTATCTTTGAGTTTGCGCAGGTTGGTGCTCAACTTCGGTTTGAAGTCAGCGCGGGCAACCCGGCGGAGATCACCCACGACCTGCCGTTTTTGGATCAGCCGATCGATGGTCCCATGGACCAGCGCTTCGTTACCGACATAGTCCAGGTGCGACTGAACTCTTTGCCGGTCGTGGGCGGACATCAACGGGGATTGCTCATGCAGGCGGCCAAGTACATGAAGCAACCGCTGCTCCAGTTCGTGGACCATGTCGGCGTGCAACAGGACGTGGCGCGCATGGCTGGTCGAAACTTCGATGAGGTCTCCGTTGGCCCGCAAGCGCTCGATCAACTCCTGGGCTTCGTCCGGCCCCACGCCGGCTCCCCGGACGAGATCGGCCGGCCGAAATCCGCTGAAGCCGCCAAACCAGGCCACCGTCAGCGCACGCTCCGCGGGGCTCCCGCTCCAAAGCCGTTCGATTCGCTCCAGGATCTCCAGATGCCGGCGGCGGATTTTCTTCGCCACCGGCTGGAGCACTTGTCCGCCGCCCAAGGTCTGCGTACCGGACGACTCGCGAACGACAAACGGCTGTCCCCAGGTAGCCGTCGCGGGCTCTTCGAGGAACAACTGTGCCAATCCCCACTGACCTGGCTCGATGGTATCGCAATCCAGCAGAGCAACCGTTCCCATGATTTCGGCCGTGCCCACGTGAAACCGCACGGGGAGCCGGTGTTTGATGGGCCGGCGCGCGTCGGCCAAGCAGTGTAGCCGCACGGTGATGACACGCGCCGGTTCCAAATAACCGGGCGTTGCTAATTCCTGGCCTCGGATTACATCTTCATGCGACACGCCGGCCAAGTTAATCGCCGCACGCATTCCGCGGTGCACTTCATCGATGGCCGTATCATGGTTTTGCAGTGACCGAACCCGCACCCGCTCCCGCCGTGGCAGCCATTCTACGTCGTCGCCGACGCGGAGACTGCCGGCCGTCACGGACCCCGTGACCACCGTTCCATGCCCTTGCACAATGAAGGAGCGATCAATTGCCATGCGAAACCATTCCTTGGCCGTGCGGGTCTCCACATGGCGGCAAACCTCGGCGATGGCCGCCTTGAGAGCCGCGATCCCTTCACCGGTCTGGGCCGATGTGCGGATGATCGGGGCATGTTCGAGGAAGCTCCCCTGCACGAGCTCGCGGATCTCCAGTTCCACGACTTCGCGGCTGGTCTCATCGGCCAAGTCACATTTGGTCAAGGCAATCACACCGTGGCGCAAATCGAGTAGCCGAAGGATTTCCAGGTGTTCGCGGGTCTGTGGCATGATAGAATCGTCCGCTGCGACCACCAGCACCGCCAAGTCGATGCCCGTGGCCCCGGCGAGCATGTTCTTGACGAAGCGTTCGTGGCCGGGCACATCGACAATGCCGAGCCGGAATTCACCCAGGTCAAGAATGGCGAAGCCGATATCAATCGTGATGCCGCGAGCTTTCTCTTCCGGCAATCGATCGCAGTCAATCCCGGTCAGGGCCTTGACAAGGGACGTTTTGCCGTGGTCGATATGGCCGGCAGTGCCGAGGATCAGATCGCGGGGCATCGAGACATCCTTTGGTGAACCGTTCGTTTCTACCGCTGCACACGACTACCAAGGCAGTTCTCCGTCTTCGGCGCGGTACGGCGGATCGTACTCCTCGGACAAGGCGCGGAATTCTTCTTCCTCACGCTCGCCGGCCGTCTTTTGGGTGAAGGAACGTCCCCAGAGGAAGTAGTGGAACAGGCCGAAAATACCAATCCCGGCTGCCGCTACCATCATCCAGAGGAATAGACCGCCAGTCAACAAATTCAGAAAGGCGAACACGGGAATCCCCACGAAGATACAGAGCACAATCGTGAGATAGGTGTCGCGTCCGGACGAATGTGGTGCCCCGTTGTGGTCCATGGTGGCCTCCCGATCAGGCAGGCGAACGGCCGCTACCTGCTTTATAACATGGTGCGGGAGCTGTCACTAGAGCGTAAACCGCTTGGCCGGGCGTTTTCTCAGTTTGTATCTTCGCGCTGGCTGCAGAGAAGACGATAATGCTGAGGAATCGCTGCGCGAACGAAGCTGGTTCGCTCGGGCCTTGTCTGCATGAAGGAAAACCCATGACCTATCGAAACCTTTCGGAAATGCACCACTGCCAGGCGGAGCGATGCGGGCCGCGCCCTGCTCTCCGGTATAAACGCCACGGGGTGTACCACGACGAGAGCATGGAGCAATACCGGGCGGATGCCTTGGCCTGTGCGGCAGCCTTGATCGATGCAGGGATCCAGCCCGGCGACCGCGTCGGAGTGTTGTCGGAAAATCGAGTGGAGTGGCTCATTTCCGACATGGGTATCCTGGCCGCCGCTGCCGTCAACGTGCCACCGCACGCCCCGCTCTCCGCGCGGCAGGTGCACTTTCAACTTGCCGATGCCGGCGCCCGCTGGCTCTTTGTCTCCAACCGAGAACAACTAGAAAAGGTCCAGCAAATACGCAACGAGTTGCCGCTTCTGCGAGGGATCGTTTTCTTCGAAGCGAGTAAAGGGCCTTTTTCATCCTGCGAAATCATTCCTTGGGACCGCTTCTTGCAGCATGGAAGAACGCGGCTGCGTGATCTCGTGTCAGAGCAGCGGCGGCGCGAAGCCGCACTCGGGCCGGATGATCTGGCCACGATCATGTATACCTCCGGCACCACGGGGAATCCCAAAGGCGTCATGCTGACGCACGGGAACCTGGTGAGCAATACGCTGGCCGCCTTGGAGGTCCAGCCGCATGCTCCGGACGATCTCGTGCTCAACTGGCTCCCTTTCAGTCACATTTATGCGCGGACCGTCGATCACTACCAAAGCATCGCTGCCGGGATCGTCGTCTGCCTGGCTGAATCCGCGGATACGCTCATCGAGGAGCTGCGCGAGGTGCAGCCGACGCATATTTCCTGTGTCCCGCGCTTTTACGAAAAGGTCCTCACCGCGGTCGCGAGCGCGGACCCCAGGGAGACCGGGCGGAGATTGCGGGAGATCTTCGGTCCACGGATGGTTTGGCTGGGATCGGGGGGAGCCCCGCTTCCCCGCACGATCGGCGATGCTTACCGAGAAGCAGGGATGGTGATTCTGGAAGGCTATGGCCTGACCGAAAGTTCGCCAGTCATCAGCTTCAATCGCAAAACCAACAATCGGAGTGGGACCGTCGGCTTACCCATTCCGGGGGTAGAAGTGACCATCGCGCCGGACGGTGAGGTTTTGTGCCGTGGACCCAACATCATGCGAGGATATTGGAACAACCCCGAAGCAACCGCGGCGGCGTTGCGGGACGGTTGGTTGCATACCGGCGACCTGGGAAAGATCGACGTCGACGGCTTCTTGAGCATCACCGGTCGTAAGAAAGAGCTGCTAGTTTTGTCCAACGGCAAAAAGGTCGTGCCGCCCTATCTGGAAGGGTTGCTCCTTGGCGATGAGTGTATCGACCAGGTCGCCGTCTATGGCGAAGGCCGCAATTTCTTGACCGCCTTGGTGGTGCCGCATTGGGAAAACCTCCGCCGCGTACTCGCAACCCAAGGAACCACCGTGGATCATGCTGCCCCGGAAGTGCTGGCTCGGCATCCCGCGGTGCAAGCGCTGGTGCGAAAGCGGATCGACGCCGCTCTGGGCGAGGTCGCAGGGTGGGAGCGGATCCGCAGATTCCTTATCCTGCCGCAACCATTCAGTGTGGCCGCGGAGGAACTCACCGTCAGCCTCAAGTTGCGGCGGGATGTGATCTTTTCAAAGCACAAGGCGGAACTGGAGGCACTCTACCGGGAATGATTCCTCCCCAAGGCGAAATACGCCGGACCTAACGGCCTCCCGGCTCTGGTATCGATCGTGCCCCCGGGGCGGATGCCTCCGGAGGATGCTCGGATTGGCCGTCGCCGGTCGCAGGGGCCGCAGCAAATAGCGGTAAACCGCCCCGCTGCGCCTGTCTCCGGTCACGTAACCGTAGAAGGATGAAGAAGAATACCGGCGTCAGGAAAATGCCAAAGAAGGTGACCCCGATCATCCCGCTGAAGACGGCCGTGCCGAGGGATTGGCGCATCTCTGCGCCGGCTCCCCGGGCAATCACGAGCGGCAACACGCCAAGGGTGAAGGCGAACGAGGTCATGATAATGGGCCGGAATCGAATGGAACTCGCCTCAAGCGTGGCCTTGTGCAATTCGCGCCCTTCCTCCCGCAGTTGGCGGGCGAATTCGACGATCAGGATCGCATTCTTGCTCGCCAGGCCGATCAATACCAGCAAGCCAATCTGCACGAAAATGTCCACCGGGAGATGTGCAATGGTCATTCCGGTAACTGCGGCGAGCATGCAGAGCGGCACGACCAAGATCACCGCCAACGGAAGACGCCAGCTTTCATACTTGGCCGCCAGGACCAGGTAGACAAACATCGTTCCCAGGGCGAAGATCAGCAGGGCCACATTGCCAGCTTGGAGTTGGAGGAAAAGCAGCTCCGTCCACTCGAACGCCACGCCCAGCTGCTGCGCTAGCTCGGTCATGTCCTGGATGACTTCTCCGGAGCTGACGCCCGGTGCCTGGTTGCCGTTGACCGATGCGGAGGTGTACATGTTGTAGCGCATGACGAAGATCGGTCCGGCGGTGTCCTCGATGCGGGCCAGTGTACCCAGCGGCACCATTTGGCCCTGGAGATTGCGAACTTTGAACTGCCTGACTTCAGCGGCATTGGTACGGAACCGCGGGGCCGCCTCCACCTGCACTTCCCAGGTACGGCCGAATGCATTGAAGTCGTTGACATAGAGCCCACCCATGTAAACCTGCAACGTGGTGAACACGTCTTGGATCGGTACTTGAAGCGATTCCACTTTGGTGCGGTCGATGTCCACATAGAGTTGCGGAACGTTGGCCCGGAACAGGGTGAAAACCCCGGCATAATGCGGGTCGCCGTTTGCCTTCTGGATCAACTCATCCGTTTGCGCCTGCAATTCGGTCAGGTCGATGTAGCCGCGCTGCTCGACCTGGAGCTTGAAGCCGCCGGCGTTGGCCAGGCCGCGGACCGGCGGTGCCCGAAAAACGCTGACAAGGGCATCCTCAATCTCCTGGGCGCATTGCTGCTGGATCTTTCCCGCGATGACGGCATCATACTCATCCGCAGCCTGGCGTTGGTCAAATGGTTTCAAGACAACGAACATCGAGCCAAGATTCGAGCCGTTCGTCCCTAAAAGAAACGATTGCCCCGCGACTCCGACCGTGTGCGCAACTCCGGGAATATTGCGGGCAATTTTGTCGATTCGCACCATGACTGCGCGGGTCCGCTGCACCGAGGCGGCGTCGGGCAGCTGAGCGTTGACGAGCAAATAACCCTGGTCCTGCGTTGGAATAAAACCTGTGGGAGCACGAATCATGCTCCAGTAGGTCAGGTAGAGCAATCCTCCGTATGCCAGAAGTACGACCACCGCCAGGCGCAGCAGCCGCGCCACCGCCCAACCGTAGACTCGGGTGACCCAATCGAAGAGACAATTGAACCGATCGAAGAACCAACCCAGCGCAGCGTTCACCGGCCGGATCACGAACCAACCAATGACGCCGCCCATCAACGCGCCCGGAATGAATGCTGTCGCTGGGATGAGCCAGGATTGCCACCGGGGCGCCTCGCTTCTCGGGGCCGGGAATCCGAGCCGGCCGGCCAAGTACGTATTCGCGATCCAAATGGTGAGCAGACCGCCGCCAATACCGAAGATCCACCAGGGGAGCGCTTCCCGACGGTGCGATCGACCGTGGCCGCCTTCTTCCGTCTTGAAGATGGCTACGGCACGCGACGGAGTCAATGTCAAGGCGTTGATCGCCGAGATAATCATCGATACGGAAATGACGATGGCAAATTGGCGATAGAACTGGCCGGTGAGGCCGGGCACAAGGAGGCTGGGCAGGAACACTGAACACAGCACCAATGTGATGGCGACGATGGGGCCGGTGATCTCCTCCATGGCCTTGATCGTGGCGGCGCGGGCATCCAGGCCCGTGGCAATCAGCCGTTCGATATTTTCCAGCACCACGATGGCGTCGTCCACGACAATGCCAATGGCCAGCACGAGACCGAAGAGCGTCAAATTGTTCAGACTGAACCCAAGCAAAGCCATCACCGCAAACGTGCCGATCAGCGAGACGGGCACATCGATCATCGGCAAGATCATGGCCTTCCAGTCCTGAAGGAAGAACAGGACCACGAGCGCAACGAGCAGGACGGCGAGGATGAGGGTGCGGAATACCTCCTCAACCGATTGACGAATGAACGGCGTCGTATCGTACAGGATGCGGTATTCGAGCCCGGGAGGAAAGCTGCTTCGCAGCTCTTCCATCCTCCGCTTCACGGCATCGGCCACATCGAGGGCATTGGAGCCGGGAAGCGGAAAAATGCCCATGCCTGCGGCCGGCTGGCCATCCAGCCGGGTGCTTTGGTCGTAGTTTTGGGCTGCCAGCTCGACCCGGGCCACGTCCCGCACCCGGACCACCTGACTGGCGGGGTTACTGGGATCAAGGTTTCCCTGACCGGTTTTCAGAATGATGTCCGCGAATTGGCGCTCCGTCGTCAGGCGGCCGAGCGTACTCATCGTCAGCTGAAACTCTTGTCCGGCCGGAACGGGTTCTTGGCCCACCTGTCCGGCCGCGACCTGAACGTTCTGATTGCGGATAGCGTTCACGACGTCCACCGCAGTCAGGTTACGGGTCGCCAATTTATCGGGATCGACCCAAATCCGCATGCTGTAACTGCGCTGACCGAACTGAATGACATCGCCGACGCCCTTCACACGCAGCAGCTCGTCGAGGATATGGATGGTTGCATAGTTGCTGAGGTAAAGATCATCGTACTGGCCATTGGGCGAGATCAGGTTGACGGCAAGCAGAATGTTGGGAGATTTCTTCTTGGTGCTTACCCCCTGCAGCTGAACTTGCTGCGGTAGCTGCGGCATGGCCAGGGCGACGCGGTTCTGCACCAGCACCTGAGCGATATTCAGGTCCGTCCCAATTTCAAACGTGATGGTCAGTGTGTAATTGCCGTCGTTGGTAGCTTGCGAAGACATGTACAGCATGTTTTCGACGCCGTTCACCTGCTGCTCGATCGGTGCCGCAATCGTGTTGGCCACGACCTGTGCATTGGCGCCGGGATAGCTCGCCGTGACCGTAACGGTGGGCGGGGTGATGGGCGGATACTGATCGATGGGAAGGAAGAAGACCGCCACCAGGCCAATCAGGATAATGACAATCGATACCACCCAGGCGAAAATCGGGCGATCGATGAAAAACCGTGCGAACATGCAGAGTCCTCTCGTTCACTGCTTGGTCTGTGTCGAGCCACCGGATTGCTGTGACGTCGGCGATGCCTGGGGTGGTGTCTGTGAAGGGAGCATGCTGGAGGCTGCATTTTGCGGCGGGGAGGCCGCGCCGGTCGCCGGCATCTTGGCGAGCTTGGGATTTACCACGATGCCTGGCCGCACACGCTGCAGTCCACTAACGATCACGCGCTCGTTGGGCTGCAAGCCTTTCTTGATTGCTTGCAAAGCCCCGTATTGTGCTCCGAGTTCCACATCGCGGCGGAGGGCCCTGTTCTGGTCATCGACGACATACACGAACTTGAGATTCTGATCCGTACCCAGGGCGCGTTCGTTGACCAAAACGGCCTGGTAAGGAGGGCCAATGGCGACCCGGATGCGGACGAATAACCCGGGGGACAGGACACGTACACCGACGGGCGGCTTGGGATTGGGGAAAGAACCCCGAATTAACAGCGTGCCCGTGGATGGATCCACCTGGTTGTTCACGAAGTCCACAATACCTTCGTGTGGGTAGTCGGACTCGGTCGCCAAGCCGAGCCAGACGGGGACTCGTGCGCCTTCGCGCGTCGAGTGGAATTTCCCTTCCCGGATCAGCTGCTGGACGCGCAACATCGTCCGCTCATCCACATCGAAATAGGCGTACATCGGGTCCATCGAAACGAGTGTGGTCAGGAGCGTTTGATCCGCGATCACAAGGTTGCCTCGGGTAACCAGCGTTCGGCCGATCCGACCGCTGATGGGAGCCAGCACTTTGGTCCAGCTCAGGTTCAGCCGAGCCTGTTCCAAATTTGCCTGGGCGGAGGTAACCGAAGCCCGAGCCGTGTCGCGCGCGGCCAGGTCTTTTTGCAGCTCTTCCTGACTGACCGCCTGCGTGCCGGTCAGCTTCACATCCCGGTTATAAAGGGCTTCCTGGTAGCGCAGATTCGCTTCTTGAAGACGGACCTGGGCTTCGGCTTGGTCCAGCGATGCCTGGTAGGGGCGAGGATCGATTTCGTAGAGCACGTCGTTTTCGTTGACTTCCGCTCCTTCTTTGAAATTGATCTGCATGAGGTAGCCACTGACCCGGGCGCGCACCTGAACCGAATCGATCGCCGCCGTTCGCCCTGTGAATTCTTCATAATCCTCAACTTGGCGCTGAAGCGGATAACTGACCGTGACCGCAGGGGGACTGGATGATGGAGTTTCCGTGGGCGCCCGGCCGCAACCAACGATGCTGAAGAGAAACGCGAGCAGCAAGCCAGCACCACAATGGAAGCTCAGGGAATCAATCATGGAAAGGTTTCCGACAGGAGGCGCGTGCTTTCGAAAGATGTGCCACAATCGTGAGAGGATCCCATATGCAGAGCCCGGCCTGGCTTTGCCCGGACTCGGTCCTCTCGTTGTTATTATCCAGCACTCTGTGCCGCTGGAAAGATCCGCAATTCAAATTCGGATCTCAGGCAGAGCCGGTCTCCTCGGCTCGGAAGCCAAGCTCTGCCGACACCACGCGGGCCAGCAGTGTAATGATTTGCTGCTCCCGTTCCGATCCGCCGAACTCGCCCTGCGCGAGCTGATCGATTTCGGCGCGAAGCAAACGCAAACTCGCCCAGAGCTGATCGCGGGCGGCAATGGTCTGGGCCTTTTCGGGATCCATGATTTGCCCCTACTGTTGGCAAGAAAGTCCGGCCGCGGCGAATGCGCCTCAAGCCTCTGGCCGCTTGTGTGCCGGCCCTTTCGCGTGCGCCAGGTTCATGGCTGTATTGACGAGCCCGACGTGGCTAAAGGCCTGGGGAAAATTCCCGACGAGCCGACCTGCGTGCGGATCGTACTCCTCGGAGAGGAGACCGACATCATTGCAGAGTCCCAGCAGTCGTTCGAACGTCTCCTGGGCGTCGGCGTCGCGGCCGAGCAGGGCATAGTTGTCAGCCAGCCAAAACGTGCAAGGCAGAAATGCCCCCTCGCCAGGCGGCAAGCCATCAACACCCGGATCACTCTCGTAGCGCTGAACAAATCCATCGTGAAGCAGGCGACGCTCAATGGCGTCCACGGTGCCACGCACGCGCGGATCGTTCGGCGGCAGGAAACCCACGAGCGGTGCCACCAGGAGACTGGCATCCAGTTTCCGGGAGCCGTAGTACTGCACGAAGGCCCCCAATTCGGTGTTGAAGCCTTCGCGGCACACTTGCTCGTGAATGGTGTCACGCAGCTTGCGCCAGCGATCGACGGGGCCAGTGCGGCCAAAGCGCTCGGCCGCCTTCACCGCACGGTCCAGAGCCACCCAGGCCATGACGCGGGAATGCGTGAAATGGCGGCGTGGACCACGAACCTCCCAGATCCCCTCGTCGGGACGGCTCCAGGCCGTCTCGAGGAATTCGAGAATGGCCTCCCCAAACCGCCAACCGGCCTCGTCTGCCTCCAGCCCCGCTACGCGAGCCTGGTAAAGCGCATCCAGGACTTCACCATACACATCCAGTTGGAATTGTCCCGAGGCGGCGTTGCCGATCCGGACGGGACGCGAGCCTTCATACCCGGGCAGCCAATCGACTTCCCATTCTCTCAATCGGCGGCGGCCGTCCAGACCATACATGATCTGGAGCTTCGACGGCTCACCGGCGACCGCGCGCAGCAGCCACTGCCGCCAGGCCCGAGCCTCTTCCAGGTAGCCACCCTCAATCAAGGAGTACAGCGTAAACGTGGCATCGCGGACCCAGCAATACCGGTAGTCCCAGTTGCGCACGCCGCCCAACTGCTCAGGCAACGATGTGGTTGCCGCGGCCATAATCCCGCCGGTCGGATCGTACGTCAAGGCCTTGAGCGTAATCAGCGAGCGCATCACCTGGTCGCGCCACGGGCCCTGGTAGGTGCAACGCCCCGACCATTCCTGCCACCAGCGGTCGGTCTCCGGGAGGGCTTGGAGAGGATCGGCTGGAGGCGGCGGCTCCTCATGCGACGGGTACCAGCGAAGGACAAAGGGTACGACTTGTCCTTCCGTGACGGTAAACTCCGCCACCGTGGTCAAATTCTGCCCCTGGAGTTCCACGTCCGTGTTCAGAAGGAGGCTATTGGGTCCGGCGATGGCCCGGATGCCGCGGATGGTCCGCCGGACCCATGGGACGATCGAACCATAGTCGAACCGAATGATGATCTCCAGCTGCATCGGAACCCGACCCCGATCCCCCTTCACCATCCGGACCAAAACCGGGGATTGAGCGCGGAGTGGCATGAAATCGATCAGCGTGACGGCCCCCGCGTCGGTTTCGTAGCTGGTTTCGAGCACCAAGGTGGCATCCCGGTATCGCCGACGGATGCGGCGAATCTCCGCCTTGGGTGCCAGCAACCAGCGTCCATGCTCAGGATTGCCCAGCAGAGCCGCAAAACAGGCTCCTGAGTCGAAGCGCGGCAAACAGAGCCAATCGATGGAGCCGTTGCGGCCCACCAGGGCGGCAGTTTGGAGGTCCCCGATCAGTGCATAGTCTTCAATGCGTGAGGCCATGACCGACAATACGGCAAAAGCGGTGCCGAGCGCTCGAAAAAGGGACCGCGCCTTCCGCGAGGATCTAGAGCGGCTTGAGCCAAATATTCCGAAATCGCACCTTGTTGCCGTGGTCCTGGAGCCGAATCGGGCCAGGCTCGCCGAGTTTGGTATCCAGGGCGCCGTCGGTCGCCTTTCCAAACGTACCATGGTCGATGACCGTCACGCCGTTTTGGACGATCGTGATCTGGCCATTCTTGCTGACCGCTCCTTGGCTATTTACCCGGGGTGCATGGAAGGTGATATCGTACGTTTGCCACTGTTCGGGCGGCTTGCACGGGTTCTTCGGCTCGGATTGGCCCTTCTCCTCGGCGGCGGCCCAGTTGGGGGCAATGATTTTGTACAAGGCCCCGCAAGCGCCATCGGCATAGGTCTTGTTCATGTAGGAATCGAGGACCTGGACCTCGTAACGGCCCTGGATGTAGACGCCGCTATTGGCTCGGGCTTGGCCTTTCGCATTGGGCATGGACGGCAGCCAAAACTCGACGTGGAGCTGGAAATCGGGGCCGAACTTCTGCTTGGTCATGATATCACCCTGGCGCGGAACAACCTCCATATATCCGTCTTCCACTTTCCAACCGGCCGGCTGACCATTCCGCTTCGTCCAGCCCGACAGGTCCTTGCCATCGAACAAGACAATGGCATCCTTGGGGGGCACGGCACTCTTCTCCGGAGTTCCATCGGCGGCGGCAGCCGATCCGATTGCGAACAGCGCGATCTCGGCCAGGAACGCCAGCGCAGCCCGTTTTGGGAATCGCTGAAGTTGACGCATCTTCGATGTCCTCTCGGCAGGTGTAAAAAACAACTGTGTGATACGGCCACGAGGAGGATTCTAGCCAGCAGAAAGGGCGATTGTCCATGTGCGAACCGCGGCCAAGGAGTTCCGGGGGCACTCCCAGAAATGTGGCTGTGCGCACTGCCGCGTAACGGAGCGTGCAAAAAAATCATCTTTCTTCTTGAAAATCGGAAAGGGTAGCGCGTATACTGAATATGTCCACTGGTTGGATAACCTCGCAGGGTACCGTTGCTCCGGTCCCTCCAAAGCGTTCCCGCCCCAGATTGATCGGCCTGGCTGAGCCGGAACGGCTTTCTCCCGCGATCCTCTGCTTGTACGAACGTCCTGGTGCTTGCTATACTTGTGGTATGGCTAACTGTATCGGAGCCATCTCCCAGGTGCGGGCATGGACCGCGGTGATAATTCGGTATCTGGTAAAAGGAGATCGCCATGAACGCGCTGCTTGGCTTCGGTGGCTTTGATAGCCCCATTCACTGGATTCTCTTGATCGGGATTGGGATTTTGCTGTTCGGCAAACGTCTGCCCGAAGTGGGACGTTCCCTTGGCAAGGGGATTGTCGAGTTTAAAAAAGGGCTCAAGGGCCTGGAAGACGAGGTCGAAGGAACCGCGTCCGTGCGGCAGGAGCCGGCGGCCATTGAACCGCCCCGGCCTCCCCAGCGCGTGACCGCGACGGCCCCGAAATTTGAGGACAATGCCTCAAATCTGCCGACGCCACCCCAGGGATAACCATTCGGGATCGATGCGATGAACGCCGACTTGCTCTCGAAGGGCGGCTAACTCAGCGGCTAGAGTGCCATCCTCACACGGTGGAAGTCACAGGTTCGAATCCTGTGCCGCCCACTTTCGGGAGCGGGGGTCAGGGATCAGAGCTACGGCTAGCTCGTTCCACGGGCTGAGCCAGGCTCTATTCCCTGGCCCCCTTCTCGTGCCCGATCCTACCCTACAGGTATTCCATGAGTACTGGCGACCGGTACAAAGATCCCGATGATCTCTTTGCGGATACGCGGATGTCATTCGGGGATCATATCGAAGAATTGCGCTCCCGCCTTCTGCGCGCCTTGGTCGGCTTCACGATCGGATTCATGATCAGTTTTTTGCCCTGGGTGGGCGCACCGGTGCTGGAATTCATCAAGTCGCCCGTGGAAGCCCAGCTCGCCTATTTCTATGACCGGCGGGTCGAAACCGTCGCCGAAAAGCTTAAAAGCGGCGACCGCTCGATTACCGAGGTTAATGAAGCCAAGGAATTGGTCATCGAATTCGACAAGCAAGATCTTGCCCGGGTCCTTGGCATCAAGCTTCCGCAGGCCGAGGATGCCGCGGCCGACACGACCGATGCGGAATGGGTGGCCGTCCGAAGTCGCTTACGGCCGGTGGAAGTGACCATGATGCTTAACAAGGCACAGCAGCTCGTGGGCAAACGACCGTTGCTCGCCACGATGAGCGTCATGGAAGCGTTCATGGTGTACATGAAGGTGTGCGCGGTCTGCGGAATCCTGATTGGCAGTCCGTGGATCTTTTACCAGCTCTGGGCGTTCGTGGCGGCCGGGCTTTACCCGCACGAAAAACGCTACGTCCATCTGTATCTGCCGCTCAGCCTCGTTCTCTTCCTGGCGGGCGTGTTCATGTGCGAGTTCCTCGTCATTCCGAAAGCGATCCAGGGCCTTTTGTGGTTTAACGAATGGCTCGGCCTGGAGCCGGATTTGCGTTTGAACGAGTGGCTCAGTTTTGCCCTACTCTTGCCATTGGTCTTTGGATTATCCTTCCAAACGCCGCTCGTGATGCTGTTCTTGGCCAAGGTCGGCATCATGGATGTCGAGTCGTTCCGCCGCAAACGTCGGATCGCATGGTTTGCTATGGCCGCTTTTGCCGCGATTATCACGCCGATCGACGCATTGAGCATGATTCTGCTCTGGGTGCCGATGTGTGCGTTGTATGAGCTGGGAATTCTGATGGTTCAGTACTCAGCCAAAACATCGGAAGACGATCTGGATATCACGGAGCCGGAGGAGATGGTCGGGGTCTAATCGAACTCTCCGGCCGGAGCCAGCCACACCTCGCAATTGGTCGCTCGGACCATGCCTTTCAGCGCCGGATGTCGCCAACTGACCGCCTTGTGCGCCGAGAGAACGCATCGTAAGGATGCTGCCGAAAGAGGCACCCATCACATCACAAGCACTCGGCGAAGTATTGCTGGAACGGGCCTTCCCTGCGGACAAGATAACGCCGACATACCTCGCATCCGTTCTCCGCTGCCATCAAGAGAGCAACCGCTCTAGATCTTCACGCCCCAAATTCCGGATTAAGCTGTTATCAGCATTGATAATCGCATCCGCCAAAGCGCGTTTGCTCTGCTGGAGTTCCAGGACCTTCTCCTCCACGGTGTCCCGAGCAATCAAGCGATACGCGAACACGGGCCGAGTTTGACCAATTCGGTGTGTGCGGTCGATGGCTTGCGCTTCGACGGCGGGATTCCACCACGGATCGAGGAGGAATACATACTCGGCCGCGGTCAGGTTTAGCCCGAGCCCACCGGCCTTGAGGCTGATCAAGAACAGCTTGCAGTCGGGATCATTCTGGAATTGCTCCACCTTCTGGCCTCGATTCCGAGTGCGGCCATCCAGATACGCGTAAGGAATCTGGTCCCGATCCAACCGCGCGCGCACAATCGCCAGCAAACTGGTGAACTGCGAAAAGACCAATGCTTTGTGGCCTTCTTCGAGCACCTCGGCCAGCTGGGGCAGCAAGGCATCCAACTTTGCGCTGGACTCCGTTACCTTCCGCTTATCGATTAGCCCAACGTGGCAAGCGGCCTGGCGAAGCCGGAGTAGAGCTTCGAGGATCTGGATCTTGGATTTATTGATCCCATCCCGTTCGATGCGGCCGAGCAAAGTTTCGCGGTAATGTTTGCGCAATTCGTCATATTGCCTGCGCTGCGACGGTTCCAGCTCGCAGTAGATGGTCTGCTCCGATTTTTGCGGCAAATCCTTGGCGACTTGATCCTTCGTCCGGCGGAGGATGAACGGACGCAGTGCCCGTGCCAGGAGGGCGCGGGTCTCTTCCTCGGGATTGCGGGCGCCGGCACCGCCCAGCCGGAATACCGAAGCGGTTCCCAGCATGCCGGGGTTCAGGAATTCGAACAGGCTCCAAAGCTCACCCAGGTGATTCTCGATCGGCGTACCGCTCAGGGCCAGCCGATATTCGGCCTGAAGAAGGCGTGCCGCTTTGGCGGATTCGGAGCTCGCGTTCTTGATGGCCTGGGCTTCGTCCAGGATGCAATAATCGAACCGCACATCCTTGAAGAGAAGGGCATCCCGGCGGAGCGTTCCATACGTCGTCAGGATTACGTCATAATCATCGAAGTGCTCGCCGGCTTTGGCTCGAGCGGTCCCGGTGTGATCCAGCAAGCGCAGCTGCGGCGTGAAGCGGACTGCCTCTTGCTTCCAGTTGAACACGAGCGATTTGGGGACCACGACCAGCGACGGTCGCAGGCGCCCTTTCTGGGCGCCATTGCGCCCAGCCGAACCTTCTTGGCGCATTTCCCGCCGGGAATCGAGCAAGGCCAACACCTGGATTGTCTTGCCCAGGCCCATATCGTCAGCCAGGCAGCCGCCGAATCCGAATTTCTGCAAAAAATAGAGCCATCCGAGCCCCTCACGCTGGTAACCGCGCAGCTGGCCAATGAAACCGGGGGACGGATCGACTGGCTCGATGCCTTCAAACCGGTGTAGCTCATCCCGGGCTTGGGCGAAGACAGCGTCACAGGTAGCGTTCGGCTGCGACGCGAGCAATGCATCCAGTAACCCGACCTGGCTGCGGCGGAAACGGAGATGATCCTCCTCGGCCGTCCCGAGTCCCGCCAGGACGCCGTATTTCTTGAGCCAGGCCTCGGGGAGCATGCCGAAGGTCCCGTCGTCGAGGCGAACAATGTCTTCGCCGCGCTTGACGGCGGCCAGGAGTTCCGGGAGCCGGGCCGTCGTATCACCAAAATCCACCGTCCCATGCAGCTCAAACCAGTCGACGCCGGAATTCACCTCCATGCGAATGGTGCCCGGCTGCCGATAGAGCTTCCCTTCGGCCTCGACGTGCCACCCTGCTTCGAGGAGAGTCCGCACCACCTTGGGTAAGTTGCGCGGAGCAAGGTGCAACTCGTGCTTGTTGGAATAAGTCGGTGCACGAAAGCCGACCTCGTGAAGTTTCTCGCGAGCCGATGCTTCCGCGGTCTCGTCACGCCGGATGAGCCGGTGCTGGTCGGCCTGGTAGATGCCACGGCCCGGCTTCGTGGTGGCCACGATTTCTCCATCGTAATCGAACGATAATTCGCCCCGCAGCCGATCGTATCCCCACCCATGCCGTTCCGGCGGCCGTACCTTCAGGCGCGGTCTAGGAACGATGCAGACTTCTTCGAAGCAGAGTTCCTTGGGTAAGTCGAGCCGGGGTAGCCGCGGCAAACCCAGCAGTTCCTTGAGCAGGTCCCCCTGTTGCGCGATCGGTACGGCCAACGGCCCATTCTTGCGCAACAGGCTGATCCATTCAAACGCATCGAAATCTTGCAGCCGGGCCACCCGGTCATCCGTAAAAACAAGGCCGCCATGAACAAGCAGAACCGGCTTCTGTAAGGGCAACCGTTCGCTCCCGAGGCGCAGGTCGCCTTGGAGAAGAGCGTGTTTGCCGGATTCATCGTGGGTAACCTGGAGCCATAGCTCCCAGGGCTCGCCATTCTCCCAGCGGAGGACTGGCATCGCAACGTCCTCGGGCGACCGGCGCAGCCAGCAGCGGCCCGTTGCGCACATGCCCGGGATCAGCGTCTCCAGCATGGGCTCGGTAAGCCGATAGCGGCATTCGGCCGAATCGTAGCTGGGATAGGAATACCCCATGTAGTACGGCCGCTCCTGCCGCGCGCCCATCAACAGAGCCAGAAACCGGCGATCATCAGGATCGGGAAGTTTTTCGATTTGATCGAAGAGAAGCCGTTGGGCTCTCGGCTTGCTCCAGCCGCCGTCCTTCTTTCGTTGGCGCTGCATCACTTCGATTGTCAACGCATGGTTCGCCAGTGTCTCCGCGACGTCCACGATATACAGAATTTCCGCCCCGGCGTGCCAGCTCTCGTTGGCTGGCTCCTCCTCGCGCTGCATCTCCCCGCGCAGCCCGGCAAGCTGCTTCTTCCAATCCGAAGCGCGGCGACGTTTCTTTGCAGGCCGTTGAACCTGCGGCCGGGCGTAGTGTTGCACGTGGGGATAGGAAACGTAGCGGCCGCCGTTCCGCTGGTCCCAGCCGTCGTCCTCCTCTTCAACCTCCTCCGCCGCCCAGCCATTGCCTTGTTCCCATTGGTCAAAGGCATCTTCGTCGTCTTCCACACGGAGGCGCTCCATCTGCCCTGAACCGTTCAGAAACCGTTGAGACTCCGAAGCCAAGACGGTGGCCCAGATGTGCTTGCACGGCGCAATCCGATCCTGGTAATAGGGGCAGGTACAAAAGACCTTCAACCGATTGGCTTGCCGTGTCAGGCTCACCCGGTAATCGAGATTCCCCTGTACGAGGGCACGTACAAACCAGTTGTCGCCGTCAACGATGTTGACAGCCCCACTCCGAAAATACTGCTGGCCGCGCCGCCGAACGTCGGCCGCTACTTGTTGGGAAAGTTGTGTGGTCAGTGTCATGTAAACACGTCTCGCTCAGCGGTCGGCCGCTCTGGGGAAGGCTGCCGCTCGCCGATTCAGGGCCCGAGGGCGTGAACGGGCAGAAGAAATCGCTGTGTCGCAGATGCGTAGGACTAGCATGGACCGAGTAGCAAGCGTCATGATGCGCTGATCGCTCCATCGTAGAGCTATTTGTCTCAGTTTTTATTATGGGCACAGACTTGAATCGGGAACAAGGGCAGTTGTTTAGAGATGTCGTGGCCCAAGCCGGCGGCTTTGGAAGGCACAGCAATTGGAGCTATGAGCCAGCGAAATGGCAGGGCTTTGCTTGTGGGCACAAGCCCACCCAGGGCCCTGGGTGGGCTTGAGGCCGCCTGCTCCACCTGGCTGCCATGGGCTCTAGGTCGTGCTGGCATTTCGAGCCAGGGTAAAGAACTCGTCGGACGCCAAGAAGGTCTCGCAAACGACTCCAGGCGTGATGCTGCTTTGGAGCAGCTTACTTGTCCAGCCCTGACTGCCCGCTGCATCGGCCGTGCGATGCAGGAAGAATACATAGGCGTCGTTCACCAAAAGCTGGTCGGATTCACTGGAAGTCAGGAACGTGTTGGCTGCTGCGTCCCGGCTGACGCCACTTTTCAGCGCCGCGGCCCAGCTCGCGACCTCCGCCGTACTCGGAGTGCGTCCCAAGATCATCCCATAAAGAGCCGTCACGTAAGAAGTATCATCTGGGTGCGCGGCCTGGAACTCCGGCGACGCAATCAGGGCCCGGGCCACGTCCATCTCACTGGCTCCGCCCAAAAGGGCATTCATCCAGCTTGTCCGGCCGGCCGCATCAGCATTTCGATGCAGGAACGTTTCGTACAGGCGGTCGACCTCCAGCCCACGGTGTTCCGGCGAGGTCCAGATGACTTCCACAATCTGGACACGAGAGGCCCCATTTTGCAGCATTTGCACCCAGCCGACCAAGTTGGCTGCGTCGGCGGATCGGCCCAGGATATGCCGGTACAAACCGTCGACAAAAGCGGCCTCTGCCAACACGTTCGGATCCAGCGTGTTATTGGAGGATAGGAATTGCGACTTGCTCAAGATGGACACGTCCAGGGGATGAGCAAAGTCCGCGGGAAACCCAAACGTATCGGCAAAAATCATTCCGGGGCTCGAAGTCGGCTGAAGTTCGCCAAAGTTGTAATCTGTGCCGGTGGTGCCGGGCGGAAGCGCGATCCCAGAGAACCGATGATCGCCGGATATGCCCCCGACCGTTCCCACGCTTTGATCGCCGTGGATGTAGCCCAGCGGCTGCGCTTCCGTGATCGCATAGGTTCCGGGACGAATGTTGAGGAAGCGATAACTCCCATCGGGCGCCGTCGTCAGTGAAACACTTACCGACTGGCCCAGATCGGACGTGCCAACCAAGGTTACGTTGACCCCCGCGATGCCGGATGCACGCGGATCTCTGTTCGCCGTACCGGTAGTTTCGACGTAAACGTACCCGGCCAGGCTGCCGGGGGCGTTCAGCTCAGCGAAATCGTAATTGACTCCTGCAATCTGAGCATCCAGGTTGACCGCAATCGCCTGGCCATTGAGAACCGTTCCACCGGGCCAGCCCAGCGTATTCTTGCCGTGCAAGTAGCCGGCCGGCTCCGTTTCCTGGATCACGTAACTGCCCGGTCGAAGGCTGCGGAACAGATAACTCCCGTCCGCCGCGGTCGTCGTGGTGAAGTTGACGGCTCCCTGGTCGCTGATGCCCGAAACTGTGATGGTGACATTGCCGATCCCAGCTTCTCCCGGATCCTTCGTGCCATTGTTGTTGGCATCGACATAGACAAATCCTGCCAGGCTGCTGGCTCCCAGTTCCGCGAAATTGTAGTTCGTGCCACCGACACCAACCCCGAGATTGACCGCCATGGCCAGGCTACTGAGGATCGTGCCACCCGGCGATCCGAGCGTGTTCTTGCCGTGGACGTACCCGACGGGTTCCGTTTCCGAGACCGTGTAACTTCCCGGGCGGAGATTTCGAAATTGGTAGCTCCCGTCGCTCGCCGTCACTGCGGTCGCGTGAACCGAACCCTTATCGTCCAGTCCCACGAGGGCGATGTTCACACTCGGGATGCCCGCTTCGCCCGGATCTTTCATTCCATTGTTGTTCGCATCCAGGAACACGAATCCGGAAACGCTCGCCGGAACCAATTCCGCAAAATCATAATCGCTGCCGTTGGCTCCCGCATTGAGATTGACGGCGATGACTTGATCGCTGGTGACAGTGCCGCCCAGTGATCCGAGCGCGTTTCTGCCGTGCAAGTAGCTTGCCGGTTCGGTCTCGGTGATCGTATAGCTGCCCGGCCGAAGATTCTGGAATTGATAGCCGCCGACGGCGCTGGTGAGGGTCGCAATGCTGACGGGACCAAGATCATTGGTGCCCGTCAACGTGACGGTAATTCCGGCGATCCCTGCTTCTCCGGCTTCTCGGACGCCGTTGTCGTTGGTATCGAGATAAACATACCCCGCCAGGTTTGCAGGAACGAGCTCGGCAAAGTCGTTGTGCGGAAGATCGCTGCTCCCCAGGGTGACGCTGATGACATGCTGGCCAACGCTGTTTGGGATGACCGTGCCATTGGTGGAGAGCTTGCCATCGAGGAAGCCGGCCGGCTGATTGGTCTGGATGATCGTATAGGCCCCTGCTTTCAAACTATTGTTGGGGGTGTAATGGTAAACCACTGAAATCTGCGCTGCCGCGGTGGTGGTGATCTGCGCTACCAGGTTGCCGGCTCCGCTGGCCGAGGACGTGGCATGAGCCATTTCGCTTAGCGTGATCGTCCCGGTCCCGACGAAATTTGCAAGGTCGCTGGGGTTCGTCACCGTGAACGAGGTGGATCCGGAGGCGGTTTGGGGTCCAAAATCATGGCCGGAGGGATCATCAAAATCAATGGCTCCATCGTAGGGACCGGCGGTAAACGTTTTGCTCGCCGCGCCATTGGTCACGAGGGAATGGAAGCCCGTCCCCGACAGGGTGAGGGAACCCGAGACGGTGGCAGTGATCGTCGCTGAAGATGCATCGAGGTTTTCGACTTTGATCTCACTGGTGATCGACCCCGCATTGATAATGTCGACCGATGTCAGCGTACCGAGAGTTGGATCAAATTGGCCGACGGAAAGCATCTTCGTCCAGTCGGTTGGACTCAGGGGAACCGACGCGGATCGCTGCACCGTCATCGGTGCCGTGCTGATCGTATTGTCCACGTTGAATTGATAGGAGCCATTGGCATCGGTAATCGTCGTCGCGACCACTACACCGGACGCATTGCGGAGCTGGAGCGGCACGTTGGCAAGGCCGTTTTCGCCCGGATCCAGAAGGCCGTTGTTGTTGGCATCATTGAAGACGAAGCCGCTGATCACGTTGCTGCTCAGCAGCGTACGGTTTTCCAACGCTTCCACGCTCAGCGATGATCGCAGGCTCCGGCATCTGGCTTGTGCTTGGCCTTTGCCGCGAATGGGACGCTCATGGTTCTTGCGGAATAGAAGACGAAACGACAGGATCATCGCGAACTCCCTCTAATCGTTTGGCCAAGGGCAAACGGAACGATCGGATGCAGGTGAACAGCCTACGCAGATGAGGCCCGGGTCGGCGACCGATCGGTCTCATTGAAACGGTGACCGCGAGCCGAAACGGCTCTTCCTCCCATATCGGTAGTAGCGATCAAGAACTTGAAGAAAGATGTGCGGGTTCGTTTGGCGACCGGACCAGATCGTAGTGGGGAGTGCTCTTCCGTCGGGAGAATCCTTGTGGTACAAGCGATCACTTTCATGCCTGGAATGCCGGACAAGGTGAGCAACTTAACCAAGATAGCAAGGAGCGGCAAGGATGCGGCACGCTCGAACGGCTGCGGCGGTGCTGATGACCGCCACGTTGGCGTGGACACTCCTGGATTTGGCGCAGGCCCAACAAATCCATCGCAATGGCTTCGAGGTGCGCGAGCCCGTTTGGCTCAAAGGAACCGCGGACGCATCCTTCCGTGAGCTGGTCCATGAGATCACCGATGCCACGGCCCACACGGGACAGTTTTCCGAACATCTTCAGATCACTTGCGAACAGGGGAGCTACATCTATTACTACTATCCAACCAATCGTGCCCCGATCACGGAAGACCTCAGCATCAGCTTCTGCGTGAAGGCCAACCGCCCCGGCATTCAGCTCTTAGCCCGGCTTGTGTTACCCCGAGAGCACAACCCGAGCAATCTCGATGAACCGCTCACCGCGCTCCTGCGCGGCGATCTTTATCAGCCCGTCAGCCGTTGGCAACGCCTGGAGCTGCGTCGCCCCGCCAAGCAGGCCGCGCAGCAGCAGCAAATCATGCGTGCCCAACTGAAGCGCGACGTGGACTTTACCGACGCGTATATCGATCGCCTGCTGGTCAATGTCTACGCTGGGCCCGGCCTGACCGATGTCTGGATCGACGACCTAGAGATTGGGCCGGTCCTTGAACCGACGTCCGGCCTCCCTTCCACGGGTGGTGGCAAGTCGGCAACGGAAGCGGCGAGCCGGGCGGTGCCGTCGGCCAAGTTGTTGCATCCGGGCGAAACGCCGCGCAAATCGACCCGCAGTGGCTTGGTGGAGATGGACCGGGGGCAGCTGCTGGTCAACGGCAAACCTTTCTTCTTCCGGGGCATTCGCCACAGCGACACGCCGCTCCGAACGCTGCGCGACGCCGGGTTCAACACGGTGTGGTTCGATCCGGCGGCTTCGCCCACCCTGGCGGAGGAAGCGGCAACATTGGGGCTGTGGGTGGTGCCCGCTCTCCCGGCCAGCACAACCGATTCGAGTCCCCCAAAATCGAGCGAGTTCCGTGACGAGATCGCCCGTTACGTGGACCGCGAAAACTTGCTCTTCTGGGATGTGGGCGGCCGTTTGACTGAAGAGGATCTCACGCCGGTGACGCGGACCGTCAGTCTCGTGCATCTTGCCGATCCGCAACGGCCCGTCGGTGCCGATGCCTGGGATGGTCTGCGTCCTTTCTCCCGTAATCTCGACCTTCTCGGAACCCACCGTTGGCCGCTCCTGACCGGGCTGGAGCTCCCCCAGTACCGTATCTGGCTCAACCAACGCCGGCTCCTGAGCCGGCAGGGAGCCTTTCTGTGGACGTGGATCCAAACCCACCTGCCCGACTCGTACACCAATCTGGTCTACGGCCGGCCCGGTTCCGCCCGCTTCGACGAACCGATCGGCCCGCAACCCGAACAAATCCGCTTGCTGACGTACATCGCCTTGGCCGCCGGCTGCCGGGGAATTGGCTACTGGTCGGACCGTTTTCTGGCTGACGATCATCAAGGCCGGGACCGCTTGTTGACCCTGGCCCTGCTGAATTTAGAACTGAAAATGCTCGAGCCGCTCTTGGTGGCGGCGCCCGATGAACCGAGCTGGCTCGACACCTCGGATCCGTTTGTCAAGGCGGCCGTGCTGCGCACGGAGCGCGGCATCCTCGTGCTGCCTATCTGGATGGGTAAAGGTGCCCAATTTGTTCCCGGACAGTCGGCCGTCGCCAAGCTCAGCATTACCGTCCCCCAGATTCCGGATAGCACGCAGGCATGGGAAATTTCCCCGGCTCGCGTCCATGCTCTGAAGGCGGAGCGGACCACGGGTGGCACGAAAATTACCTTGCCCGAATTTGGTCTGACCGCCGCTGTGCTTTTCACGTCGGACCAGGTTAACCACACGGTGGCCCGCTTGCAAAACCAGGCCCGGCAAACGAGTCAACGGGCAGCCACGTGGGGTCGAGATTTGGCCGAAGAAGAAATCCGCAAAGTCACGCGCATCGAGCAGCAGCTCGAACAGGCTGGGCATACGCTCCCGGATGGACCGGCGCTCATGGCCAAAGCGCAGCAATACTTGCAATCTTCCTCCGCGTTATTGGCCAAGGGAGATTACGCGGAGGCGGACTTGGAATCGCAGCGGGCGCTCCGCGCACTCCGTATCCTGATGCGGTACCAGTGGCTCAACGCGACCAAGGCAGTGGAAGATCTTCCGGTGGCCAGCCCGTACGCGGTCAGCTTCTTCACATTACCCCAGCACTGGCAATTCGTGGACCAGATTCGGCAAGCCAAGGCGGCGGCGAACGTCCTTCCGGGCGGCGATTTCGAGGTAAGTCCGGACCAAGCGATGGCCGGCTGGGTGCCGCAGGAAAATTCCCTCGACTCCGACGATGTGAAGCTGATGGCGGAGCGCGTGACAACTGCTCCGAAAGAAGGCCACCAATGTCTGATGCTCCAGATCTTACCCAAGGGACCGCCGCCACACCCGCTCGCACTGGAACGGGCCTTCGTGGCCATCAATAGTCCGGACGTTCACTTGCCGCCGGGCACGCTTGTGCGGCTCAGCACCTGGATCAAACTTCCAGGCGGGATTCCAACGTCCGTGGATGGAGCGTTGTTCTATGACAGTGCCGGGGGCGAACTGTTGGCCGTCCGCCAGACCGATTACACGCAATGGAAAAAGCTCACGCTTTACCGTGTCGTGCCACCGTCCGGAATGATTCATGTAACCTTAGCGCTGACGGGGATCGGATCGGCCTATTTCGATGATGTACGGATCGAGCCACTCCTGACGAATCGTACCGCTTCCCTGAAGCCGGACAATTTGACGCAATGATCGTCCTGGAAAACCGATCTGTTTGCAGAGTGATCAGAGGCCGCGCGTTCCCCAGCGGTATGCCCATCCGGCAGCCACCAAACATGCCAGCGGAAGCCAGACCCACACTAGCTCGCTGGCAAGAACGCGCACTCCCCATTTGCTGAAGAAGGCGAGGCCAATCGGCGAGACTTCGATCGGTTGCCCGGTGAAGAAGTACCGGCCCGTGTCGAACGGGGAGAAAAACGCAATCCCCATCCCGCCGTTCGTGAAGCCGTCCAGGAGGCCGTGCGAAGCGGTGATCAGAAAAAAATATCCCCACAACTCCCACCAGGGGAGAGCCAATGCCGGGGCTGATAGCACAGCGACCACGAGCCCGATGAGCAGCGCACAGAATAACGAATGGAAAAATCCTCGGTGGCCGAAAAAAGAGCCATAGGGAACACCCAGCCAAAAGCCCAGGATGTCCAGATCCGGAGCCGCGGCCAAGGCCATCGACAAGCCCCGAAGGATGGGCGGTTGCGACGGTCCCATGAAAACCTCGCCCAGACCGAGACCGACAGCGGCGTGTGTAAAGCCAGTGGGCATGATGACCTTCCTCGGGCGGCAGCACTCATTATGAATCGCTGTCCGGGCCACGGCAAGCGTCTGCCATAGTCTCTGCGGGCAACTCTGCATACGATTGCCGCATGGCACTGCCTGAACTTGCCCCTGCGTATTCTTTCGCGAGGAGAAAACACGATGGCTGCGTCTCTTGCCGAGCAGTTATCCAACGCCCGGGTTTACGATCTGGAACAACCGCGCTTTTATGGGATGCCGATTCACCCCGCACACAAGCCGGGCTACTTTTACTCCTTGCATCGCCGGCATCGGGACGGCTACCAGCCCGAGCGGCACGGCCCGCGGACCTCGGCTTCCGGTGTTCTGACCATGATGGAACACAGCGGCACCCACATCGATGCCCTGTGCCACCAATCGTTCGGTTTGAAGCTGCATGGCGACATTCCTGTGGAGGGAAGTGAAACGGCGAGCGGGTTTCGGAATCTGGGCATCGAAACCGTGCCGCCATTGCTGCGGCGCGGCGTGCTCCTCGACGTGGCCGGTTGGAAGGGAACCGCGTCGCTGGCTCCCAAATACGGAATCACCGAGGAGGATCTGTCAGGCTGCGCCGCTGCGGAACGGGTCGAAGTGCGGGCGGGGGATGTATTGTTGGTTCGAACCGGCTACGGCAATCTGTGGCGCGACGAAGCTGTTTATTTGCAGGCCGCGGGCGTTTCCAAAGCGGGGACGATTTGGGCGGCGGAGCGCGGTGTGGTGGCCGTTGGCGCGGACAATATGGCCTGGGACGTTCCCGACGAGCGGGACCCCGATACTGGATCCACCCTGTTCGCCCATGCTTACCTACTGCCTCAAAAGGGCATTTACATCATGGAAAATCTAAATCTGGAAGAATTGGCGCGCGCTCACTGCCACGTGTTCGCCTTCATCGGAATCCCGCTTAAATTTACGGGTGCCACCGGTTCTCCGCTGCGTCCACTGGCGCTCGTGTAAATCGTATAGGGTATCATCCAGTATCCTTGCGGTACGAACGAGGGGACAATCAAGCTGCCAAGGCAAACCCATGCCCGAAATCAGGCTTTACAGCATCGGACATTCCAACCACAGCCTCGACCATTTCATGCACCTGCTGGACCGTGCCCGCGTGACCGCGGTCGCCGATGTTCGCTCACAGCCGTTTAGCCAGTGGCTGCCGCACTTCAATCGGCCTGAGCTGGAAAGGGAACTGCGCCTGCGCGGCGTTGGTTACGCTTTTGCCGGCCATCAGCTTGGCGGACGGCCGGCGCAAGTCAACGTGTACAATGGAGAAGGCCAGGTCGATTACGAACGGGTACGGGCGACCGCCGAATTTCAAGAAGGATTGGATGCTCTGTGCGCGGCAGGGGAGCAAGATACCGTGGCGATGCTTTGTTCGGAAGAAGATCCGCTGAATTGTCATCGCGGTCTGATGATCGCCCCGGCATTGGTAGAACGCGGCATCTTGCCGGCTCACGTTCGCGGTGACGGCACGATCGAATCGACGGTAGAATTCGAGGAGCGTCTGCTTCGCGAAACCGGCGTCGGTACTGGGATTCTCGACGGCTTGTTTGCCTCGATGTTGAGCGGCTCAGAACGCAGCGAATTGCTGGCCGAGGCCTACCGTGTTCAGGCACGCCGCAGGGCCTTTCGGCTGCGACCGGAGCTTGCTCGTGGAGCAGAATCCGGGGACTGAGATTCTCATCGCGTCATTTCGCATTCTTCGGGGAGGTGCTCGCCATGTGCCTGTGGGCGGTACTACTGGAAGGACAAACGCTTTCTGCAATTATCGGCGTTTGCCTCCTGATCATCGGCGTGGCGACGTTTGCTTGGGGCCAATGGGCCTGGGAAAAACAGACCAAAGTCGGCCGCATGCTCCTTGTTCTCTTGAGCGCGGTGCTGATTGCGGCCGGGTTGATGTTCCTGGGATTCGTAAACTATTTGGACCAGGTTTGGGGGATTTAAGTCTACCCGCCGACCAGCCTCAACCCCACCCAGGGCCCTGGGTGGGGTTCTGCTCAATGTTTTGTCGGAAGATCCGGACCTGCATCGGAAGGCGCCGGCGCCGGAGTCGACACGCCGTTCGGCGGCGGGGGCAGCGGGAGCGGCGCGGGGGCCGGATCAGCCAACGGCGGCGGTGGAGTTTCATTGGGCACCAGTGTCTGTCCAGATTTCGGCGACGTCGAGAATAGGCCATGTTTCGCCGCCGCAGCACTCATTCCTTGCTTCACGGCTGGTGGAGGTGAATGGGTAACCGCCTCCGGCTTGGGCGGACTTCGGTAACCGCTCAACCGATAACCCCAGAGCGTTTGGCGAGCTTGCCACCGGACTCGCCACGATGCATCCTCCAGTGCCGATTCGATGGCCCGGCCGGCTTCCTGGGAAATTGGCCGAAGCTTGCCAAGCGTTTGGACGATCTCGACGCGCACCGAAGCCTTCGGATCCTGCTTTAGAGTCTGGATCAGCGTGGGAATCATTTCCGGAAATGCCTTGGGATCAAATTCGCCCAATTCCTTGGCGGCATTGGAGCGTTTATTCTCCTCTCCATCGGTTCGGAGGATCATCAGGAGCTGCGGAACTCGTTCGGCCGGACTTGGCTTGGACTGCTTGCCGAGGATAAACCCGGCCGAGGCCGGCGCAGCCAGTCCGGCGATGCAGCCCAGGACCAGGAACAAACGGCGGTAGTACATGGCGAAGCTCCCCTCCGATTTGGGTGGACAAGAGGCTACTGGGACAGGGGCGCCGGGACGATCGGTTCCATTCATCTATCGGTCCAGATCGGTCGCTCAGGAGTCCGGAGCAAAACGAAACCGCGGCGCGTTGCGCGGTAGATTCTGCTCATCTGTGTTAACACCGTTATAAACTGCCGAATCAAACGTGGATACCAGGAAGCGGTGCTCTTAGCCGGGCCAGCGGAGTTTGCCCAAGAAATCGTTGAAAAAAGCTGCGCATGACGGCGCGCGGGCGGCTCATTGACCTGCAGGGGCAGCCAGCGGTGGGAGTCAAGGTTCACTTGGCTTCGATTGCCAAGAAGAGAAGCGTCGATCTACGGGACACAGTCGGGATGATGCGAGCCGCATTCCTGGATTCATTTGAGCATACGGCCGCGCGGGCGGACAGATCCGACGAGAGAATTGTCCCCGCTACGTGCTTCCATGCTAGAGTTGGGTGTGGCCGGTGAACGCGAACTATCTTTGCTTCCGCCTCCTCCCCGTCGAATCCGTCGTCGCCGCGGGTATTTTCAGATTGCGATGGGCCATGTGCTGCTTGTCGTTGGGCTCATGTTCCTGCAAGTCTTCTCGTTTATCTCGATTGGCACGATTCGAATCCTCTGGTTCAGCAGGACAGTACCGGCCAGGGTGACGAAAATTCTGGTCAGCCCCGGGAAAGACGGACCCTCATACGAACTACAGGTCGCGTATCAGTTCGAGCACACGGATTACTCGAGCCAGCTAACCATAGGACCCCAAGAAGCCCACGCGCTCAGGGATGGCGACACGATACAGATCCAGATGCTGCCCGAGCGGCCCGATCGAGCGCAGCTATTCCAGGAGTATTACCCCAAAGTTTTTGTAACGGTCCTGCTAGGTTTGTTCACGTTGATACCGACCCTGAGCGTTGGAAAAATGCTGTGGCAACTCTACGCCGTGCCCTGGCAGGTACGCAAGCTGATGCGGGAGGGGATGGCCACGTTGGCCAGAATCGTAGACAAAAAAGAAATTCCGGGATGCCCTCCCACTTACCGGTTGACCTACGCCTATTCCATTCCTCTCGAAGTGCGGGCCGCCGAGGAGTGCGGCGCATCAACCGAAGTGCAGGCATCCATGCAAGTTTGGCCGGAGGATTTTCTGGAATCCCAAATCGGTGTCGACGTGGTCGCCCTCTATCGTCCGGGCCGGCCTCGGAGAAGCATCCTCTGCCGATACGCTGATTACGAATTCGTCACGTCCGCCATGGTGAAGCGTCCAAGTCCATTTTCCCAACTTGGAATTCCGCGAACCGGAAATTACCTGGCCGTCGCCGTGACGGCCAGCCTGGTGTTTCTGGGCATCGCTAAGTTTTTGGGGTGGTGGTGAGAGGCCGAATCGAGCTAAGATCCCTTCGGCGATTTCCCGGTCGATTCTTGCAGCAAAATCTCCGCTTCATGCAGAAAGGCCTGTGCCTCCTCATCCGTGTTCCACGGGGGTTTCATCATGGTATCCTGGAGCCGTTTCCAGTACGTCTGAGCCTTTTGCGGCTCCCCGAGGCGCGCATGCGCCATCGCTAAAGCCGCCTGATCCGCAGCCAAGGTGTGCCACTTCCGAGCCGTCGCAATCTTTTCCGAGCGCGTGAGTGACTCCACCGCTTCCCGATCCATCTCCAGGCGGTACTGTGCGAGTCCCAACGTGCTGAGAAACAATGGTCGATCCGGAGCCAGCCGGCAAGCAGTCTGCGCTTGCACGAGGGCTTGCCGATACCAGTGGGGGGCCAAGCCGTGCTGGCGGACCAACGTCCGGCTCGCTGCATCGAACCGCCTCGGGTCCTGTTCTGGACGGAATCGCTCTGCCAGCTGCAGAGCGCGTTTGCGGACCCGCCCGGAAATTGCTTCGTTTTCCTGAATGCCTTTGATGACTTCCGCTTTGGGCAGCGGCCTGTTGAACAGGTATTCCACCAGCCCCTCGGCCTCGCGCTCGGCGATAGCTTCGGGGCTGCACGGCCTGGCATCCCATAGCTTCAGGGTCGCGCCCGCGCCGGCCGAAGCCAACCACTGGCCATCCGGGCTGAAGGCCACGTAGAGCACCATACCCCGATGGGACAGGAGTGTTAACAACTCCTGGCCACTGGCAACGTCCCAGAGCCTCACCGTTTGGTCGCCGCTGGCTGTCGCCAGCCGCCTTCCGTCCGGACTGAACGTCACGTCGCGGACCACGTTCGTATGCCCTCGGAGCGTCCGGATTTCCTGGCCGCTTGCGGCATCCCAGAGCTTCACGCTCCAGTCGCTACTGGCCGATGCCAACCGGGTTCCGTCCGGGCTATAAGCCACGCTCATCAACGGGCCGCCATGTCCAAGGAGCGTGTGCAGCTCGTGACCGCTGGCCGCATCCCATATCTTCACTGCGCCATCGTCACTGGCCGACGCCAGGCGGGTTCCACCAGGACTAAATGCAACGCTGACAACCCGAGCCGTGTGCCCTCTCAGCGTACGAATCTCGTGGCCGCTCGCGGTATCCCAGATCTTCACCGTTCGATCGCCACTGGCCGATCCCAACTGTGTTCCATCGGGGCTAAAGGCCACGCTCCAGACCGGAGCTTCGTGCCCTTTGAAGGTATGCAGCTCCCGACCGTTGGCAGCATCCCAAAGCTTGACCGTTTGGTCTGCGCTGGCCGAGGCGAGGCGTGTCCCATCCCGGCTAAACGCCAGTCCCCAAATTCGCCGGGTGTGCCCTTTGAGCGTGTACAGTTCCTGGCCAGTGACGCGATCCCATAGACGCACCGTCATGGCGGGGCCGGTCAATGCCAGCTCATTGCCATCATGGCGGAAAGCCATGCACCAGACACCCTGAATGGAGCGTGGCTCTGGACCGCCGACGGCGTCCCACACCCGCGCCGTCATGTCCAGACTACCTGATGCCAAGCGCGTTCCATCGGGACTGAATGCGACGCTGTAAACTTCCCGGATATGCCCGCGGAAAGTGTGCAGCTCCTGTCCCGTGGCGGCGTCCCACATCTTTACCGTCATGTCCTGACTGCCCGAGGCGATGCGACTTCCGTCTGAGCTGTAAGCCAGGCTCCACACCGTAGACTTATGCCCCATCAGGGAGCGCAACAACTTGCCGCTGACGCTATCCCATAGCCGTACGGTCGCGTCGCTTCCTGCCGATGCCAGCCGGGTTCCGTCGGGGCTGAAGACTACACTGGCGATCTCACCGGAATGCCCCGTCAAACTGCACAACTCCACGCCATCCGCGCTTCGCCAAAGCTTCACGATGCCATCCGCCCCTGCCGACGCCAGTTGGGCTCCATCTGGAGCGTACGCCACGCCCAAGATTCGCCCACTGTGCCCTTGCAGCGTGTGCAGCGCCCGTTCCGTGGCGACATCCCAGATCCTTATCGTCTGGTCGGCGCTCGCTGATGCCAAGTGCTTCCCATCCGGGCTGAACGCCACACACCGGACTGGCCCCTGGTGCCCCTTGAACGTGTGCATCTGCCGGCCGCTCGTGCAATCCCATAGGCGGACGATCTGATCGCCACCAGCCGAGGCGAGCTGGGCGCCATCGGGGCTAAACGCCAAGCCATAGACTTCCGTGGTGTGGCCGGGAAAGACCCGGACCTCCTGTCCTGTGCCGAGCCTCCAGAAGTGGATCTTTCCATCGATCCCGGCGGAAACGAGTCGGGCTCCATCGGGACTGAACGCCACCGCATGAACGGCTGCCCGGGGCACGCGCAACGTGAGCAAATCGGAACGGCATAGATGATCCTGGTAGTACCATTCCCAGCCCCGCAGCTCCGGCTCGCCGGGCTTGGCGTTTCGGTAGAGATTCAGCAAATACGGTACCTGTGCCAGCTGCCCCTTCTCCCAGGCGTTCTGCGCGACGCTCATGTGTGCGGCATACAAATTCGCCCGTGCGTCGGCCGCACTCTCTTCGGCTCGCCTGGCATTGGCGAGTGCTTCGGCGGCCTTTTCATGGGCGCGGTCTCGTTCGCGGAGAGCGGTTTTGGCGTTTTCATCGGCGCGGTCTCGCTCCTGAAGAGCAGTCTGGGCATTTTGGTCGGCTCGGTACTTTTCCTGCGTGGCTTCACGCGCGCGTTGGTTGGCTTGAATGGCGAAGTAGGTTGAAAAAGCCGTGCCCGCCACCAGCGCGAGGGCAGCCCCGGCAAGCAGGCCAGCGACGGCGGGGTTGCGAAGGCACCAGCGCCAAAGCCTTGCGCCCCGGTTGAGGGGGCGAGCCTGGATCGGCTCGTGAGCCAACCAGCGCTCCAAATCTTCGGCAAGGGCTTCCGCCGAACGGTACCGCTTTTGGGGCTCCTTCTCCAGAGACTTCAGGCAAATCGCCTCCAGATCGCGGTCCGCGCGAGGATTCAGCAGCCGTGGCCGCTCCGGCTGTTGTTCAAGGACCTGCAGGAGGGTGTCGAAGTGCGAAGTCGAACGGAATGGTGGCCGGCCGGTGAGTAACTCGTAGAGGACCGCTCCGAGGCTGTAAATATCGACGGCCGTCGTCAGCCCTTTCTCCGAGCGGGCTTGCTCGGGAGACATGTAGCTGGGCGTGCCGACGACGACCCCGATTTGGGTGAGTGCAGTGTTTGCTTCAACACGCTTGGCCACGCCGAAATCCGTGACATGGGGCTGCCCGCGCTGGTCGACCAGGATATTGCCGGGTTTGATGTCGCGGTGCAAGATCCCGCGCTCATGGGCATGATGGACGGCTCTGGCCACCGTTGCCAGGAGTTTGGCAGCCGCTCTGGGATCTTGGCGAAAGTGCGCCAGCTGTTGCGCCAGGCTGCCCCCCTCGATCAACTTCATGCTGAAGTAATGATGCCCCTCATGCTCGCCGACCTCGTAGATCGGGACAATATTGGGATGATCGAGATTGGCCGCCGCCTCGGCTTCCTTCTGGAAGCGCTGCACATCTGCCTTGGAGGCAAGCTGGCCGGCCAGGATCATCTTCAGAGCAACCGTACGATTGAGGTTGATCTGCCGAGCCTTGTACACGACGCCCATGCCGCCGCGCGATATTTCCTCGGACAGGGCGTAATTCCCGAAATATCGGACATTGATGTCTTCCGGCGTCTTGGTCGGGCCCCGCTCGGGTGGCAGCGTGGGCGCTTCGGCCGGACTACCGGGGGAAGGGCTCGGCGGCAGCGTCGGCAGGTCACGTAAATCGCGGGGAACAGCCGGGTCACTCATCGGCGGATCCTGATGGCGAGTCCTGAGTCAAGTGGGGGACGATCCTGTTGATTATTGCAGAGGAAAGTTCCGGCACAAGAGTGGACGGCCGCGACCCGGGCAAACCCCTGGCGACGTAGGTCCGAACCGCCATCTGGACTGGGGCAGGATCGGCGGCAAAGTATTGATCCAGACGTGCCGTGTCTAAAGGTTGAACCTGGGAAGGCCAATGTGCGGTCGCGGGGATTGCTTCCTCGGATGCCGTGCGCTGCGGACTCGTGCGAGTCACAACGCTAGCCACAAACGCATCCAAACGCGGCGCTGAGCCGGCATCGTCCGGAGAAGGGTCTCGGAAAAAGATGCTCGATGGATCGGCCGCAGAAACGGTCTGTGCGAACAGCGCGGAGAAACTGTTCGCGTTCTCTCCACCAGCGGTCAGGGCCATGTAATCCCCGACGAAGTAACCCCGTCCGAGCGAAACCGGCGCCAGTTCCATGTTGAAGGAAGCAGTTGTCAGACGTTGTTCGTTGACCCAGTTGGCGGGATTCGTGAGATCCTGATTCCCGTGGCCGAAGACAATCCAGTAGTCCGTCGGCAAACCGCCCGGTTGATTATTGGGATTACGAAAATCAAAATAGGTGATGGCGACATTGCCGTTGGCGGCCACGGCTGCGGAGGGAGTGAAGGCCTCTTGCCTGGCCCGCGGCAGATTCGTGGGCGTCTTGTTGACCTGGATCGGTGTCGACCAGGTCAGCCCCGCGTCCTTGGAGATGGACAACGCGACGGAATCGAACCCGAATCCGCTGAACCTCCCATCTTCCCAGGTAACATAGAGCGTCCCGTCGCGATGGTCCACCGCAATGGCCGGGGAATAAGTGCCGGTACGCACCGTGGTCGGATTGAATACGCCGGCGGGAGACTCGGTCGCCACCGTGATGGGACTCGTCCATGTGGCACCGTGATCGGTGGAGCGAACGACTTCGAGCTTCGTGCCGGAGGGATTAAAGAACGTGAAAATATCCAGCAGCGTTCCATCCGGTGTGACGACAATTTGATTGCCAATCGTTTGCGTATTCGGAATGTCGCCGTAGAGAACCCGCGGCGATTCCCAAGTCTGGCCGCCGTCCGTCGTCCGCGAAAAATACGCCGGACCATCGATGAAATTGAACGTAACCGGGTCGAAGTAAAGCCGGTCCCACGTGTAGTAAGCGAACTGGGGATTGGTTGGGTCGGCGGTCACAGATTCCTTATCGTCGGTGACGTTGGAGACGTTGTCGGCGATGACGGCGGTTGGTGGTCCCCACGTCAAGCCGCCATCATAGGACCGATACACCAACATGGCCTGGTTGTAATCCTTGTCATCGAATGCATACAAGGAGAGGTACACGGTCCCATCCGTCGCGAAGGAAACCCAGGCATCGGAGGCCCGCTGGTAGGTCCCTCCGGCAACCAGGGTGGCTCCGGGAACTGCCACGAGAGTCCACGTCATTCCGCCGTCGTAGGTTACACCGGTGACCAGGTCGCGCGCCCCGCCGGTCGACCAGCGATCCTGTTGCCAGGCTCCGACAAGGTGTTTGGGGTTCGCTGGGTCGACCGTCATGCTGGGTTCGACTTCGCTGTTCAAATAATTCGTGCCGGACTGGCCATGGACGTTGTCGGCATTGGTGTCCGCGAAGAGACTCGTGCTGGAAACCTGAACCAAGGGACCAAATTTGGTGAGCGGCGTCACGCCCAGCAGGTTGTCGGCGAGGCTGGTCAAGGTAGATGCACGGAGGAGCGTCCGCTCTTCAAGCAGATCGAGGCGGAGCTGGGACGGCCGTGGCGCGGCGGGCCGTCGCCGGACCCGGCTTTGGTTGCGGATTCTGGGTAACCAATCGACTAACAGACACGGGGACAAAGAACGCGTCACAGCATCGACCTCCGACTGGGGATAGGTTTGCGAGGCTCCGAGACACGAAGGGACCATTCCGGGACAGGGAGTTCGCCCTCTGATTTTAACTGTCCGCAAGGGATCGTGCAGCAAGATTTTCACAGAGGATCGGGGAGTTGGTCCGTAGAACCGCGCGGACTCCATGCAGTTCTACGAACCGCCGCTAAGAGGATAACAATTACCGGAGCACGTGTGGCGGGCGGATTGTCGCTGGGTAACCGCTCATCCGACCTTGATGAGTTGGGGTGGTGATTGGCCCTGACGGTGGGCGGTCAAGGAATCACGGAGAAAGGTCAAGACATGCCGGTCTTGCAGGCGCAACGTCTGGG
>Ga0070734_10001129_pt1 | contig 42163 bp, 32 predicted proteins | sample Coa_R1_8_FD_66444 | JGI IMG/M metagenome (GOLD analysis project Ga0070734, IMG submission 66444) | Surface soil microbial communities from Centralia Pennsylvania, which are recovering from an underground coalmine fire - Coalmine... | ecosystem: Environmental > Terrestrial > Soil > Unclassified ...
TTCACCCCCGTGCGGCGGCGGGCGGAATATCGCTCATGGCGCGCTCGGTCAGCGCGCAGATGGTGAGGCTCGGATTCACGCCAAGATTGGCTGCGATCACCGAGCCATCGCAGATGTACATATTCTTGTAGCCGAACACGCGATGGTGGGCGTCCACCACGCCCTCGGCGGCCGAAGCCGCCATCGCACAGCCGCCCAACACATGCGCGGTTCCCGGAACATTGAACAGGATTTCCGTGAGCATGCTCATCGGCATGCCGCCGGTCAGTTTGCCGGCTTTACGCGCGAATTCGTTGGCTTCGGGAATAAAAGTGGGGATGCCCTTGCCCCGGCTGACGAGGACTCTGCGGAACGGCCAGAACCAGGGCCGGCTCAGATACATATTGATAGAACCCTCCAGGCTTTGCATGCACAGCAGGATCAGTGACTCCCGCGCCCAGCCGAATGGGTGAAGGCAGCGGATGGTACGGAGAGGATGCCGTAATAAGGAAGCCGCCAGGGTTCCCACCCAAAACAGAATGCGGGTCCGCCCGGGACGTCCGCCGGTCAGCAACGTGGCGAGAAGCCCCATCGAATCAGAGCCCGCCGGATATCGCGTCGCCTCGATATGGGTGTGGTCGTCGAGGTAAAAGCCGGAGCCGATGGCCACCCCTTTCGACAGGTCCTCGGCGCTGTGCGGCAGTCGGATGCCGATCAACGACTCGGCGTTTGTACGCACACCTTGGCCGAGTTGCGAACTGATTTCCGGCAGCGACCCCTTGCGCTTAAGACGAAACAGCAAGTCCATGGTGCCCAGCGCCGACGCAGCGAACACCACGCTGCGGCATGTGAAATCGCGGGGCTCGCGGCGCACCCATGCGGTCGACTTCACGGTGCGCACCTCGTATCCGTCGCGGCCATCGACGGCCCCGTTTAGCGGGAGGACATCCACGACCCTCGTTTCGGCGAAAACGCGCGCGCCGTGTTTCTCTGCAAAATACAGGTAATTCTTGTCGAGCGTGTTTTTAGCGTTGTAGCGGCAGCCCATCATGCAGCCGCCGCAGCCGGTGCAGGTGTTGCGCGGCGGGCCGGCGCCGCCGAAGTACGGATCGGCATGAGCACGCCCGTCGAGATCTCCGTCGGCGGATTGGAAAATTGCGACGCTGGTGCGGTAAAACGTGGGGCCGGCGCCGTGCATCTCCGCCGCCCGCCGCAGCAGTTGATCCGCCGGGCCGAGAATGCGATTCTCGGCCACGCCGAGCATGCTTCGAGCCGTCTCGTAGTAGCGCGCCATCCCGGTTTTCCAGTCGGCCAGGCCCGCCCACGAACCGGTCTCCCAAATCGAATCGCGAGGCTGCAGGGAGGTGCACGCATAAGTGACCGACCCGCCGCCCACGGCGCAACCGTGCAGAATCATCACATGACGGAACGGCCGGATATTAAAGAACCCGCGCAGCGCGAGGCGCGGGCGCCAGATCCACCTCCAGAGCAGCCAATTGGTGCGCGGCAGGTTCTCCGGTGTCCAGCGGCGGCCCATCTCCATCACGGCCACGCGATAGCCCTTCTCGGTGAGGCGGTGCGCAGCCACGCTGCCGCCAAAGCCTGAGCCAATCACGATGAAGTCGTAATCAAAGCCGGCGTCGGGCATGGCCTTAAGGCGCTGCCGTGCAGGGGCCCGGCCGGAATGCCTCGCCGCACGCCGGTTGCCCTTCCGGAGGATTGGCAATCTGCAGCCCTGGCTTGAGGATGGATTCGCGCATGGATTTCAACGAGTGCCTGAGCGACTTCTCCGGGTTGATTCCCAGAAGCGCCGAGCCGAACGCGCGCGCCATCGACCCGAACTCGTCGCTCAACGTGATGGTTTCGCCTTCCACGTAGACGCCCTTCTCCGCTTCGGCAAAGCGCCAATAGGAGTAGAGCCGTCGCAGGTAGCCGTGATCTTTGCCGGCTTCCTGAATGTCAGTCGAGTACGACCGGCAGCGCCAGTGGCGCGCATCCACCTGCTCCCAGGTGACGTCGCTCTCCACATCTAACACCGCCGGCTCTTTCATCCGCATGGTGTAACGGAAGCGCTCTTTTCCGCTCCGGCAGAGAAGTTTTGAGGTGGAGATGGTTTCGGGGAAATACTGCGCGCGGTGATCGTAGTCCTGAAGCATCAGGACGAGGCGGTCGAGTTTCGCACCCGGGATGAAGACCGAACCAATCCAATCGTAGAGTTGTCCGCCCGGCAGTTTATGTGGGTTCGCACCGTTCGGTGCCACGGTCTGGATGCGTTCTTCCTGGACCACCCGTTGATTCAGATTGGCATCGGAGTCGGTCAGCAGAAACGTCTTACGCACGTCCATCCGCGCTTCGGCGGATTGGACATAGCAATCGAAGGCGCTGGCAGTTTCGGGCTTGAGTTGCCGTTGGGGCGTCCCGGCTGGCATTGCGCAACAGCAAATCACCAGGAGGAGGGCGCGGCGGCCGATTCGGAATAAATTCATACTATGCCATCCGATTCATTATCGCCCGCGGCGCCGCCCATTGCACGGAGATTCACACGCGATTATCCTGAATAGTCGGAACTCCTATGCGGAAGCTGACAGCGGTGGAAGAAGCCAAGGCGCTGATGATGGAGGCCCGGCAGTGGCCGGTCTGGCGGTGGCTGCTGGAGAAGGGAAGGGTGCGGGCTGTCGCCGACCGGGCGACCGATGCACTCACGGCACAGGAAAAGCGAGTGAAGGCGGCGTGGCCGGATGAGCTGAAAGCGGCTTACCGCGGCCCGGAAAATGGCCGGACCCGCGATCTCGATTCGGCAATGCGTGCCGCGGCGCAGAAAGTCAGGAAAGCCGATGAGGCCGCGGAAGCCGCGCGGCTCGACGCCGAAGCGACCTTCGATGAAGCGGAGCGGCGTCTGAGCGCGGACCTGGCCCGGCAGGGCACGCAAAAGGCGATCCACTCCTGGGAGTTGCGCGAGCAGGCAATCCGGAAAGCGGAGTCGGCGCGCGAAATGTCAAAAACCCGTCCAGGTGAAACCGCCGGGGGTGCGGGCCACCCGTCCGGCTGATTTGCCGCCAAAATGCGCGGTAAACACGGCAGCGCGGCGTTCGGCGGCGTACTCGAGAGCCCAAAGGCGCGAAGCGCGCGCCTTTTCCGGTTCACCGCAGAACCCGGAATTCCAGTGCGGCCGGCACACTTGAATCGGGCTGTGCATGATGTCGCCCGTAAACAAAGCCTCATTGCCGCCGGCGGCCAGCGTTACCGCGACGTGGCCGGGCGTGTGTCCGGGGGTCGGCTGCAGGACCAGGCCACACGGCAACTCCGCCGCGCCATCGATGATTTCGGCCAAACCGGCCTCCACTACGGGCAGCACGCTGTCTTCGTAAACCCCGGCATTGGGACCCTCCTTGCCGGCCGGGCCCGACCAGTACTCGTGCTCGCTTTTCGAGAAGACATATTTTGCGTTCGGGAAAGTCGGCACCCAACGGCCGTCCTGCAGACGCGTATTCCAACCAACATGATCGACGTGAAGGTGGGTGCAAAACACGTAATTCACCGCTTCCGGCCGGATACCGGCTTCTTCGAGCCGTTCGAGATAGGGGTTCTGCGCGTTATGAAACTGCGGAAAGGCCGGGCGCTGCTTATCATTTCCCACGCAGCTGTCAATCACAATCGTGTGGCGTCCGGTCTGGAGAACCCAGCTATGGATCCCGAGGAGAAGTTTATCGTCGCCTGCATCGTAGTGATCGGGAACCATCAGCTCCCAATGCTCTTTCAATACGGCGGGGTCAAAGTCCGGAATCAGGGCGGCGGGAGGAAGCGGCAGGGGCTGCTCATAAACCCGCGAAACTTGTACGTGTCCGATGTGATGCGTGTGTTTTCCGGCGGGCCCGGTTGCGGTGGCCATGTTGGACTCGCGGTTTATAACGATACCATCACTCGAGCGGCGCGTAATACCCGTGCCGCCAGGTGACGCGAAGCGCGGGATTGGTGACGGTCACCGCCACGCTGCGATACTTGCCGTCATTGCGGGAGTTGCTGGAGTAATAAGTCAGAACATGCCGGCTGCGAACGTCGCGACTTAATTGTTCGATCGTATCGGGCAGTTCCGCAGGCCGGCGCACCCGATAGGCGCGTCCGCCGGTTTCTTCCGAGATGCTTTCCAGCAGGCGCGAACCCTCATAGACAGTAATGGAGTAAATCTGGACGTCTGCTTCCCGCACGAGCCGCCGTAATTGCCGCTGCGAGTAGCTGCTGTTATTGTCGCCGCCATCGGAAAGGACCAGGAGCACCTTGCGGTTGTTCCGCGCCGGTTTCATTTTTTGAATGCCGAGATAAATGGCATCGTGGAGCGCCGTCAAACCGTGGGGCCGCGTTGACTCCAGCCAACCGGAAATATCCGCGGCCTGGCTGGTGAAGCCGGTCACGAAGTGGGGCTGATCGTTAAAACGGACCAGCAGGAACTCATCACCGGGGATTGTTGTTTGAAAGAACTGCTCGACCGCCGCGGCAGACGGCGCGATTTTGCGGGCCATGCTGGCGCTGGCGTCGAACACGACTCCTACCGAAGCCGGCACGTCCACGCTCGAGAGCGAGATGATTTCCTGCGCCAAGCCGCCTTCCGAGAGATGGAAATCTTCCTTTCTGAGATTTTGCACGGGATGCCCCGCTGAATCCGTGACCGTGACTGGAATCTGGATGGCCTCCACATCGACTCGGATCGAGGCCGAGGGGGCCGCCGGGCGGGGAGGGGCGGCGTGGACAACAGCGACCGCCAGCAGGAATATCGACGTGCGGACCGCAGAGATGGTGCGCATGGATTGGGACGATTATACAGTAGCCGCGCCGTCACGTACCCGCTCAGAGAGAAGCAAGAATGGCGCCGGCGTCGGCGGTCGAGGGAAGGGCGCCGAAGGTATGGCCGGCGTTGCTTTCGAGACGCGAGGCGCAGAAGGCGTCGGCGACCGCCGGAGGACTGAAGCGCAAGAGCAGCGAAGCCTGAAGTCCCAACGCGAGGCGCTCGACAAAACGGCGGCCGGCGGTTTCGACGATGTCCTTGGGAACAGAGGCCACCAGGGCGTCAAGCCGCGGATCGCGGGCGAGGAGAATCTCGGCGCGCACGCGTTCCAGCGATTCCGGTTCCTTGGCCACCGTGCGCAGCGCGTCGAGCGCGATGACATTGCCCGAGCCTTCCCAGATTGAGTTCACCGGCGCTTCCCGATAGAGCCGGGGCATCGGACATTCCTCCACATACCCATTGCCTCCCAGGCATTCCAGCGCTTCGGCGATATGGGAAGGGGCGCGCTTGCACGTCCAGAATTTCGCGACCGCGACCGCCAGGCGGACGAAGGCCGTATCGTTCTCATCGAAGGCGCGCGCCACGCGTAACGCCGCCATCGTGGCGGCTTGCGATTCGAGAGCGAGATCGGCAAGCACGTTGCGCATCAGAGGGTGATCGGCGAGGGGGCGTCCGAACGCCTGCCGATGCCGGCAGTGATGCAGCGCTTCGACTAGCGCGCGCCGCATCAACGCCGCCGAGCCCAGAGTGCAATCGAGGCGCGTGTGCTGCACCATATCGATGATGACCGGCACACCGCGGCCTTCTTCGCCCACCAGCACGGCCCAGGCGCCCTCGAACTCGACTTCGCTCGAGGCATTGGACCGGTTGCCCAGCTTGGATTTCAGCCGCTGCAGATGAAAGGCGTTGCGGCGGCCATCGGGAGTCCATCGCGGCAGAAAAAAGCACGAGAGACCGCCGGGAGCTTGCGCCAGCACCAGGAAAGCATCGTTCATCGGCGCCGAGCAGAACCACTTATGGCCCTCGATGCGGTACTCTCCATTGCCGACGGGCTCGGCGCGCGAGATGTTGGCGCGCACATCGGAGCCGCCCTGCTTTTCCGTCATCGCCATGCCGAGCAGCACGCCGGTTTTCTCCGGCGCCGGGCGGAAGGATGGATCGTAGCTGGTGGAACGGAGCCGCGGCTCCCATTCGGCGGCCAGAGTGGCGTGCTGGCGCAGGACGGGAACCGCGGAATACGTCATCGAGATCGGGCAGACGTGGCCGGCCTCGTTCTCCATCGCCAGCAGCGCCAGCGCCGCCCGCGCCACGTGCGCGCCGGGCCGCGGATTCGCCCAGGGCAGGTTGTGGACGCCGTGCTCGACCGACAGCCGCATCAAGTTGTGCCAGGCCGGGTGAAACTCTACTTCATCGCGGCGCCGGCCGTAGCGATCGTGCGTGTGCAGCACCGGCGGATTTTCGTTCGCCTGCGCGGCCCAGTGCATGACTTCGGCCGTGCCCAAACGCTGTCCGAACGCTTCCAGCTGCGCGCACGCCCAGCCGCCGCCCTCGCGCGCTACGGCCTCGCGCAGCGTGCGGTCGGAGGTAAACAAGTTGTAATCGACCAGCGGGGGCGGTTGGTTTAAGACTTCCGGCTTCACAGCGTGTAGCGTCCCGCCTCGATGACATGGCGGGCGATCTGGCGGCCGAGCGCGACGGTATCGGCCGGCTCGTGCTTGGACAGCCGCCGCAAAATCGCCATTTGCGTGCGCAGCATGTCGCCTTCGGCGGAAGCGGCGATCACCTTGCGGGAGGCGAGCTCGATCCGTTCCATGGCGTTGGCCGCGTAGAAGCGGGTGACGGCAATCGCCTGGCGCGCCGCGGCCTCACCGTTATTAGTCCGGAGCTTTTCGGCGCGCAGCAGGCAGGATTCCATGGCGTAGACTTCCATGATGCAATCGGCCAGCGCGCCCATGATTTCCTGCTGGTCCGGCAGCGCCTGCGCATATTTTTGAGAGGCTACGCCTGCCGCGAATAGCGCCAGCTTTTTGGCGCTTGCGAGCAGGTGGTGTTCAGCCGCCAGCGCGCCTTCGCGCTCCTGCGGTGACACGGGACCCGCCATGACCTCATCCATCAGCTTCTTGATGGCCGGCAGCAGCGGCAACTGCCCGGCCAGGGCGCGCTTCATCAGCCAGCCGGTGATGATCAGGCGGTTGATCTCATTGGTGCCCTCGAAGATGCGATTGATACGGGAATCGCGGTAGGCGCGCTCGGCGGGATATTCTTCGACATATCCGTAGCCTGCGTGAATCTGGAGCACGTGATCGACCACCATGTCCAGCATCTCGGAGCCCCAGACCTTGAGGATCGAGCATTCGACGGCGTACTCCTCGATGCGCTTCTGGATTTCGCGCGAGGCTCCGTCGGCGCCGGTGTCGATATCGGCGAGCGCCGCGTCGATCATGCCGATCGTGCGGTAGACCAGCGATTCGCCCGCGTAGACGCCCGCCGTACATTCGGCAATTTTTTCCTGGATCAAACCGAATTCGGCAATCGGTTTGCCGAACGCCTTGCGCTCCCTGGCGTAGTGAATGCCGTCCTGCATGCTGTTCCGTGCGGCTCCGACGGCCGCCGCGGCCAGCTTGAAGCGGCCGATGTTCAGAATGTTGAACGCGATGTGGTGGCCCTTGCCAGGCTCGCCGAGCAGGTTTTCCACCGGGACCTGGCAATCGGAGAGGATCAGCGGGCAGGTCGAAGAGCCGCGAATCCCGAGCTTGTGTTCTTCGGGGCCCACGGAAAATCCGGGCGTGTTGCGCTCGATGATGAACGCGGAGAATTTCTCGCCGTCGATTTTGGCGAAGACCGTGAACACGTCGGCGAAGCCGCTGTTGGTGATCCACATCTTTTCGCCGTTGAGGACATAATGCCGGCCGTCGGGCGACAGGACGGCGCGCGTGCGGCAGTTCAAGGCGTCGGAGCCGGAGGACGATTCCGACAGCGCGTACGAAGCGATCCATTCGCCGGTCGCCAGCTTCGGCAGATATTTTCGCTTCTGCGCCTCGGTGCCGTACCAGACGATAGGCAGCGTGCCGATACCGACGTGGGCGCTGAACGCCACCGAAAAGCTGCCGAGCGTGGTGATGGACTCGGCGATGATGGCCGAAGTCACTTTATCCATCTCCAGGCCGCCGTAGGCTTCGGGAATATCCACGGCCATCAGGCCGAGATCGCCGGTCTTGCGCAGAAGGCTGCGGGTGAGTTCGAAGTTCTTGGCTTCGATTTCTTCGGCGACCGGCATGACTTCTTTCAGCGTGAATTCGGCGGCGGTCTTGGCGGTTTGCCGGTGCTCCTCGGTGAGGTCCTCCGGGGTAAAAATTTCTTCGGGGCTGCGCTCTTCGGTTAGAAAGCTGCCGCCTTTGGCGGGCTTTGCGGTTACTTGTTGCGTTTTGACGGTTGCCATTTCAATTCCTCCAGAGGACCGCTCATGGAGCGGCACGGAAATCTAGCTCAAATTTTCGAAAATTCCGGCGGCGCCCATGCCGCCTCCCACGCACATCGTTACCATGCCATAGCGAGCGTTACGCCGCTTTAGTTCGCGGAGCAGGGCGGCGGTCAGCTTGGCTCCGGTGCAGCCGAGAGGATGCCCCAAAGCGATGGCGCCGCCATTGACGTTGACTTTGTTGCAGTCCAGGCCGAGCGTCTTGATCACGGCCAGCGATTGCGCAGCGAACGCCTCGTTGAGCTCAATCACATCGATCTGATCCTGTCGGAGGCCCGCGAGTTTCAGCGCCTTGGGGATCGCGTAAACCGGTCCGATGCCCATCTCCTCCGGCAGGCATCCGGCATAGGCGAAGCTTACGAATCGCGCCAGCGGTTTCAGGCCCAGAGCGCGGGCGCGTTCCTCGGCCATGACGACGGCGGCAGCGGCGCCATCCGACATCTGCGACGAATTGCCGGCCGTGACCGTTCCCTTGGCGTGAAACACGGGCTTCAGCTTCCCCAAGGCTTCGAGAGAGGTATCGGCCCGCGGGCCTTCGTCGGCTTTGAATTCGATTTCGGTTGTTTGAAGTTTGGGGCCGCCGTTGGGCGCCGCGAACGTCACCGGCACGGGCACGATTTCGTCGGTGAACTTCCCTTCAGCCTGGGCCGCCAGGGCCTTCTGGTGGCTCGCCAGCGCGAACTGGTCGGCCTGTTCGCGCGAAATACCGTAACGGCGCGCGACGCGCTCGGCGGTCAATCCCATCGAGAGGTAGGAATCCGGGTAGTGCTCCATCAGCCAGGGATTGATGGAAATTTTGTTGCCGCCCATCGGAACCAGCGACATCGATTCGGTGCCGCCGGCGACGATCACGTCGGCGCTGCCGCCGCGGATACGTTCGGCCGCCAGCGCGATCGATTGCAGGCCCGAGGCGCAGTAGCGGTTGATGGTCATGGCGGCGGACTCGATGGGCACGCCCGCGCGGAGCGAACAGATCCGCGCCACGTTCATCCCTTGTTCGCCCTCGGGCATGGCGCAGCCGATGATTACGTCTTCGATTTCCGTTTTGGGAAGATTGGGGACGCGCTGCAGCGCGCCTTGAATGGCAAACGCTCCGAGATCGTCGGGCCGCGTCGCGCGGAGCGTCCCCTTGGGCGCTTTGCCGACCGCGGTGCGAACCGCGCTGACGATGACTGCTTCTCTCATGACTCTTCTCCCGCCGTCAGTTTCTCAACGGCTTGCCGGTTTTGAGCGTGAAGGCAATCCGCTCCTGGGTTTTCCGTTCGCCGCACAGCGACAGGAACGCCTCGCGCTCGAGATCGAGCAGATACTGCTCGCTCACGGGCGTGCCGGGCGTGATGCTGCCTCCGCACAGCACATGCGCCACTTTATTGGCTACGTTCGCATCGTGCTCGCTGATAAATTCTCCCTCGCGCATGGTGTGGACGCCGAGCTTGAACGTGGCCAGCACACTCTGGCCGGGGGCGGGAATATCGGTTCGGGGCAGGGGAGGGGCGTAGCCGGCGTCGGCGATATCCCGCGCCCGATGCTTGGCATCCAGCAGAAGGCGGTCGCGATTCATGGTGATGCGATCGGCCGGGCCGATATAGTTGAGGTGGCGCGCTTCCCAGGCGGAGGTGGAGACTTTCGCCATCGCAATCGCTTCGAAGTTGCGGCGCAAGGCCTCCAGCAATTCGACCGATTCGCTGCGCCCGCCCTCGCGCACGGAGGCGGCGGCCTGCACGGCTTGCAGGGTCATCTCCTTGCAGCCGCCGCCGGCGGGCAGAAGACCGACTCCGCACTCCACCAGTCCCATGTAAAGCTCCGCGGCTGTTTGACGCCGCACCGAATGGAGGGCGATTTCCGCGCCGCCGCCCAGACAAAAGCCGAAGGGCGCGGTGACGACCGGGCGGGGGCAGAATTTAATGCCTGCCGTCATACGCTGGAAGGCGCGGATCATCAAATCCACGTCGTCCCATTCGCCTTCCTGCACCGCCAGCAGCAACTGCATGAGGTTGGCGCCGACCGAAAAGTTCTCCGCATCACCGGTGATGACGAACGCCGAGAAATTGCGGACCGCGTCGCTATCGGGGCGCAAGGTTTCGGTGAGCATGCGCACGACATCTTCGCCGATGGCGTTTTTCAAAGAATGGAGCTCGAGGCAGCCGACGCCATCGCCGAGATCGACGAGCGACGCTCCGGGGTTATGCCGCACCACGCCGTGCGCGGCGCGGAAGTCAGCCACGCGCGCGACGCCCTCGGGCTGCGCGATCGGCTGATACGCGCGGCTCGATAGATCGAAGCACTCGCGGCCCTGCTCGCGATACCACGAGTCGGCGCCCGTACCGAGGAGTTGCTGCACGACCGGGCTCACCGGCTCGCCCGCGGCCTGCATGCGGATGACGGTGGCGCGCACGCCGGCTGCGTCCCAGAGCTGGAAGGGGCCGAGTTCCCAGTTGAAGCCGGCGCGCATGGCGCGGTCCACGGCGGCTGCGCTATCGGCGATCTCCGGGAGGCAATCGGCAGCATAGTTCCAGAGCGCGGTCAGCAGCTTCCAATGGAAGCGCACGGCCTTGTCCTTTTTTGTGTCGCCGCCAAGCAGTTGGGGCAGGCGCTCGGCAAGAGATTCGACGCTGCCGGCCATTTCCAAGGAAGGAAATTTCGGCCGCGCGGCGGGCCGGTATTCGAGCGTCTTCCAGTCCAGCGCCAGGCGCACGTCTTTGCCGTCCGGCCCGCGTTGCTTTTTGTAAAACCCCTGCCTGGTCTTATCGCCGAGCCAGCGCCGTTCCAGCATGGCTTCGACGAACGGCGGGATCACGAGCGCCTGGCCCTGGGACCGCGGAAAATTTTTGGCGACATGCGCCAGCACATCGATACCCACCAGATCGGCGAGGCGAAAAGTTCCGGTGCGCGGCCAGCCAATCGCGCTGCCGGTCAGCACGTCCACTTCTTCTACGGTCAGGTCTTCGGACTGCATCAGCCGGACGGTTTCCAGCATAATGAAGACCCCGATCCGGTTGGCAATAAAGTTCGGCGTATCGCGCGCCATGACGACTTCTTTGCCGAGGCGCAGGCCGGCGAACTGGGCGACGGCGGCGATGATGTCGGGATCGGCGTCTGGAGCAGGGATGATCTCCACCAGCCGCATGTACCGCGGCGGATTGAAAAAGTGCGTGCCGAAAAAATGCTTGCGCCGGTCAGCAGGCAGGTTGGCGGCAATCGAAGCGACCGGCAGTCCGCTGGTATTGGTGGTGAGGATGGCATCCGGCTTCAGATGCGGCACGATGCGATCGAGCAGAGCCCGCTTGATGGCAAGGTTTTCGGTAACCGCCTCGATCACCCAATCGCAATCGGACAGCAGCGCCGCGTCATCCTCGAAGTTGCCAATGCGGATGCGCGCCGCCGCGGAAGATTCGTAAAACGCGGCGGGCTTGCTTTTCTTGAGAGCCTCCAGGGCTTGTGCCGCTACGCCGTTGCGCGGGCCTTGGGCTGAAGCGATATCGAGCAATACGACCGGGAGGCCCGCATTGGCCAGATGCGCCGCAATGCGCGATCCCATGGTCCCGGCGCCCAAGACGCCGGCCTTGCGAATCAGGGCGGAAGCGGGGTTTGGTTGCGCGGGTACTCCCGCGGAGCGCAAAGCAGGTTCAGCAGTCATGATTTCGACTCCTTATGAACAAGGCCCGAGCCGTTCGGGCGCGCCAGCCCCTGCGTCAACGTTCGAGCGAACTGAGACGCGATTTCCTCCGCCGAAAGGGCGCCTTCCGGCTCATACCACTGGCAAATCCAGTTGACGGCGCCGGCGATTGAAAATGCCGCGATCTTGGCGTCGCACGGCGTGATCGATCCGTCCGCGATGCCTTCCTGAATGAACGAGCGCAGGCGTCGGTCGATCTTTCGCTTGTAATTGCGAACCTCGGCCAGCGCCTCCGGCGAGAGATCGCCGTCATCGAGACGCATCACGCAGCGGCCGAAGTTGACCGTCATCACGTTGGCGTAAGAATAGATGAAGGCTTCCACCTTCTCGAGCCCGGCGCCGCAGCGCGAGGCGATATCGTTGAGCGTCTCTTCGATGAGCGCGGTGCCCAGCCGGTAGCACTCCAGCAGGATCTCTTCCTTATTGCGGAAATAGTGGTAGAGAGCCGGCTTGGTGATCTTCAGCCGCTCGGCGACATCGTTCATGGATGTGCGCGCATAACTTTTTTCGAGGAAAAGCTGGGCGGCGGTTTTCAGCACGGCGCCGCGCTTGGTGGCCGGGTCGCGGCGGCGGTCGGCGAAGGCTTTTAAGTGCGGCGCGGAGGCGGTCGCGTTTCTCGGCATGGGCTGGGGTGGCGGCCCGATTGACAGGCGGGCCTCGCACTTGATATCTTACCCATGGGTAAGTTAAAACGCAAGAGGAACGATCGGACAAAATGATCCCAGTGGCGGCCCAGGACGATCTTCCGCTGGATCGCGTGTACCGATGGGAGCGCGAGCGCCCCGGCCAGGTATTTTTGACGCAGCCTTACGACGGGGGCAAACTGCGCGAATGGACCTGGGCCGAAGCCGCGGGTGAGGCGCGCCGGATGGCGGCTTACCTGAAGGCGCAGAACTGGGAGCCCGGTTCACGCGTTGCAATTCTTTCCAAGAACTGCGCCTGGTGGGTTCTCTCGGACCTGGCCATCTGGATGGCGGGGCACGTCTCGGTACCGATTTATTCTTCACTCCGGCCGCAATCGGCGCGGCAGATCCTGGAGCACAGCGAGGCGAAGATGTGCTTTCTGGGCGCAACGGATGAGCGGGAAATGCTGGAAAAAGCTCTCCCGCCGGGGGTCTGCGCGGTATCGCTGCCTTCGGCGCGGGAAGCCGGGTGCGCGTCGTGGGAGCAGGTGGCATCGGTGACGTCTCCGCTGGAGGAATCGCCGGCGCGGCCGGCCTCGGACCTGGCAACGATCATCTACACCTCGGGCACGACCGGCATGCCCAAAGGCGTGATGCATACGTTTGCGGCATTCACGTACAACGCCAAGATCCTGGCGGGTCAACTGGGCTTGACCGCGGACGAACGCATACTCTCGTATCTGCCGCTGGCGCACATCGTGGAGCGCGTGGGAGTGGAGTTTCTCTTCATCCTGCTGGGTGGGCGAATTTTCTTCAGCGAGGGCCTGGAGACCTTCATCCCGGACCTGCAGCGCGCGCGGCCGACGATATTTCTCTCGGTACCCCGGCTGCTTCTGAAATTCCAGCAGGGCGTCTTCGCGAAAATGCCCCAGCAGAAGTTGGAGAAGCTGCTGCGCATTCCCGGGCTGAACCGGCTGGTCAAGCGCCGCATTCTGACGGGGCTGGGTTTAAGCACGGTGCGCCACGCCGCGTGCGGCGCCGCTCCGCTGCCGCCCGAACTCCTGCGCTGGTATCGGCGGCTGGGACTGGAGCTGGCCGAGGGCTATGGCATGACGGAAACGCTAATCACGCACCTGCCGCGCCGGGGCACGGTGCGGCCCGGGTTCGTGGGCGCGGCGATCGAGGGCGTCGAAACGTGCCTGGGCGAACAGAACGAGCTGCAAATAAAAAGCCCGATGAACATGCTCGGGTACTTTAAGGACCCGCAAGCCACCCGGGACTCGTTCATGCCGGACGGCTTTTTTCATACGGGCGATGTGGCCGAGATCGCTTCCGACGGTCAGCTCAAAATCGTCGGGCGCATCAAGGAGCAGTTCAAGACCAGTAAGGGCAAATACGTGGCGCCGGCGCCGATCGAAAGCAAACTGGCCGCCCATTCGGATGTAGAAGCCTGCTGCCTGATGGGCGCGGGGTTGGCGAACCCGTTCGCCGTTACGCTACTCTCCGAAGAAGCCCGCAAGCGGTGCCGCGACGCGAAGGCGCGGCTCGTACTGGAAGACTCCCTGACCGCGCTGCTGGAAGAAATGAACCGGCAGCTGGAACCTCATGAACGAGTCGCGTTCATTGCGCTGGTGGACGGGCCCTGGAGCATCGCCAACGGTCTGATGACTCCGACGCTGAAATTGAAGCGTCCGCTGCTCGAACAACGCTACCAGGTTCTGGTCGAGGACTGGAAAAGGCGCAACCGGCCGGTGGTGTGGGAAACCGCGCCCTAGCGTGCCGCGCCTCAAAATACCAGACGCAGCGCCATCTGCATGTTCCGCGAATCCACGGCCGTGTCCACGTATTGGCCGAATGAGGGACTGGTAAACGTCCGGTTCACCTGCTGAAAGGTCGGGGTATTAAACAGGTTGTACATCTCCGCGCGAAACTGCAGGTTGAATCGTTCTTTGATGGGAGTGTTCTTGTAGAAACTCCAGTCAAAGGTGGATTGACCGTTCAACCGGGCGACGTTCCGGCCGAGGTTTCCATAGTTGCCAATCAACGGCTGAGACAGACCGAGCGATGCGGCATAGGCGGAAATGGGAGCTGCGCCCGTGGTGAGGCCGTTCGGCGCTCCGGCGCTGCCGGCGGGCGCGGGCTGGAAATCGAACGCGCCGCTGGTATTCGGCCGCACCGGGCTGATGGAAGTGCCGGTGAGACTGAGCACCGAAACGCCGCGCCGTGAAGGCCCATCGAACGTCACCGGAAAACCGGTGCGGAAACTGCTGATACCAGCGAACCCCCAGCCGCCGATCATGCGCTTCAGGGCCGGGTTGACGGTATTTTTCCCGAACGGGAGTTCATAGAGGTGCGTGATCACGGCACGCTGCCGGATATCGAACTGCGACGGCCCGCGGTTGTTGCGCGCGTCGTAAGGATTCTGCTGCACGGCGGCGTCGTTGATCAGCACGCCGAGCGCATCGGAGGTGTCGTCGATCGATTTCGCCAGCGTGTAGGAGGCCTGCACGGAATAGCCTCGGGTCAACCTCTTCGCCGCGCTGAACTCGAACGCCTGGTAATTGGAATTGGAGCCGCTATCAATCAGCCGCACATCATTGAAGCGCGGATCAATGCGGTCGCTTCGCCCGTTAGCGGGCGCGGTGGATTGAGCATTCAGCGCCAGGTAGGCGCTCAAGCTGGCGGTCTCGCCGTCAAAACTGGTGGCGGGCGTGATCAACGCCGGGTTGATGAGATTCAGAGGAATCGTGCGCTGCAGATAGTTGGTCTTGGTTCCGATGTAACTCGCCTTCAGCACCAGCTCCGGACCCACTTCCCGCTCGATCCCCAAGCTCCATTGTTGGGCTTGCGGATTCCGGAAATTGGAATCGATCACCGTCGAGAGCGAGCCGAAATTGGTTTGCGACGGATTGAATGCTCCTACCAGCGCGGCGCTGGCGGTTTGCAGCGGGGCGGTTCCGGCGATCAGGCCGGCGTAGCTGTTGGGCCCGGTGAAACTGGCTTTGCCCGTGATTTGCAGCGTCTGTACAAAAGGCGGCAGGGAGCGAATATTCGCGACCGGGTTCAGATAGTTGAAATCGTAAGCGATTCCATAGCCGCCGCGAATCACGGTTTTGGGCGCCACATTCCAGGCGAATCCCACGCGCGGCGCCGGGTTGTAATTCGCCCGGCCTACCGGTTTGTGCAGCACCATGCAGCCGAGCGGGCCCGTGCCCGCCGCTCCCATCGCATCGTGGCAGTTGAGATCGAGGTTGGAGATGATGCCGTTCACTTCGCTGACGGGCCCCGCATATTCCAGGCGGAATCCGAGGTTCACCGTCAGTTTGCGCGTCACCTTCCAATCGTCCTGGATAAATGAGAAGAGGTTCGTTTCGCGGTTTCCGCGCAGCGTGCTGCCGAATAGCTGCGTGTATTGGGTGGGCTGGCCCGCGGCGAATGACGCCCAATCGTCGAACAGGAAGAAGCCGCGCGTCGTGTTATCCACATCGCTGTTCAACTGATACCGCAGCACGTCGAGGCCTGCCTTGATATTGTGCGCGTTCTTGACGAGCGACACCGTGTCGGAATACTGAAACGTGTTCTGGACTCTTCCCTGAGGTCCGCCATTGTAGTGGCCGAAGGTATCGATCTGGCTATTGGCAAACTGGAATCGCGGCAGCCCGACCGGGACGGTGGTATCGAGCCCGAACGTCGGTGAACTGCGGCCGTAGGCCGCCCGGAACTCGTTCACCACCGTGGGGCTAAACAGGTGGGTCTCGGAGAGGTTGAATTCGCGCGGGCCGTTCACCGATGCCAGCCCGAAATTCGCCAGGTTCGTCAGAATAAACGTATTGCCCGGCGTGCCGGTGCTGGATTGGTAGTGACCATAGCGAGCCGTAAGCGTATCTTTCTCGGAGAACTGCTGATCCAGGCGGAAAGAAAACTGGAACGCTTTTTGATAATTGACACCCGATTGCTGCACCTGTCCGTTATTTAGTCCGATCACCTGCGCGCCAGGCAGCTTGTACGTGTCGAGCACCTTCTGCGAGGTCGCATCGGTAACTTGCGCCAGCATCGCCGGAGTGGGGACGTTCGCCACACGGGTGCCGCCGGCTCCGCGGATCTGCGTGCCTTCATAGGTTGTGAAGAAGTGCGTCCTGTTTTTGCGGATCGGCCCGCCCAGCGCGTAGCCGAACTGGTTTTGGTGCACGATATCGGGCGCGCCGGTGCGGTCGAAAAAGGCCCGCGCATTCAAATCGGTGTTCTTCAAAAAATCGTACGCCTCTCCATGAAAGTCGTTCGTTCCGGATTTGGTGATGAACATCAGCTGGGCGCTGCTGTTGCGGCCGTATTCCGCGTTGAAGTTGTTCGTGATCACCTGCACTTCAGCGATTTGCGAGAAAGAGAGCGGCCCGAGCTGGCTCCCGCCATTGCCGCTGATGGTCAGATCGGTCGCGATGATGTTGTCCACCGTGATGTTGTTCGCGCGGCCGCGGCCGCCGTTGGAATTGAAACTGCCCTGGCTCAGGAACGGGTTGTTGTTGGTCACCGGAATGACCCCGGCCGCGGTCGCCGCGAAACGCAGCGGATCGCGCTGCACCGGGATTTCCGCCACCTCACGGCTCTCTATCGCCTGCTGCACCTGGGCGTTGGTTACGTCGAGCGCGCTCACTACGTCGTTGACCGAGATGGATTCGCTGAGTTGCCCGAGCTCCAGAGAAAAGGCGATCCCGGTGGTCTCTCCCGCTTTCACCTCGGCTTGTGTCAGTTCGGTTCGGAACCCGGCTGCCTCGGCTTGCACGGTGTAGGTTCCGATCTTGAGCTGGTTGAACGCGAACCGGCCTTCCGCGTCGGCGCTTTGCTTCCGGCTTTCGCCTGTTTCCACGGACGTAATGGTAAGTTGAGCGGAAGGTATGGACGATTGTGACGCATCAAGAACCGTGCCGGTGACGTTGCCGGTGATTTGAGCCGAAAGGAGGCCGGCGAAACACGCCGTCAGAATAACGATCGATGGTGCTGTGTAAGGCTTCATCTGTCCTCGCAGTAGGAACCGGAATGAATCCGGTCGAGACCTTTGTCATGAGCCAGGGTTCGGAAATTCTCAACCCAGCGGTATTAGCGTAATGGACGCGGAAATCCCGCCGAGGTCGCGGAAATGTCACGTTCCGGGCAGAAAAGTAGCGACCGGACTTCGGCAGGTTGGAATTTGGGGCGCTAGTGCGCGCTCCCCGAGGGCCTTCCCTGCGGATGGATAATTAACTTCTGTACACGCCAGTTAGCGGTCTCCGCGGCGTAGACAATGTTCTCCGAAGGACACGCCAGTTCGTGCACGCCGGAGAACTGCTTCAACAGGCGCCCCGAGCGCCCGATCACGCCGAGCACTTTGCCGTCGAGTGAAACTTTGAAGACGCGCCCGGGGAAGGTGCTTTCGCCGACGTACAGCACCTGGTTGGGTCCCGGCGTAATGCAGATGGAATTGGGAGCGCCGATGACCGCGGCCAGGCGCTCGCCGGCCGGCGTGTTGCCGTAGACGGCGTGCGTTCCAGGCACTGGCGGCACGTCGATGCTGAACATCCGCAGGAATTTACCGTCGGTATCGAAGACCTGGATGCGGTGGTTCGTCCGATCACCGACATAGAGGTTATTGTTCTTGTCGGCGACAATGGCGTGCGGGATACGGAATTGGCCCGGCCCGGTGCCCTTGGTGCCCCACGACTTCACCCATTCGCCGTTCTTATCGTACTTGGCGACGCGCGAATTGACGTATCCGTCGGTAATGTAGATGTTACCGTCCGAGTCCCAGGTGACATCGGTGGGCTGGCGAAACATGCCGTCGATCGGGGCCAGCGGCGGATCAGGGTGCTCCCACGGGCGCGCGCCCTCGTCGGCCGCCTCGGTGCGCCGTCCGAAGACCCACACCACGCGGCCGGCGGGGTTGAACTTGATCACCATGTCGGAGCCTTTGTCGATCGCCCAGATGTTGTCGTTCTTGTCGATGCGCACCGAGTGCGCTTCGGACCACGCGTACAACCCCTTGCCGATCTCGCGGACGAACTCGCCGCTGGGGCCGAACTCAAGCAGCTGCGCCGCGGCTGCCCCGTAGGCGGGACCATTGGCGCTGTTCGACCGCGTGAAGACGAAAACGTGTCCTTTGGAATTAACGGCGACGCCCGGCACCTCGCCGAAATTCATTCCCGGAGGCAGCTTAAAAAAATCGGGGATGGAATCGAATTGAATTTCAGGGACATCCTGCTGGGCGAAAGCCAGGGGCGCCAGCAGTGCAAATAAGAATCCGGCGAGACAGGTTTTCATCGAGGCCTCCCGGTTGATCTTATCCGCTCGGGCCGCAGCGGGCAACCAGGCGCGCTCGGAGAGTATAGAATAGGCCGAAGGCGAGGAGGAGGAGAGGATGCGGAATCGACGGGAATTCATCACGGGCCTGGCGGGTGCATCGCTGGGAGCCGGAGCATTTCTCAAAGCGGCGGCGCAAACGCGGCGGGAAGTGCGCGTGGGCGGCAAGCGCGTGAAGGTGATCGACATCCACGCGCACGCGAATTTTCCCGAAGTGGCGGATGTAATTAAGGACGGTCCGCTGGCGCGATTCGCGCGCGGCCGCCCGCTCGGGCAGGACCGCATCCAGGAGCTCGACAAGCGCGGCATCGATATGCAGGTGGTCGAGGTGAACACATTCTGGTGGTATCAGGCCGACCGTAATCTTGCGACGAAAATTGTCGAGACGCACGATAACGGCCTGGCGAAATGGGTCGCGGCGCACCCGGACCGTTTCGTCGCGTTCACCTCGCCGGCGCTGCAGTTTCCCGATCTCGCTGTCGAGCAGCTCGATCACGCGGTCCGGCAATTGAAGATGCGCGGCGTCGCGATTGGCGGACACGTCAACGGCGAGCCGCTTTCGCATCCCAAGTATGACCCGTTCTGGACCAAGGTGCAGGAATTGGGCGTGCTGGTCTTTATGCATCCGAACAATGCCGAGAATATTGCCAAGCCCGGCTCCCTGGATGGTTCGGGCGATCTCGGCAATGTCATCGGCAATCCGCTGGAGACCACGGTTTTCCTGTCTCATCTGATTTTCGACGGCACACTCGACCGTTTCCCGAATCTGAAGATTTGCGCCGCGCACGCCGGCGGTTACCTGCCCTCGTATTTGGGGCGCACGGAAGTCACCTGCGACGTGCGCCAGAACGCAAAGTGCGCGAATAAGAAGCGGCCGCACGAATATCTGAGCGATCAGATTCTGGCCGACTCGATGATCTTTTCGGCGGAGGGCGTCCGGCACCTGGTCGCGGAGATGGGCGCCAGCCAGGTGGTGTACGGAACCGATATGCCGTTCGATTGGCCCGACACGGTCGATGCCATTCTCCAGGCGCAAATCCCCGACGCGCAGAAGGAGGCGGTTCTCAGCGGTAACCTGGTCAAGCTGCTCCGCCTGACATGAGCGCGCCGGTCATCGATTTTCACGCGCACGTCCTCGAGCCCGAAGCCCTCAAACAATGCGCGCCGCATAGCGTAGCCACCGGTTTCGGCGCGCGCCCCATGGCGCCGGGCACTCCCGGGTTCAACTTAATGGCGGGAATGCTCGACCCCGAAATCCAGATCAGCGACATGGACCGGAAGGGCATCAGCCGGAGCGTTATTTCCACCGCGACGGTCGTGCAGAGCACCTGGTGGGCGGACGCCGCGCTGGCGGCGGAGCTGGACCGCCGCGCCAACCAGCGCATCGCCGAATGGGTGGAGCGATACCCCGCCCGTTTCACCGGCACTTTCACGATTCCCATGCACCACATCGACGCCGCGATCAAGGAGCTGGAGTTCGCGGTGAGCAAACTCAACCTCCGGATTGCCAACGTTTCGTCAAACGCCGGCGGATTCTATCTGGGCGATCCCAAATTCCGGGAGTTCTGGGAAGCGGTGGTTCACCATGATCTGACGGTGTTGATCCATCCGCACGGCGTGACCGATCCGCGCTTTCAAAAATTCGCGTTGTGGAACGGAGTCGGGCAGCCCATCGAAGAGACCATGGCGATCGCGTCGCTTATCTACGAAGGAATTTTCGAGACGTTTCCCGGCGTAAAGGTGGTGATTGTGCACGGCGGCGGCTACCTGCCGCATTACACGCGTCGGCTTGACCGCAACTACACCATGCATCCGATGAGCGCGCAGAATATCAAGAAGATTCCGACCGAATACCTGCGCTCCCTTTATTACGACAGCTGCGTCTACGGAAACGATGTATTGGAAGCGTTGGTCCGCCGTGTCGGCGCCGACCGCATCATATTCGGAACCGACTACCCGTTCGGAGAAGAGGATCCCGTGGGCAATCTCGCGAAAGCGGAGGGCCTCTCAGATGACGACCGCAACCGGATCCTGAGTATAACGCCGGCGAGCCTGGCGCCGGCGCTGTCGCAATGAAGCGGAGTCTTACTGCGCCGGTGCGCGGGCCGAAGCAACCGCTCCCGCGCAATACCCTGTCCGGCGCTTTGATATATTGATTCTGATCAACTTCAGGAGGGTCTATGCGCGCCGTCTTTTCGGCATCCCTGATTCTGCTCGGAATCACGCTGAGCGGCCTGCCCGCGGGGGCCGAAATGGATTTCTCCGGGGATTGGGCGCCGCGCTTTTACGAGGATCAGCCGGAGCGCGTCCCCGGTCCCGAGCTCGGCGATTATCTCGGCCTTCCTGTCAACGACGCGGCCCGCATGCGCGCCGATACCTGGAGCGCCTCGCTGCTGACGCTGCCCGAGTGGCAATGCCGGCCGCACGGCGCCGACTATATCTGGCGCGGTCCGTCGAATCTCCGAATCTGGAAGGAAGTGGATCCCTCGTCGCGCGAGATCATCGCCTGGCACGCCGAATGGCTGCGCTCGGTTGATCGACCCGTCTACATGGATGGCCGTCCTCATCCAGCCGACTGGGCGCCGCATACGTGGGCCGGATTCTCCACTGGAAAATATGAAGGCGACGTTCTCACCACGTACGTCACGCATCTTAAAGAAAGCTATATCCGCCGCAACGGCATGGCGCGCAGCGAAAAAGCCACCGTCACCGAGCACTGGATCCGGCACGGCGACTGGCTCACCGTGATGACGCTGGTCAACGACCCGGTGTATCTCACGGAGCCGTTTGCGCGCACCACGGATTATCAGCTGGACCTGCACCAGCACGTTCCGCCGTACCCCTGCGACGCCGTTACGGAAGTCGAGCGGCCGAAGGGCGTGGTGCCGAACGTGCTGCCCGGGGCCAACAACGCTCTCAACGATTTTGCCGATCGCTATGGTGTGCCGCGTGAGGCCGCGCGCGGCGGCGCTCAGACCATGTATCCCGAGTACCGCAAGAAAGTGAAGGGCGCCACGGCCAAGCTGGTGGTGGAACGGTGAGTATGAGCCGGCGAGTTCTCGCTTTTCTGCCCATTGCGGTGCTTGCGGCCGCGCAGCCAGCGCCGGATTCCGACGTTCACATTTTCCCGGTACGCGGCTCGATCTATATGTTGGTCGGCGGCGGCGGCAACATCACGGTTTCCGCCGGCCGCGATGGCATCCTCATGGTTGACACGGGCGCCGCGGCGATGACCGACAAAGTCCTCGCAGCGATCCGCCGGCTTCAAGGCCAGACGGCGACCAACGGCGTCGAGGTTTTGTCCTATGGCGCCGAGGGCCGCTCCGCGATGCGCGCCATCGTGGATACCAAGGAGCCTCCGAAGCCGATCCGCTACATCATCAATACGGAGGTGGATCCCGACCACACCGGCGGCAACGAGGCAATCGCGAAGGCAGGCAAGACCTTCACCGGCGGCAACGTGGCGGGCAATATTTCCGATGCCGCCGTGGGCGCTGCGGTGATGGCGTATGAGACGGTGCTGAATCGCATGACGGACGCCAAGCTGCCCTTCGGCGCCCTGCCCACCGATACTTACCACATCGACTCCATGAAGCTCAGCAATTATTTCAACGGCGAAGGAATCGAGATGTTGCACATGCCCCGCGCGCATAGCGACGGCGACAGCGTCGTCTGGTTCCGCGGTTCCGATGTGATCAGCACCGGCGACGTCTTCACGCCGGACCGGTATCCCTTCATCGACCTCGCGCACGGCGGCAGCATTCAGGGAGTGCTCGACGCGCTCAATCGGATCCTCGATATGACGATTCCCGAGTTCCGGCTCGAGGGCGGCACGATTGTGGTGCCCGGCCATGGGCATTTGTGCGACGCCGCGGATGTGGCTTATTACCGCGACATGGCCACCATCATCCGCGACCGCGTCCAAGCCCTCATTCGCAAGGATATGACGCTGGAACAGGTCAAAGCCGCCAAACCCACGTTGGATTACGACGGTATCTACGGCGCCACCACCGGCCCTTGGACCACCGACATGTTCATCGAAGCGGTATACCGCAGCCTCACCGAGAGGAAGAAATGAGGCGCCTGACTTCGGCAATCCTTTTTGCCCTCGTTCTGGCGCACGGACAGGGCCGCGCCCCGCAGACGCCCAAAGCCGCCGCGCCAATCGATCTGACCGGCTACTGGGTTTCGGTGGTGACCGAAGACTGGCGCTTTCGCATGATGACTCCCGCCAAAGGCGATTTTCCAAGCATTCCGCTCAATCCCGAGGGGCGCAAAGTAGCGCTCGCCTGGGACCCCGCCAAAGACGAGTCCGCCGGCGAAGCCTGCAAAGGATACGGCGCCGGAAACATCCTGCGCATGCCCGGCCGCCTGCACATCACCTGGCAGGACGAGAATACTCTGAAAGTGGAAACCGACACCGGCCAGCAAACCCGTTTGTTTCACTTCGGCCGGCAGCAGCCGCCCAGCACTCCGCCGGACTGGCAGGGATTCTCGGTTGCGCAATGGGAATTCGCGGGCGGCCGCGGGCGCGGCGCAGGCGGTGTTCGCGGCGGCGACCTGAAAGTAATCACCACCCACGTGCGTCCCGGCTATTTGCAGAAGAACGGCGTGCCGTATAGCGGCGATGCCGTCATCACCGAACATTTCGACGCCCTCGAAAAGGAAGCCAATGGCGATCAGTGGCTGATCGTGACCACGCTGGTGGACGATCCGCAATATCTGAACCAGCCCTTCCAGCGCAGCACGCATTTTAAGCGCCAGCCCGACGCCGCAGGCTGGGATCCCGAGCCCTGCATCGCACGCTAGCCGCCGGCATTCCGAGCGGGAGGAGCGCGCCTACGGAGCAGCCAGCGCCCGGTACTCGGTCACAACCAGGTTGCGCGCTCGCTGGCCGCCGATCGGGCCAACACGTTGGAACCCAATCCCCGCTGTTCCGTCGTTGGAACCAGCGGTGGCGGGAATCGTCACGGTCTGGGCCGTCGTGCCATCGCTCAGGATGAAGGAAAGCAAGCTTCCATCCAGTGTGACCTGGAGAGTAGTTGCGGTAACAGCCGCTTCGAGAGTGTGAAAGACCGTGTGGTCGAAGCCGGCGGGCGTGCTCGTTCTGGCGAACGCGACGGTCGAATGCAAATCCAGAATCGTCACCCTGCCGGAACTCTCCAACTCGACCCAGTATCCGGCAGAATCTCCTCCCATGATGCCGTCGGCGGCGGCGGCTCCGCGGCTATGGAAATAGGGGCCGGCCACGGTGCTGTTGCCCGCGGAATCAGCCGGCACGAGTACCTCCGCCCGAATATTGAAGCTCTGGCCCATGTTAACCCCGCGGAACGAACAGGAACTGCCGGAGGAGGGCTGGCCGAATTGCACGCCTCCGGCGCCGGTTCCCCAGTTTTGGAGGGAATTGGATGCGATGCTGTCGCCGGTCCAGATGGGTATGTAGCAGAAGGTGCGGGTGCCGCCCAACGCAAGGTCAGTCACGCCGAGCACGTTGTGCGCGGAATCCGCCCGCTGGAAGCTGTCGGAGGTAATCACCACTGCCGCCGGCGTCGCGGACCGGCCGGCGCCCAGTGCCGCCACCGTCATCGTGGATGCGGCTGCGTCGTCTCCCCGGAAGGTGATGGTCGCGTTTTGCGGTGTCGCGTCCACCGGGGCGAAGCGGACGGTGACGGTCTGTTGCGCCCCCGCACTCAAGGTAAACGAGGCCGGCTGCAACCGGAAGGGGCCGGCCACGCTTCCCGTCAGGGTAACCGACGCCGAGCCGGTGTTCGTCACAGTGACGGTCAGATCCTTGGTCTGACCCACCGAAACGGTGCCGAAATCAAGGCTGGACGCGGACGCGCTCAGAACTACGGAACCGGCCGGCTCTTCGCCCGGGCCGGGCGGCGTAAGAACGACGGAGTAGGGTGTTAAGTCGATCAGCGTTCCATGCCACGCACCGCCGGCATCCTTCACCCACGCGAACAAGCGTAACAGCCGCGGCCCCACCGGGGCCTTCGATTGCGCTTCCACATTCTTTGCGCTGAAAACTCCATTGGCGCTGGGGATCGGTCCCAGCCCGATGTCGGCCGTTACGGAATCCTCGACCAGGCCGCTGCGCACCAGCGCGTAGTTGACTCCCAAGATCCGGTCGTAGGGAGTCACGCTAGCGGTGACGGTGCTGAGCGGATTGCCTCCGGCGACGGCGTAGTGCGGAGTGGTGGAGATGTTGGAGACGGCTGGAGCCGATCCGAGGTTACCGGGGTTGATCTCCGCCGTCACCAGCTGGCTGAACCCTTGAGAAAAGGTTTTCGGAGGAATCCATGAATAGACGAAGCGGGTCCCTGCCTGATTCATCACGGCGCTGCCGGATGCGGGACTGGCCATCGTAAACCAATTCAGGAGAGTGCCCAGTTGCAAGGCGGCCGACCCGTCGGTGTTGTAGAGGATGTCGTACGCCAAAAGCTGGCTGCCGTCCGCGGTCAATTGCACTCCGGGGGTGTTGCCGATGCCGTCCTGGCGCAGCCGGACCCGGTTGGTTCCGTCGAAATTCACCGCGCCTGTATCCACCAGCGAGCCGCTGACTCGGGCGTCATACAGGACTTTCGTGCCATCGGAGCTGATCGCCAGGCGGTAGACGTATGGAACGGGACCGAGTATCAGATGTAGATTGCTGCCATCCAGGTTGACTCCGAAAATGCCCTCGGATCCGCCGGCTTTGGCGGCAAACACGATGCGCGCGCCGTCGGCGCTGACGCTAAGGGTGCCGTTGGGAGTGTTTCCGGTACTGGCGAACTCGGGGATCCAATAGCTGGAGGCCGTGGTTCCCAGCAGCGCGGCAACCGCCGTGGGGCCCACGATCTGCCGCATGCCGGAACCGTCCCAGTTCATCACGTACAGGCCGCGCAGGAACGGAACGGGATGCGGCGCGGGGCCAAAGTTGGTGTCGCGTCCGACCAGGAAGAAAATTCTCTTGCCGTCGCCTTCCAGAGCCATGCCGCTGATTCCGGAAACCGCGCCATCCTCGGCGGTCAACAGGGCGGAGCCTCCCGCCCGGATCTGCCTGCCCTCGGTGATGGCGATCTTGGAGGCATCGTCGCTGATCGATATCGTGGAGCCGCAAAAACATCGAGCCGTGTAGGAATCCACCAGGTGTGGATTCGTGCCGGCAAAATTCATGGCATAGACCTGATTCTGTCCCCGCGTCGGGCTCACATCTTTCGCGAACGCGATCAGCGCGCCATTGCCGCTGATCGCCGTGCTGCCCCGGTAGCCGTTGGCGTCGGATTCGGCATACGACGTGATCTGATGGTACGCAATTGTCCGCACGATCGAAGGGCTCGCGCTGCCGGTGCCGGCCACCCGAAGCAACGGCGCATTGCTCTGCGCCGCCCCGATCGTCACCACCAGCGGATAATCGCCGGACGCCAGGTTGGGCACCCGCAGGTTGAGTTGCAGGGCTCCCATATAACCGGGCGCGAGGCCGGCGAAGATTACCTCCGCGTGCTGCCCTCCGATGACGGCTGTCACCGGCAGCACCGGAAGGGCCAGAGGTTCCGCCGGCGCAGCCGCTCCCGTGGCGACGGGAGGACTCACCGCTCCCTGCCCTGACCCAAACAGCATGATCACACTGCCGGCCTGGGCCGGATGCTCCGGGCCGTTGATCGAATAATCCTGATTTAGCGCCAATACGCGCGTGCTGCTGGCTATGAGGATGCCGGGCGCACTCGCCGCCACTGTAAAACTGACAGGCGTGGAGCCGTTGACGGAAAGAGTCGCTGTCCCGACGGGCGTTTCGTAGGGCAACTGCGCATTGACCTGGCCGGGAGAGACGGCAAACAGCGGTGCTGCCAGCGTCCCATTCACCAGCACAGAAACTCCTCCCAGGTTTGTGGGATAGGGTGCGGTCGACGCTGCCAGGCTGGCGGAGGCCAGGTTGCTTCCGAAAATCGAAATGAGCGACCCAGGCGCTAGCGGCGCCTGAAAGCTCGCCGCATTGACGATGCCGCCGGGCGTTACCGTTTGGGCCAAACCGCTTCGCGTGGCGCTGCCGCTTGCCAGCAGAAGAATGGTGATGTAACGAAGGTACATACCGATGGTGGAACGCTTTCCGGTTCCGACTCCTTTCGACCCTCTATCGGACTGAATGCGCCTGGACTTTAGAGACCCTCCGTCCCATGCCGATCCAGCGGCGCCAGGCTGGGTTCCGACCGCTTAGGAATTGCACGTTACCGACCCGCCCACGAACGTGAGCCGCAGAACCGTATTCGCTCAGGATTCTCCGTAACCTGGAAGCAGAGGATCAGGAATCAGGGCCGAGGCCTTCGATTCGACTCTGCCGATGGGCTCATGCTGGCGCTCGAAGTTATTGAGAACACCGAAAGCCTGCGGGAATTTCAGCCCGAGTGGTCGCGCTGGGCGCGAAAGCTCGGGCCCGCCACGCCGTTTCAGATGCCGGAGTGGCTGGTCACCTGGTGGGCGCATTTCGGAAGCGGTTTGCTGCGCACATTCGTGTTCCGGCGGGATGGCGCGCTGGCCGGCGTTCTACCGTGTTTCCTCCACCGGTGGGAGGGCCGCCGCCAGTTGACGCTGGTCGGCTCCGGGATTACCGACTACCTCGACCCGTTGTTCCGGCCTGGCAGCGAGGCCGAAATCGTTGCTATGCTGCGCGGCGAATTACGGCAATGGTCCGATTGGGAGGTGTGCGACTGGCAGGACCTTTCGCGCGACACACCCCTGCGGGCTTTGGGAGCGATCACGGACGATATTCCGTGCAGCCAAATCACACTCGACGAGCCATTCGAAACCTTCCTGTCGCGGCGTCCAAAGGATCTGAAGCGCAACCTCCGCCGCTACCGGGACAAGGCAGAGGCGATCGGTCCCGTGGAGTTCGAGGTCAGTAATCACGCAAATCCCGTGCTGGTCGACTCCCTGGTCCAATTGCACCGTGCGCGCTGGGCGAAATCGGGCCAACGGGGCATGATCGAGGCGAACTGCTCGGAAGCGTTTTTGCGCGAAATCACGGCGCTGCCCGAGCTGCAGGATGTGTTGCGCATATTCACCGTGCGCTTCTGCGGTTGTCGGGCCGCCATCCTTCTCGCGATTTGCAACGAGACCACGATCTTTTCGTACTTGAGCGCCTTCGATCCGCGCCACGAGGCGTTCGGTTTCGGCCGCGAACTGCTGGCTCAAGCTCTTCGGTACGCTCACGAACACGGCTACAACCGATGGAACTTTCTCCGCGGCGGCGAGGCTTACAAGTTTTCATGGGGGGCGCGGCCGGTGGCCAAGTGCCGGCTGATCATCCGGCCATAGAGCCCCAGGTACTCGTCGATCATCCGGGCCGAGTCGAATCGGCGGAGCGCCTGTTCGCGGCAGGCGCAGCGTGAGAGACGAGTTACCTGTGCGGTCCTCTCCACCATCTGGTCTATCGAATCCACCAGAAATCCGGTGACGCCGTCTTCGATTATGTCCGGAAGTGCGCCGGCCCGGAATGCGACAACGGGCGTGCCGCAGCTCAGCGCTTCCATGGCGACAAGCGAGCTGGTCTCGGCCACCAGGCTGGGTATCAGCAGGCATTGCGCCCGTGAAAGCAGCGCGCGCTTCTCTTCGAGATCGACCGGCCCGGCATACACGCGTTTCTCATCCAGCAGCGGCTCAATGCATTTCCGGAAATACTCCTCATGCTTCGGATACGGATGCACAGGCCCCGCCACCGTCAGCTGGGCATGCAGGCGGCGGGCCACTTCGATCGCGATATGCACTCCTTTTTCCGGGCAAATGCGTCCGAGCCACAGGAGCGATCCGTCAGTTTGTGCGGGGCCATAGTGCCGGGTTGGAATACCGTTAGGGATTACCGGCAAATCGCGCGACCGTGGGTTGGAGTGTGCCTGGCTGCGCGAGACACAGCTCATGACGATCCCCTGGGGCCGCGCGCCATTGAAGATCGCAGCAGGGTAAAACGGAATCGGCAGATGCAGAGTCGCGAGCATCGGTGTGTCGCATTCCGGCAAGTAGGTGTGGAAGTCGAGCCCGTGAAAATGAACCAGGTCGATTCGATACTCGGTGATCGCGTGCCGGATTAGCTGCCGATAGCGATCCGCCGCCCTATTCGGATCCGAAGTTGGGATCAGTTCGCCCGCCACCCGCGAGCCCTTGCCGGCGATGACCACCGACGCATGCCCCCGTTCGACCAGTCCCGCTTCCACAATTGACAGAATTTGTTCGGCGCCGCCGCCGCATCCGGTGCCGACCGGCATATCCGGAAACGCCACGCTCAGCACACGCATGAGATGCCCAATTCAAGAAACGCGCGCTGCGCCAGCCGGCGCCATTCATCCGGTTGCAGCCCCCAGTCGAAGCGCTCGTAGTAGAGCCGGCCTTCGTGCGGGGCACGCGTGAAATCGTAGCGAGGCGCGGGCCGCAGCGGCTCAAATCTGAGGGGAAACTGCGCGAGCACGCGCGCCTGGCTTCGGTAGCAGTCGAGGACTTCGCGCTTCCACTGCCGCGCCGGCTCGCTGATGGGCCGGGGCAGCACGTCCGCCGGATGATGGAGGAAACACTCGCATTCCATGCCTTGGACTCCGGCGTGATACCCGGCAAATTCGATGACGGTGCAGGGGAGCTTTGCCAGGCTCACGGCGGCATGGACCGCGGCGGCGGCCGCATCGTGGTCGGGGTGACCGCCTTCGTAGGCATGCGTAAACACAAGGGAAGGGCAACGCGCGGCCAACATCGCGGCGAGGCGGGAGGCGTGATCAGCGATGTGAAACGCGGCCTGCTGGTCGGGGCAGTCGAGGCACAGCGTCGCGCCGTCGGTCCCACCGGCGGCCGCCAAGGCCCGCGCAAATTCCCGGCGGCGCAGATCCGCATATTCGCGCCATGTGGGGCATCCTGCCTGTTGCGCATCGCCGCCCGAACGCGGCGCGCCGTCAGTCACATGAATGACATCGAACTGCCGCCGGAGTTTGGGCAGCAACAGCGCCAAGCCGAGGATCTCGTCATCGGGATGCGCCGCCACAATCGCAACCGGCATATCCATTAACGTGCAAGACTGCTGCTCTCGGGCGCGCGCGCGGCAGGGCCGCCGCGGCCGTCACTTCCGGCACGTGCGCCTTCTCTCCTTTGCAGCTTCTTGGTTCGCATACTGGTTCTCCCGCACTTCTTCGAGCAAGCAGCGAACCATGCTCAAATCCTCAGCCGAGCCGAAAGGCCAGCAGTTCACCCGAATAGTTGCCGCCGCTGATCGCTATCACGATGTATTGCTTGCCGTTGAGCATGTATGTCATCGGAGATCCGCTTTGCGGGGCCGGCATGTAGACGGCGCCGACCTCTTTCCCAGTCGCTTTGTCGTACGCGCGCAGCATCGCGCCTCTCACGCCCGATGGCGTTGTAGCGAATCCGCCCTCGCCGGCGATGACCAGTGTCTTGGTCACGAGTGTGCCAATCATTCCCGGCCGCCCGGTGCGGGGAACGTTCAGTCCCCGCAGCGCCGGATGATTGCGCACATTGTCCGGCGTCTCACCGTGCGCGATCTGCCACACAATTTCACCCTTGTTCAGATCGATGGCACTGATGCGGCCGTAGGGCGGTTTCCCCAAAGGCAAGCCTTGAATGGTCAAGCCGCCGCCCCCTTCTCCGCCGGCGGCTTCGCCGGTCCGGCCGCCGCCCGCCGCCGATCCGGCGCCGCCGCGTGTTCGCGCGCCGCTATCGGCGCTGCCCTGCACATATTCCATATCCGACATGCGCGGATTGGTTGGGGGCACCAGCCCATACGAACCGATCGCGCCGCTCGAAAATACGTAAACCGTATGGGTCTCCGGATCGTAGGACCCGCCGAACCAGTTGGTGCCGGCCTGCGCCCGCGAGAGCGTCGCCAGTGGACCATCGATCTTGCTCACCACCGGCGGAGTGAAAATCGGGCCGAGCTTGTACTTCGATGCCAGCTTCACCGCCTGCTCGTGCAACTCCGGCGTGAAGTCGATCAGGTCGTCGAGCGAGACGCCCGTGCGCTCATACGCCGGGGGCTTGGCCGGCATGGGCTGGGTCGGCGAATACCACTCGCCCGGCACGGTCCCTTTTTCCACGGGCTTTTCTTCGATCGGCCAGACCGGCTGGCCCGTCACGCGGTCGAATACATAAAGGATGCCCTGCTTGGTTGGCTGCGCCACCGCCTTGATGGCCCGCCCGTTCACGTTAATGTCCGCCAGAATCGGCGCACACGGGATATCCATATCCCACAGGCCGTGGTGAACCAGTTGATAATGCCACTTGCGCTTGCCCGTATGCAGATCCACCGCGACCAGGCTCTCGCTGAACAGATTGTTTCCCGGCCGGTGCGCGCCGAAATAATCGCCCGTCGATAGCTCGACCGGGAGATACACGGTCTCCAGATCGGCATCCACCGAGATCTGTCCCCACACGCCGGTGTTGCCGCTGTATGCCCAGGAATCGTTCAGCCATGTGTCGATGCCGAATTCGCCGGGCTGTGGAATGGTATGGAAAATCCAAAGACGCTTGCCCGTTCGCACATCGAAGCCGCGGACATAGCCCTTCACATTTTTATAGCTCCGCGGCACGCCGCCGGAGCGGTGGGCCGCTCCGACGATCACCACGTCCTTGGCCACCATCGGCGTGGAATGCAATCCGACTTCACCGGTAATCAGGTCGATATCCTGGTCGTCGTCGCGCTTGAGGTCTACCGCGCCATTGTTGCCGAAGCGCGCCACCGGAACGCCGGTCTTGGCGTCGAGCGCGATCAGGCGATAGCCCGGAGTCACGTAGAGAATGCGCTCTTCACGGTTGTCGGTCCAGTACGCGAGCCCGCGGCCGGAAAGCTGGCGCGGCGCATTGGCCCCGCGCGGTCCTTCATTCTCGCTGTGCATCCACAGCATCTCGCCGGTAGCGCCGTCCAGCGCCACCACGGCGCGGCGCGACCCGGCCGTCGTAAAAACGACGCCGTGGACCATCAGCGGCGTTGCTTCGAGCTGGTATTCCGGCCGCGGCCCCAGGGCATCGGTCTTGAAGCGCCATGCGATTTCAAGATCCTTGAAGTTGCTCGCGTTGATCTGGTCGAGCGCCGAGTAGCGCGTGTGTCCCAGATCGCCGCCGTAGCTCGGCCATTCCCCGTTCCTGGCGCCCGTTTGCGCGATTGCGCAAGCCGCGGCCGCCAGAGTGATCGCCGCAATCGTGATTCGCCGCATACGCCTCCCCGTAAATGATACAGAATTCCCCGGCTCATGCCCATGCCGGGCGGGGCGTAGCCGACAATTTTAGCTGTGAGCTTGCTGCGTGCCGCCGGGAAATCCAAACCGGCCCGGATCGCGCGCAATGATCATGGCCGCGATTACCTTCGGCACGTATTCCCGGGTCTCCAGCGGAATCGCCTTAACCCGGTACAGATACCAGAAGTTTCTCTGTTTTATGGGATCGGCAACGACTTTCAGGATCGTCTGCTTCACCTTCGAGGGCCCCAGGTTGTATGCCGCCAGCGCCAGCATCACCGAACTGCCCGATCCGAAATCCAGGATCAGAGATCGCAGATACCGGCACGCGGCGCGCGTCGATTTCAACGTATCGGTGCGTTCGTCGGCATCGGCGGTGACGCGTAATCCGAAGGCTCGCGCCGTTACCGGCGTGAATTGCCACAACCCCAAAGCGCCGGCACGCGACTGGCTGGGCGCTTCGAGCGCGCTTTCCACGACCGGCATGTACGACAGGTCCGCCGGCAGGTGTTGCTCCTCCATCACCTGACGAATCATACGCATCTGACTCGTTGTCGCGCTCAAGGCACGGTTCATGAGCGGCCGGTCGGGCCCCTCGTATTGCTGGATGTAATACTTCACCCGCTCCGTGAACTCCGGCGGGACACTATATGCTTCCGCGCCGAATTCCGCCATCAAGCTGCGGATCTCGGTGGTAACCGGATCCTCATTGCGGCGTCCCAGCCGGTACAGCGGGTCGCGCTGCAGTTCCTCTCCGGCCGCTTCGTAGCCATTCAATTGGGTGATCAGGCGATTGGCCTCATCGGCGCTGCCGGCCTTCTGCACTTGCGCTTCGAGTTCGGCAATGTGCTTGTCGATCGCCTGCTTTTCGAGGTTGAGCCGCGCGATGCGCCAGCTGGCATAGCCGGAAACCCCGAGCAGGCCGACGATCAGAATCCCGATGATCACCTGAAATCGCCGGGAGGCGCGCCGGAGCGCGTGATCCATGGTTTCGCGCATGATCATCATGGTCTGGCCCGCCAGGCCGTGGGCGCGCGCCCGCCTCACCCGCTGCACGCCTTCGGAGAGCAAGTGTTCGTACGTGTTACCCGGCTGTACGGGCTCCCCGGCGGGCGGGGAAATCACCTCGGCGGGAATGGCTGTCGTCCGGTCCAGTTCCAGGGAAGGCGGCTCCTCGAAAACCAGCGACAGCCCCGGTCCCTGAGCCCCCATGCGAATCAGGGTCTTCGGTTCGATTACGCATTCGGAGATGCGCTCGCCGTTCACAAATGTCCCGTTCGTGCTGTCCAGGTCGCGCGCCCGGAAGACCGGCCGGCTTTCCACCACCGCTCGCTCGATCGCCAGATGGTGGAGCGAAACGGTTCCGGCTTCCGGGCCCTGAATGACGAGCTCGTTATCCGGCGCACGGCCGATGCGGGTCATGTCGGCCGCAATCGGGCAACAGACGCGCACCGGAGCTCCCGGCTCCGATATCAGCCATGCCGGCGGGTGTGCGGGCCCGGCGTTTTCTCCCGCCTGCTGCGGCGTTAGAAACTCTTCCGGTACAGGGTCCGCCCCGATTCCCGGACTGTCGGTTGCCATTTCTTCTCCGATGCGGCGGTCAATGGAATGAGCAATCATACCGCCAAAATGATTTACGCGTAAGCGCCGTCTCCAGTTCGTTCCTCAAGTGCCGCGTTTGGAGGGCGCAGCTGTAAGCGACCGTACGACGGATTAGCAGCGGGCTGTTACAAACCGGCCCGAAAGGTATAGGACGGCTGAGGGTCCTCCGGAAATCCCTACCGGGAAACGTTTCGCTGCCGAGGGTCATCTAACCAATCACAGTCATGTCGACGCCGTGCCGGATTCTCTTCGCGCAGTTGAAAAGCGAAGAGGAACGCGTCCTCGGCCCCTTCCACAGACATCCCAAGCCCTCACGGGTGGAGGTGGACTTCCGCCGTCTTCTGGAGCGGATCGAGAGCCGCCTTTATCCGGAAACGATTCCGGTGCTGGCTTCCTACTGGCTGAAAACGGTCTATTGGAGCGGTTACTCGCGAGACGAATGGCGGGCACTGGATCGTCTGCTCAAACGTAGTGGCGATTTCCCGGAGACGGAATATTGCCGGCAAGCCTTCGCCGACATTCGGGCTTGGATCAAAACCGCAAACCGGCGCAGCGGGAAGCCTGCCGATCCTCGGACCGCGCTGATACGCCGGCCGGTTCTCGGTGCGGAATCGGTGGCTCCGTATCTGATCCGGCTTCTGAACACCTGGTTGCCCCAGGAAGTGGCGCGGATGTTGGTTTCGGAACCGCCGCTGGAAGATCCCGACGCTGCCGGAGTATCCGTATTAACAACCGGTAAAGCCTTAGAGCGCTTGCTTTTACGCGAGCGGCTTTCAACTTCCGGTTTAGAGGCGTTGCTGGACGTGGAGGGGCTGTCCGCGCGGGCCGTCTACCCGGCTGACCTGGAAATCCTGCGGGATGTCATTTTATTCCTGCTGGGCCAGACGGCGGCGCTCACGCCCGCCGTCCTGCCGGCAACGTTTTTGGGCACGCCCCGCGACGCACGCCTTTGCCGCGATTATCCGGAAGCCATCGAGAGCGCCTATCTCGCGAATTCCCCGGCTGGCGAGGAACTGCACGTTCCCATCAAGCCGAACCAGCTTATGCAGATTCTGACCGACACGGCGGTCGGGATCGGTTCCACGGTGATTACAAAGGACGGGCGTTGGTGGGAGGCTGCAAGGCTCCAGGGCGGAGACAAAGATGTCCTGGTGTACCGTCCGCACAGCCGTCCGCGGATTGACTATACGGCCGACCATGCGCGATTGCGGGTGCCTTGGCCCGAACCGCGCCACAGCTGGTCGGGATTTGTGCATTTTCCGAATTTGGTGGAAGTTTTCGGCCGCCAGTGGACGGTGGCAAGCTGGGAGAAAGACGGCGCGCATTCGTGGCTCAATCTCGTGTTTTCCCGGCCGGTACCGGTGACGATGGTGGCGTCGGAGTCGGCTCCGGAGCTGCGCCGGTGCCGCCCGGCATCCACCGATCTGGCCTGGGCCGAACTGGAGACCGCTGTCGGCGCCGCCTTGGCCCAAAACCGGTGGGATCGGATCGAAAGCCTGCAGCGCGAAGATTTGATTCCGCTGGCGCGAGCGCTGTTCGCGCTCGCCCAATCTGCCCTGAGCCATCCAAAACTCGACACCATCGAGTCCAATTTGCGGCGAATCCGGTTTCTCCTCGGGAGTCTGGATTCCAGGTACGGTCTGATTCCGTGGCGCATTCTGCCGCGCGAGGTTCGCAAGGTGCTGCTGCGCAGCCGGCTCTACTCCGGATTGCTCGAATCGCTTCAGCAGAATTTTGGTGGATTGCCGGACGCTCCGCGCGAGCCTCTGCCGATGCGCTACCTGGCTCGCCTGGCGGGGCGCTAGCGCATCACGCCTTCAAGAATTGCTGAATTTCCGCGAGCGTTTCCTTCGGCGCGCTCTCCTGCAGCGAATGATTGCCGGGCAGCCCCTTGCCCGTCACGTTGACGCCTTCGTCCTTCCAAATGTTGAGCACGTCGTAGAGCTTTCCCATCGCGCCGGTAGCCGCCCAGAGCGTCAGGAGCGGGCACTGGATTTTCTTGCCGGCTTTCCTGTCCGCTTCGTCATACCCGAGGTCAATGGAGGCCGAAGCCCGGTAATCCTCGCACATCGCGTGAATGGTCGCGGGGTTAGTCATGGTGCGCAGGTATTCGCGCTGCACGTCGCTGGTCGCGCGGGCCAACTGCGCATCGTTCGCCGCTTTTAACTCATTCTCCGGTCCGGGCGCCGGCCGCAGGTAGTTGAACCAATGAAAATACGCCTGGACGAATTCGATGGTCACGTGCGAATAGAGATAATGCGCGGGCACGATATCCATCACCACCAGCTTCCGCACGCGGTCCGGATGATCGAGGGCCATGCGACGCCCGACGCGCCCGCCCCGATCGTGGCCAACCATGAAGAACTCCCGGTAGCCGAGGTGCTCCATGACATCGACGCCGTCCTGCGCCATGGGCCGCTTCGAGTAATTCGAGTGCCGTTCCCCGTCGGGCGGCTTGCTGGAATCGCCGTACCCGCGCAGATCGCACATTACCAGCGTGAAATCCTTCGCGAGTTCCGGCGCGATCAGGCGCCAGGTAATCAAGGACTGCGGCGCGCCGTGGAACAGGAGAACCGGAGGTCCGGCGCCGCCGATCACCGCGTTGATCTCGGCGCCGGACGTCTTGATTCGTTCGTTGCGAAAACCGGCTCCGAATAACCGCTGCCAGGCCGGCTGCTCACTGGTTTGCGCGCGGGCCACGGCGGTTGCGCCGGCGGCCAGAGCGGCCCGTTGTAACAAACTGCGTCGTGTGCTGGTTAGCGTCATAACCCTTCGCCTTCCCGTGCGTCTCAGGGTACTATGATATCTCGTAAGCGAAAACGCTAAGGGGGATGGGTATGCGGTTCGCCATTCGGTCGCTCCTTCGGACGAAGGGACTCACCATTACGGTGATCCTGACGCTGGCCCTTGGCATCGGCGCCAACGCCGCCATTTTCACGCTGGTTCGCGGCGTGCTGCTGCGTCCGCTGGTCAATCGCGATGAGGAGCGCCTCATCTATATTCATCAGAGCGCGCCAGGCGTCAATATCGAGAACGCGACGTTTTCCGTGCCGGAGATCCAGGACCTGCGCCAGCGCATCAAAACGCTGAGTGCGATCGGCGATTTTTCGACCATCGGGTTCACCATGGTTGGCTTGGGCGAGCCGCGTGAGGTGCAGGCCGGTGTGGTGGGCGGCTCCTATTTCTCGGTCATGGGCCTGCATCCGGTCCTCGGCCGTTTGCTGGATCAGCGGGACGACGGGCCGAGCGCGCCGGGCGCCGCTGTCCTGACTTACCGCTTTTGGACTACTTCGCTCAAGAGCGACGCTTCGGTGATCGGTAAAACGATTCGTCTGGGCACCCGCTCGGCCACCGTGGTCGGCGTGCTGGAGCCGTCGATTCCGTACCCGGCGGAGACCGAGATCATCGCGAATGTCGTTACCAGCCCGCACCATTTATCCGCGACGATGGTGACGGGCCGAGTGCACCGCATGACGGAACTTTTCGGCCGCCTTGCGCCGGGCGCCAGTCTCGAAGCGGCTCGCGCGGAACTGCGGGCCGTCCATGCCTCGATCGTGAAGGAGCACCCGGAAGCGTACTCCCCGAAAGCCGACTTCCGCATCGATGCCGTGCTCTTGCGCGATCAGATCACATCCAAAGCACGAACCATTCTCTGGGTCCTGCTGGCGGCTTCGGGGCTGGTGTTTATCATTGCCTGCTCGAATGTCGCGAACCTGATTCTGGCGCGAACCGTCCGCCGCGAAGGAGAACTGGCGATCCGCGCCGCGCTGGGCGCGAGTGCGCTGGCGCTGCGCCGCACGCTGCTCGCCGAAAGCCTGCTGCTGTGCGGGGCGGGGGCGTTGTTGGGCGTACTCAGTGCGCGGCCGATGGTGGCGGTCCTGGCCCGTTACGCCGCCCGGTATTCGGTTCGCGCGCTCGATTTGACCGTGGATTCCAGCATGCTGTGGGTGGGCGCCGGACTTGCCGTGGCGGCGGCGGTGCTGCTCGCGTTTGTTCCGCGGCTGCCCTCCGCCGATGCTTCGCACGGCATCGGCCTGGCCAGCGGCAGTGTGCGCGTGACCGGCAGCACCAGCCGCCGCTTGCGTGTATTCGCCGTCACCCAGGTGGCGGCCTCGTTCCTGCTGCTCGCCGGCGCCGTCACTCTCGTGAAGACGCTGCTTTCGCTGCAAGCGGCGCAAACCGGCCTCGACACCCGCCACGTACTGGCCATCAATGTTCCTCCCATGCAATTAGGCCGCTCGGCTGACCAGATCGTCGGCTCGTACAGGGAAGCGATGCGGCAGATCAGCGCCTTGCCGGGGGTGAGCGGCGTGGCCGTAGGCACTGTGGTGCCGTGGCGGGACGGCCGTACCTCGTTTGCGATGCAGTTCTCGACGGAAGGCCGTCTCCGCGGCCCGGGTGAGGAAGATCCGCGCGCCCGTTTTCGCACGATCTCGCCCGGCTTTTTCGCCACCCTTGGTGTTCCGATCCTCTCCGGCCGCGATTTCAATGACGGCGACGGGCGCGGCACCGAGCCTGTCGTCATCGTTAGCCAAAGCCTGGCGCAGCGCATGTTCCCCAACCAGGATGCCGTCAACCGCCATCTGATGTGGACCGACCCGGTGCTGAAGTTCATCGGAATCGGCCCGGAACCGCGACGCATCGTGGGCGTGGCCGCCGATGTCGAGGATGAGAAGGTCACGCCGGGGCCGGCTATTGCCGTATATCATCCGCTCGGACAGGCATTCGTCGGGCAACGCGTTTTCGTGCACACCCGCGGAGATCCGTATCCCCTGGTATCGCCGGTGACGCGCATTCTCCGCGCCATGGCGCCCGACCAGGTAGTCGAGCACGCCGCTTCGCTCGCGGATATTCGCGCCGAAGTGTTGGCGCCGGACCGTCTCAATGCAATTGTCTTCGGAGGGTTCGCGGCCGTGGCGCTCGCGATCGCCGTGGTCGGCGTAGCCGGTGTGCTGGCGTTTTCGGTAAGCGGACGGATTCGCGAATTCGGGATCCGGCTGGCGATCGGCTCCGAGCCGCGCCATCTCCTGATGGATGTTCTGCGGCAGGGAGCCGTTATGGCGGCGGTAGGGGTCGGGGCCGGCGTCCTGGGGGGCCTTGCCCTGCTACGCTTGGCCGCCAGTTACTTCGAGCACGTGCAACGCCCGGGAACCGCGCCGGTGGTGGTCTCCGCGGCGCTTCTGTTGGCAGCGGCTTTGGTGGCGTCGGTTTTACCGGCTCTGCGCGCGGCCCGCGTCGACGTTACGCAGGCGCTGCGGTCGGAGTAGGTACACTACCGGTTCAGACTAGTCCTTGCGGAAGCTGGTTACGGTCTCGATTCGCCCGTCGCCGGCGAGCTGAAAGACGCTGGTACCGCTCCCGCGGGCTCCTCCTTCGGTTGCAATTGCCACCCACTCGGCCAGTACGGCGCCCTGGCAATGGCGGATCGCGCCTTGCCGTTGGAGACGGATACCCGGCATGAAGCGCAGCGAAGCGTTAATGTGCGCCAGGAGATCGTCCTGTCCGTCGAGCAAACTGAAGCGGTCGCGAAAGCGAACAGCCGGGGTCGCGATGCGCGCGAGCGTCTGCGCGCGCCGGCTTTCATCCGGCTCAGCCCAGGCGGCGAACCAGGCGTCCACGGTATCGGCTGCGCCGACGTGCGCTTCGTTCGCGACGACGTTGGAAAACAGCGAGAGCTGGAAGCGCCAGCCCTGCACGTGTTCGTCGCGGGCGGCCTCGTCGGCAAATTCGTGCGTCAGGTGCAGCCGCGTGCCCGCGGCTTCGTCGGCCAGCTCGATGGTTACGCGCGAGCCTCCCGCCGGCACCGGTTTGCCGCCGGCGAAGCCGTAGGTGAAGACGATCCGGTCGGGGATTGAAACCTGCAGCACCTCGCCGAGCGTCTCGACTCCGTTGGGATGGCGGATGTAAACTTTGCCTCCCGGCTGCGCGTCGATGGTGGATCCAGCGCCCCACCATGCCGCCCAGCGCGCGCTGTCGGTGAAATAGCGGAACACGGTTTCGCGCGGGGCTTGGATGGCCACCGTGCGTTCCAGACGATAGGGCAGATGCATGGGCGCTCCTTCACTGTTTGTTTTTTTTGCTTTGACGGGGAGCGGGCTTCGGCCCGCGCCGGGTCTGTTCCAGCTCGGCGGCCAGCTTGAGACGCCACAGCGCGTCGTCCCACATACGCTCGAGCATTTCTCCCACCGGTCCGAGCGCCTCGCGGCGGGCCCGGTAATAGCGGAATTGTTTTTCGCCGCGCGATTCCACCAACCCGGCCTCTTCCAGGCGCCGGAGCTGGAGGGAGACCGCGCCGAACGTGACATCCGGCATCGCTTGATGAATGGCGCCGGCGGTCTGCTCTTCGCGCCAGACCAGGCGCAAAATTTCGCGCCGGCGGGGCGAGGCGAGGGCATCCAGAACCGCGGCCTGCGTGTTCATCGAAATTAATTTAGATTAAACTAAAATACAAGTCAAGGGGTTTGCGCGGCTGAGGCTTCACCGGCCGTCAGAACCCGTTGAGCTTGTGATTGACCAGCGACAGGAACTCGTCGCGCGTGCTTTTGTTTTTCCGGAACGCGCCGAGCATGGCGCTGGTGGTTGCGCCGGAGTGCTGCTTCTCGACGCCGCGCATCATCATGCAGAAATGCCGCGCCTCGCAGATCACGCCTACCCCCACCGGGTCAATCGCCCGCTGTATGGTATCAGCGATCTGCTGCGTCATCCGTTCCTGGATCTGCAGGCGGCGCGCAAACACGTCGACGACCCGCGGGACCTTGCTCAACCCGATCACCCGGTTTTTGGGCAGATACGCGACGTGCACTTTGCCGAAGAACGGCAGCATGTGATGTTCGCAGAGGCTGAAGAACTCGATGTCTTTCACCACCACCATCTCGTCGTACTTGACTTCGTACAACGCGCCGCTGATGATCTTCTCCGGGTCGATGCTGTAGCCGCTGGTGAGAAATTTCAGCGCCTTATCGACCCGCAGGGGAGTCTGTAGCAAGCCCTGGCGGCCCGGATCTTCTCCCAGGATCGAGAGAATCTCCTTGACCATGGGAGCCAGGCTCCGATCGACCGGCGGGCGAAAAATTTTTACCTCGGCTTTACTCGATTTCATCGGCCCTGATTTCAAAGATGTTGCGCGGGGTCTCCTCGATGCGGATTTTTTCCAGTTTCGGCCATTCACCCGGGAAAACCGCGCTCCAGCCGCGCTTCAAGCGCCGGCAGATCTCGATGCCCAGGTTTTCCGATGTCGGAACCACCTCCCGGAAAGCCGGCACCTCCAGGTTCAAGTTTCGGTGGTCCAGCGGGTGCAAGACCTGCTCGGCCATCAAGCGGTCCAGCAGCGCGGGATCCACGGCGCGTCCCGAGCGGGCATCCGCCGGCCCGAGCGAGCTGACCTCGACGCGATAATTATGCCCATGCCCATACGGGTACGCGCACTTGCCGTACACGCGAAGATTTTCTTCTTCGCTGAGGCGCGGCGAGTACAACCGGTGCGAAGCCGCGAATTGATACCGGCGCGTGACGCGAAACATCGGTTACTCTCCCAGATAATCCACGTACAAGTCCGGCGTCTCGTACAGCCGTACCAGCTGCAGGCGCCGTCCCAGCCCGCGGAGGTGGGGCTCCAGCCGCTGCCAGATATCGCGGGCGATGTTCTCGGCCGTGGGGATGACGTGATCAAACGGAGGCACCTCCCGGTTGAGGAAGCGGTGATCATACGGCTCGACGATTTCCCGGTTCAATAGATCTTTCAATTCCTTCAGGTCGAGAACCATACCCGTCACCGGGTGGGGCTGCCCCTCCACGCTCACCTCGAGGACATAGTTGTGGCCGTGACCGTGAGGATTTGCGGCCATCCCGAACAAACGCTGGTTCTCCTCATCCGCGAGTGCCGGATTTCTGCAGACGTGCGAGGCCGAAAACTCGACTTTACGCGTGATTATCATGTGCTTCTTGGATGCTGAAACGCGTTTGTGGAGATACAATTAGATTATAGTTTTTCGCTATGGAAACCGTCAAAATCAACCGATTCCTCCGGGCCGGCATCGCGCTGCTGGCCGTCGCGCTCGTCTATGTCATTTATGCTGCCGTTCACGAGCACATCGTGGAAGCGGGCGACAGCGCCCCCGATTTTACCGTGACCACCGATACGGGCCGCTCGGTTTCGCTCTCGCATTTTGGCGGCAAACTGCTGCTGCTGAACTTCTGGGCTTCCTGGTGCCAGCCATGCGTGGAAGAAACGCCCTCGCTGAGCGCCTTCGCCGATCAGTACAAGGACAAAGGCGTAGTCGTGCTCGGCGTCAGTGTGGATAAGGATGAACAGGCTTACAAAAAATTCGTCGAGCGCTTCCATCCGGACTTTCTGGTGGCTCACGATCTAAAAATCCACGAGGACTATGGCACGTTCGTCTATCCCGAGACGTACGTGATCGATGCCTCGGGACGCGTGCTGCGCAAGTACGCCGAGGCCAAGAACTGGATGGATCCGCAAACCCTCGCCGATAT
>Ga0070734_10001130_pt1 | contig 42085 bp, 34 predicted proteins | sample Coa_R1_8_FD_66444 | JGI IMG/M metagenome (GOLD analysis project Ga0070734, IMG submission 66444) | Surface soil microbial communities from Centralia Pennsylvania, which are recovering from an underground coalmine fire - Coalmine... | ecosystem: Environmental > Terrestrial > Soil > Unclassified ...
GCTTGCGGAGAAACGGCAGCTGGACCCGGAGTCGCGCGGCATCATGGTTTCCTCCCGATTGATTTGCACGATCTTAGCGCGTTTTTCACGGAACGAGAATCGCAGCCTTGCGGCGAGCAAACGGACCCGCCATTCTGCGCGATAGATACAGATCCGATCGCACCAATTCGGACCAGTTGGAGGAGCCCGATGAAGAAGCAACTTACCGTCAGCCTCGCAGCCCTGTTCCTGGCATCGACGGCGCCCGGCGCACTGGCGGCGACCATCACCGGGACCGTGACGGGCCCTGATGGCGCGCCGTTCCGCGCCGCGTTCGTGCGCGTGCAGAACGTGAAAACCAAGATGACCATGATGGTGCTGTCGGACAGCCAGGGGAAATATTGGACCGATCGGCTGGATCCCGGCACCTACGAAGTCTCGGCAACCTGGGTCGGCTACAAGAGCGATCCGGTCCGGCGCCGCAACATCACATTGGAAAACGACACCCGCCTGAGCCTCGACTTCGCGATGAAAGCCGACACGGTCGAGTGGAGCCAGCTCACAAAATATCAGGCCGGCATGCTCATTCCGCAGGCGCTCGGCAACGGCAAGGACGTGCTGATCCAGCAGTGCTTCAACTGCCACGCCTTCGGCAAGATCGGCGCGGTCGGGCGGCACGACGTGAACGGCTGGAAGGACGAGATCGACGTCATGCGGCTGACCGGCGTTGCCAGGATCAGGCCCGAGGTGACCGAACAAGTCTCAAAATATCTGGGTGCAGCCTTCGGACCGGATTCCGCAACGCCCGAGTCGCCGGCCCAGTTGCCCGGATACCAGGCCGTGAAACAGGACCGCGATTACTTCAGCGATGAGTCGCTTAACATCGTCTATGTCGACTATGCCCTGACGGGCGACCCGAGGGATCGCCCGGGCAGCGCCCGGCCGGACCGGGATGGCAAGCTCTGGCTCGAAATGTCGGCTGGACTGTCACGACTCGATCCGGACAGCGGCGAATTGAAGACGTGGCGGCTCACAAATCTCAGCAGCAACTTCATCCACGAGGTGCTGCCGACGGCGGATGGCTCGGTATGGCTGACGCTGGAGGCCCAGGGCGGTCTTGCGCGGTTCGACACTGGTACCGAGAAATTCGAAGTGTTCATCGACCAGGAGGCCAACGACAAATACAACCTGGCCAAACCGGTTCAAAAGGATCCCAACGATCCCTTCCCCAATTTGCCAATTCCGGCCGGCACCCAAGGAGGCGGCGCCAGGAGCCACACCGCCGCCGCCGACCATGAAGGCAACATCTGGGTTTCCGGCCGCCCGCTGAAGAAATTTGATCCGCGCACCGGGAAGTACACCTACTTCCCGGTCGAAGTGCCGGACTCTTATGGCATCGCGTTCGACCGGGCCGGCAACATCTGGTTTGCCCAGTTCAATTCGCGCGACAACCAGGACATCGGCATGGTGGACGTCAAGACCAACAAGATCACGAAGTTCAAGCCGCCGGAAGGCGTGACCCCGCGGCGCCTGAAAATCGATTCCAAGGGAATGGTCTGGATCGGCGACTATTTCGGCGGCAGCCTGACGCGCTTTAACCCGCAGAATGGGCAGTTTACGGTGTTCAAGCTGCCGGGCCCGATGCCGACACCGTACGGCCTGGAGGTCGATCATGACGACAATGTCTGGTACGCCTCGATGTACACCGACGTGATGGGCAAGCTCGATCCCAAGACCGGCAAGGTGACGGAATATCCCTCGCCCTACGGTGAGCGTGGCACGCGCGACATGGTGGTCGATGCCAAGGGCCGGATCTGGTACGGCGCGCAGCCGTATTTCAAGGCAGGCTACATCCGGCTACGGACGGAAGCCGAGAAGGCCGCTGCGCTGAGCCGTTAATCTACGCCCGCCGCCCCATTAACTATCGGGCCCCGCGAAAGCGGTGCAACCGAGACCGGAGCGCGTTCCTATGAGATGAGATCGCATCTCTGCCATCCTGCCCGCGCTCCTTCAGCGAAAGAGACGTGCATGGCCGGGACAAGCCCGGCCATGCGCCGACAACTGGTTCAATATGACGGGAGACCTCTGTCGAGGTGGAAACTCAATCGTCGCGCTCACTTCACCTTCTTCCACGCGAGTTCCGCCCGGACATAGCCGGAGGTCGAAGGCGTCGGGTTGTTGTAGGTCAGCACCTCGTCGGTAAGCGCCGTGATGGCCCGCTTCTGCGTGGTCGCGTCCCAGTTCGGGAACGAGCTTGCCTCGATGCGGAACGTGACCGTCTTCCCGGCCTCGTCCACCACATAGGTGCCGAAGTGGGAAATCATGCCCTGAATGGCCGCCTTGTTCTCGTCCGCGGTTCCAGTCAGACGGTCTTTCGACGCGAAAGCCGGCCGGCTGTTCCGGACGATCTGCAAGGAGTAATGGCCATCAGTGGTGAAAACAAGAATGCCGTCCGGATTAGGACCAAAGCTCGGTGCATGGGTGCCGTCGTCCTTGACGTTGTCATCGAGCAGAAGCGTCCAGGTGCCGACAAGCAGATCCTTCATGGATTTCTGCTGGGCATTCCCCCCAGCCGGCAGCATCACCAGACCCACCACCAGTGCCGAAATCCCAACCATTTGCCATCGCTGCATGGCTCTCCTCCGTTACGCCTATAACCCCCGATCCCGCCGATCGGCGCCGCTTGATTGTCCACGCGCGGCGTATCGGGCGATGGGATTTTCCCCATTCCGAGATCGCTTTCAACCGGGGCGCCAATAGGACGCACGAACCGGCAAACTGTAATTTTTGAATGAGAGCTGCGGCGTCGACATCGCATGCACGCGGCGGGGCGCGCTTTGACAAGCCGCACGGCCCGGCGCACATTTCGAAGCCCGCGTCAGTTCCCGCGCAACGAAATGGATCATCCATGTCCCGCAAAGTCATTGCCTGGTTCGGCTTATTCGTCCTTGCGCTCTCCATGCAGCCGGCATCCGCCCAAACGATCCTGCTTGAAGGCGCGCGCATAATTCCAGGCGACGCCAGTGGGACAATCGAAAACGGCGCGCTGCTTATCGAGGCCGGCACCATCGCCCGCGTGGGTCGCAAGGGCGAGGTCGCCGCCCCCGCAGGCGCGGTCCGGATCGCTCTCGACGGCAAGACCATCATGCCGGCAATCGTCAGCGCTCACGTGCATCCGGGCTTCCAGAAAGGCCTGACGTACTCGGCAGAGAACTTCACCCGCGAGACCATTCTCGATGATCTCAATCGTGCGCTCTATTTCGGCGTTTCCGTCGTGATGTCGCAGGGCGTCGAGAAGGGCGACGTCATGTACCAGATCCGCGCCGACCAGGCGGCTGGCCGCCTCGGCGGCGCGCGCCTCATGCTGGCTGGACGCGGGATCGGGGCGCCCAACGCCGGCCCGGGCGCGGCGGCTTATGCGGGCATCGCGTATGAAATCACCACGCAGGATCAGGCCCGCAGCGCTGTGCTGGAGCTTGCCGCCAAAAAGGTGGATGCCATCAAAATCTGGGTCGATGACCGCGGCGGGCGCGCTCCCAGCCTGCCGATCGCGCTGTCGCGCACCGTGATCGAGGAGGGCCACCGGCTCGGCTTCAAGGTGTCCGCCCACGTGTTCTATCATAAGGACGCCGACGAGCTTGCCGCCGCGGGCATCGACAACTTCGCACATCTGGTACGCGACAAGGTGATGAGCGACGCCCTGATCGCCACGATGATTGCCAAAGGCATCTATGTCATGCCGAACATCGGCGCGCCCGAGCGCGCCACACACGCCACAGTTCCGGCGTGGTTCGACGAACCCTATCTTGCTGCCCTGTTGCGCGACACCGAGCCGGCGGAAGTGATCGCGCGTATCCGCGCCTCCTTCACAAGCCGTGATGCCGCCACCGCCGCGCGCAACCGGCAGAATTACGAGATCTTGCAGAAGAGCGTCGCGAAGCTTGCCGCAGCTGGCGCGCGGATCATCCTCGGCAGCGACACCGGGCTTGAGGACCATCCGTTCGGCTTTGCCGAGCAGAAGGAACTCCAGATGATGGCGGAGGCCGGCATGACGCCCGCGCAGGTGATCATCGCGGCGACCAGCCGGTCGGCCGAATTCCTCGGCCTTGCGGACCGCGGCATTATCGCGCCCGGCCGACGCGCCGATCTTCTGGTGCTCGACGCCAACCCGCTCGACGACATCCGCAACACGCGCCGCATTGCCGCCATGTACATCGCGGGTAAGGAAGTAGACCGGCCGGCGCTCAAAGCTTCGTTGATGCGCACGGGCAATTGACCGATCTATGAGCGAGATAAGACCGTTCCAATACCTCTACGTGTTCAAGGTGCTGGTCGCGTGTGTTTTACCGGCCGATGCTGCGTTGGCTCAGTACCAACCCAGGTCGCCTCCCACCGTCACGGAGCGTTGCTCTCCTGAAATCGAGTCGCGAATCGCTTCCGCCATTGCGGCCCGAAAGTACAACGAGGCCTTTGCGGCGGCCGAGGAATTCCGACAAGTCGCGAGAGCTCGTTTTGGAGAAGAGAGCAGTTGCTTCGCGGACGCGCTGGCGCAGGGGGCAGCGGTGCTTCAACTCCTCGATCGCGGCGCCGAGGCGGGACCGCTATTCGAGCAGGCGCTGGCGTTGTTTCGCAAACATGCACCTCCCGATGATCCGAAGCTGACGCTCACGCTCAACAACCTGGGCGTCCATTATTACCAGATGCGACAGTACGACAAAGCCGCGCGAGCCCACGAGGAGGCGCTGGAGCTGCGGCGCAAACGCAGACCACTCGACGAGGCCGCGGTGGCCGAGAGCCTTCACAATCTCGCAGATGCTTATCGTTATTTGGGCCGAGCGCCCGATGACGTCTTTAAGCTGTACCAGGAAGCATTGGACATAAAGACGCGGGTTCTCAAACCGACCGACGTCTCGATCGGCCAGACCCGGCAGAATCTCGCGAGCGCGCAGGAATTGCGGGGAGACCTGAGCGGCGCGGCGCGCAATCTCGAGCAGGCGTTGGCGATCTATCGACGCGGACTCCCGCCCGACGATCCCCGCATCGCCGCAGTGATCAATCGCCAGGCCATCCTGCATTTCATGCAAGGCGCCGGCGCGGAAGCCGAGGCGAAATTCCGCGAGGCGCTTCGCCTTCAACGGGCAGCCGCAACGACGCAAAAAATCACGCTCGCCGCGACGCTGGACGACTTCGCCGTCAACCAGATGAGCACGGGACACTTCAAGGAGGCGAGGTCGTTGGCGGGCGAAGCCCTGGAGATCCGGCGCGCGATATTCCCGGAAAATCATCCGACCATCGCCCGCACCCTTTCCAACCTGTCGTATGTTGCCTGGCTCGATCGCGATTACGGCGAATCTCTGAGACTCGCGCGAGAAGCGAGCGAGATAACGATCGCGAACGGCGGTTCGGACACGCGCGGCCGGCTCCAGTTCCAACGTCATCTCCTCGCCGCATGGTCCGAAGGCGCACGCGAAGGCCAGGCGCCCTCTCGTCAGCTGACCGACGAGGCGTTTACAATCGGCCAGCGCGCGATCCGAAGCGATACGGCTGCCACGGTGTCGCGAACAGCGCTTCGCTTTTCCGCCGGCAATGCCGGTCTGCGCCAATTGCTCAAAGAGGTCGACGATATCGATCGCGAGCTTGTCGGTCTGGAGCAGAACCTGACACATGCGCTCACGCTGGCCGCGGATCAATCGGCCGAGGAGTTCAGCAGCATACGGGCGAAAATGGCGGCCGCCGCCGGCCGGCGGAAAGACCTGTTGGCGGAGATCGAAAAGTCATTTCCCGACTATGCGCGACTGATCGACCCCAAGCCCCTGTCCTCCGGCGCCGTACAGGCTCTGCTTGAGCCTGACGAGGCGCTGGTCATGGTCGTGGTCGGGTATGACGAGATCCATCTCTGGTGCATCACGCGGGAGGAGGTTGTTTGGCGCAAGCTCGAGCTGCGCCCGCGGGAGCTGGAGGCCATGGTCGGCACGCTGCGGGCCAGTCTGGAGATCGAGCCGGAGGATGCGTCCGGCGGCGCCATCAGGAAGCCCCTGTTCGATCTCGGGCTCGCGCACGAGCTCTATGAACGATTGCTCGGCGCGGTATCGGCGGCGATTGCGTCGAAGTCCAGGCTGCTTGTCGTCCCTTCGGGCCCGCTGACAAGTCTTCCGCTTCATTTGCTGGTGTCGGGCAAACCGGCGGTCCCGAAGCCCACGCGCCAGCAGCCGACCGCGTTTCGAGACGCCGACTGGCTGGCGAAACGTTTCGCCATCTCGGTCGTGCCATCGGTGGAAAGCTTCGAGGCGCTGCGCCGCAGAGCCAAGCCGACAGCGGATCGCAAGCCGATGATCGGCTTTGCCAACCCCTTGCCAAGTCCCGGCTTCGTTGCCCGCCAGATGCCGCAGACGCTCGCTGCCGTCCAGCGTGGAAAAGTCCGCCACGCCGCCATGCGGCGCGGAATGCCGGCGAGCATCTGGACCGCGCGGTCCGCCGACATTGGGACGTTGCGGAGCTTCCTCGCCAACAACATCCTTGAGAATTCCGAACCGGAACTGAAGGCGGTCGGCCGCGCCCTCGGTGCCGATCCCCAGGATCTGTTCACCGGTGCGAGCGCGACCGAAACGGCCGTAAAGCATGCCGATCTGGCATCCTATCGGGTGGTCTATTTCGCGACCCACGGCTACGTCGCAGGCGACTTCAACCAGACCGAGCCTTCGCTGGCGCTCACGGTGCCCGAACAACCGAGCGAACTGGACGACGGCCTGCTCACCGCTTCAGAGATCGCCCAACTCACGCTCGACGCAGACTGGGTGGTCCTGTCTGCGTGCGACACCGCCGCCGGCGCAACCAAGGGCGCCGAAGGCCTGTCCGGCCTCGCACGGGCGTTCTTCCACGCCGGCGCCCGGGCGCTGCTGGTCTCTCACTGGACGCTGGACGACAAGAGCGCCATGGAGGTGATGACCGAAACGTTTCGCCGTTTGCGCGCGGATGATCAGCTAAGCCGCTCTCAGGCTTTCAGGCAGGCTATGTTGGCGCAAATCCGAAGCGCCGGCACCGGAAACAGGCTTTGGGACGCGTACCCTGGACGCTGGGCCGTGTTCGAAATGGTCGGGGTCGATTGATCACGATTCGCCTGAGCCGTGGCCCGGGTAGAGCGAAGCGAAACCCGGCGTCGCGATGTAGACAGGAAGAACCCGGGTTTAGCTTCCCTCAAGCCGGGCTATAGGTTCATAGCTGGGTTGAATTCTTGCAAACGCCCATTGCCGCGCGGCCCATAAGGGGTTTCGCTGTGCCCTCACCCGTCCTGCACGCTCACGATCACCACTGGTAGCGAACGCCAGCCTTTCCGCCGACGCCCCAGTAATCGTCACCGTAACGCCCCTCAGCCTGCACGAAGGCCGAGAAGCCGTTGAGGAGATCGATCTTCGATGTCAACGCAGCCTGCAGCCGCAATTTGCCCTCATCGGCAAGAAGCGCGCCCGCTGAAAAGCTGTTGGGGTCGATGACGAAGCCTTTAATCCAGACGTCGCTATAGACAAGCGTAGTGAGCGAGTTCGTCAATATATAGCGGTCCTGAACCAAGCTGGTCATCCCGAATCGGGCCCCGCCCTGCACACGAATCGATTGCCCGTCTTCAAGACCAAGGGCAGCCGCATTGCCATAATTGGAATAGCCGTAGCGAACCCCTATGACAGGTTCGATCCAATAGCCTGGTGACAGATCGAAATGGTACCCAATGTTTTCAGCAACAACAAAATTGAACGCTTGACCTTGCAAGGTCACCGAGGAGAGAGCCACAGTTTGGCGTCCCGACGTTGTATATGGCGGATTGAAAACTTGTCCATTTCCACCGGCGAGGTTGATGCACCCCGCCTGTTCTTGACCATTAATGGGACTTGTACTTAACCCTCCTATCGGAAGATAATTTTGAAAATTTGTATTTGTTAAGGTCGTGCTAAAAGTATCCGAACCTGTCGTTGTGCGGCTTAAATCTAAAAAATCCGCTTTCACAAGACCATCAGAGAAAAAGCCTCCCCTGAAAAGCGACAACGTCGCGCCAATGCTCGGACCTGTTAATGTCTGTTTCTGATCGGTTTCGATTGTATGATTATCTGGCAACGAATACTGAAAACCTGCATACCCCGCGCCCGGACCGTTGCTGCCAAAGTAGGCGTTGGGATCGTTGTTAATGTTGGGATCGAAATTGCCGCCAAGATTGGCGGCGGGCACGTTGAACGTCGTATTCGCTACGGTGTTGCTCGTTGTCCGGAAATCCTGCCGCGTGGTACTGAAGCCTCCCACAAGACCAAACACCATCCCATTGTCGCCGTTCCAGACGGCGTGGTCGGCTCCAAACAGAACTCCCGCAGTGGCTTGCTTTCGGCTCGCACTTTCTGATGCGTTTCCAAGGCCCCTTCTGCGCTCGTAGTCCGCGAATGCCTCGGACCACACAGCATTTCGCGTGGCCTCCTGTTCAGGCTTGAGTCGCGAATCATCAGGCTTGGCAACCGACTGGCGCCTGTCAGGAGCGACGGACGACCGACGTACCGAGTTCGTCTTACCTGTTGATGTTAGCGTTGCTCCAGTGTCAACGGGCGTAGCGGGACTCGAGGATGCGGGCTCCGCGAGAGCGATCCTCCGGACCGGCTGACAGAATCCTCCTACTCTTGAGAAGTTGGCAGGACAGGATTCGGCTTCCTGCGCCCGCCGTTGCGCGACGATCTCCATCACCTGTGCAGTCGAAGCCTCGGCCGAATTTAATGAGGATCCGACTGCAGTGCCGGTCGTCCCGATCTGATTGTTCAAGGACGTAAAGAGCTGCGCATTCTGCAACTTTAGGTCGCATCCTGGCGGGGTGAGATATTGCTGTGCCCCAGCCTGCGCCACGATCAAGGATGATGCCACCGCGCTTAGCAATGCCCTCTTTGAAACCGCAGTACACCTCGCATCAATGACTTTGAACCGCATCGCCACCCCCTACGCAACGCGTTACGCTCACTACGTCTTACGAACATAATAAAGACGTTATGTTATGTTACATACAAAGCAATCACATTCTTGCCCAAGAGTCATTAGGAAAAATTCGAAGTGGCAGTCCAGCCAATACGTGTTGCATGAGGGCAACATCTGATCGTTTCGGCTTGGACCTGCCGCTGGCACCAATTTGGCGCGGATTGGATAGGTCGGCTGTCGCGCGACGAGCGTTTCCGCGATTCCGGAGATTGTGAGGCGCCGCTAAATCGCCCTGTTGAGCGTTAAGTCCCCGGCCGGAGCCAACTGAATTGGACCCGGCGATTGATCGCCGCATACGGGGATGATGCGGGCGGGTTGGGCAAAGGCTGCGTTTTGCCGAGGCCTACTGCAGTCAACCTTTGATCGCTGATGCCGTGCTTCGTGATCAAGTAATCGCGCACCGCCTGTGCACGTCGTTCGGACAGTGCTTGGTTAAACGTAACACTGCCCTTCGCATCAGTGTGACCTTCAATACGATAACCGAAAGTTCGAATTCTGGGATCATTCAGCGCATCGCCGATTCGATCGAGCATATCGCGCGCTTCGGGCGTCAACTCTGCTGAGCCAAATTCGAATGTGATGTTATTAAAAAACGGCGGCGCGATCCGCGAAGGCGGGTCCCCCTCGGTTATCTTAAGGCCGCGACGGCGCCGAACAACGCGTTCGGACCCGCATTTGGGATCGAGGGCGCATACCAGTTCGTCAGTTGTGAAGCTGTCGGCCTGCTGCGGCGCAGATTGCGACATCGCCGGCCCACTCCACAACGCATACTGCATAGCGCAGGCAGCGAAGACCAGCCACTTGCTCAGTAATCTGTGGGCCATAGATCACCTGGATTGCACCGAGAGGAATTTTGCAGTTGCGGTCACAACCTTGTCCGGTCTGCCCGCGGAATTTTCCAGGGGAAACGCGCGGCGAAGAGCAGCCAGAAAATCTGTGCTGGACTGTGTGGCCGGTACGTCTTGGCCGAAGATCGGCTGATTCGAAGCGACAGCGATGATGGTTTCCTGACCGAAAGGAGTTCCGACCGTAAACTTGCGACGCCCATCTTTGCCATCCCCATACACCAATGTCGGGCGGGTCGAATCGACCAATACACCGGCCGGATGCGTCAAATGCAGCACCGTTCCGTCGGTCTGCAGGTAAAATGCTTCCAGATAGCGTGCGTTGCGCGGCACATGTATTTCGACCTTCAGCACGTCGCCGTCGCGGAAAATATCTGACGGGCCAATGTCTATTCCTGGAGAGTTGGCGGAAAATAGTGTTTTTTCGAGCACTCTGAGAATGCCACAGGCCGCCTTCCCGACGATGGTGATGTTTCCGACCGATGTATTCGGGGTTTCATCGGCAATCTTTTTCATTCGGCTGAGATTTTCGGCGGAGTCCACAAAGCCCGATAGGACGTTGTAGTTGTTCTGTCTCGTCACGGCTGTTGCACATGAGACGGCGTCAATTGCCGGCCGCAGCGGCGGTGCAGCGATCGACGAGGCCTCATCTGGCCGTGAATGCGGGCTGTCGTGCAACGCTGGTGCGTTTTCGGCCGGCCGCGGGATTGCGGGCGATTGGATTGAGGATGCGGGCCCCGGCCGCTGATCAGGCGGACACGGACCCAATATGATCACGGCACGCGTCGGGCCGCACGGACCACCCGTTGCCGCGCTCGTCGCCGCTCCTTGCGGAGCAAGCGCCACCGCCCCTGGCGGCGCCTGGTTCGAAACCGAGGCCGCCGGTCGCGAGGGGGCAAGCGGGGACACAGTCGCGGACTGCGGCGGCTTCAAATAGATCGCCTGCCGCGACAGCGACCCATATACAAAGGGTTGCTGCGCACGATTGGTAGCGGCAAGTACCTCGTCGCGCACGGCTGCGAGGAGAAACCTGATTTCGACGCCCGGTGTCTCAAGATTATTCAGCAGCGCCGTCGTGAAGGGCGAGTTGCGGCCGCGGCCATCGCTCGCAACCGTCCCGTCCTTCGCCGCGTAGGCCACGAGCACATTGTCGGTCGGTTCGACGCGCGCGAGGCCGCGATCCACTGCGCGACCGCGCGATACGCGCTTCATCTGCGCGGTGAACGGATTATCCCGGCAGGAGTCGAGAATGACCAATCCGAGAGTTGCCGCATTAGCCACTTGCCGCATTGCGGATTTCAGCGAGACTGCCTCATTCTCCGCGTCCCTGTCGGACCGCAATTCCGCATCGACCGGGATCAGCCAGTTCTCGCCGCTGATCTCCATTCCATGTCCGGCGAAGTAGACGATGGCCATGTCGGCGCCCTGCGCGTCGCGGCCAAGCTGCAAGAGTGCGCGGCGCATATCGTCGAAGGTGGCGTCATGTAGGGTGTTGACGGTGAACCCAAGCCTTTGGAAGGACGCCGCGATGTCGTTCGCGTCGTTCTGCGTGTTCGGCAGCGGCGCTACATTGCGATACGCGCTGTTGCCAATGACGAGGGCGACCCGGCTTTGTGCATGGCCAGGCAGCACCGCCAGCAGAAACGAAAATCCAATAAATGCGACCAGTAAAGTATGACGCATAGCAAAGTCCCCGCGCGAATGCGGCAATCGTAGCTCAGCCCACGGAAGGTTCAAGGTCAGTCAGGTCAGAGCATATGTTCGAGGGAGGACTTTGCGGCAGGCAGCAACGGAAAGACTTGATACGTGGCAGGCGTCCGGCGGGCAGGAGCCGGCATCTCCCAGCGGACGCCATCGCAAGCTGGTAAGCAAGCATGCGGCCTGCAGGCCCGCCCGCCGGCGCGACCAGCAAATCCCTAAGCGCTTCAGCTGACAAGCTACACCTTCTTGTCAACATCGATACCTTGTGGGTTCTTTATTTGCGGCCAAGCGGGAGGCAGCCGAACAACGCCTGGCGACGCACGTACACAACGGAACCTATCACGTTGGGCCACTTCCATAGAGAAATACACATTCAAACGCCCTACAGCAGCTTGAGACGTGCCACCTGGGCGCACTCGTCCATCACCTTGAAATAGCGCTGCACGGCCTCGCGGCCGAGTTCGAAGGGATGCGGCTCGCCGGGCTTGCGCCCGGCCAGCGTCTTGATCTTGGTGACGGCGTTGTCGAACTCGGAGTGGTTCGACATCAGCACGGTCGCGTTCTGGCTGGCAGCGCGTTCCGCCATCTTGCGCTGCGAGGCGATGTAGGTGTCGAAATGCGGCACGTCGTTCACAAAGTTGAACGCGGTGCCGCCCGAATAGGCAACGGTGAGCGGCCTGCCGCCGTCCATCACCTGGAACAACATCGATACAGTGCCCGGCGTATGACCCGGCGTCAGCACGAGTGTCACCGATGCTTCGCCGAGCGTTATCTTTTGATCGTCATTCGCCACGATGTCGCGCTTGGGCTTGCCGTTCGGATACTGGTTGACGGATTTCTCGATCGAATCCCAGTCGGGACCGCCCATCACGATGCGGGCCCCGAAGCGGTCCTGCATCAGCTTGGCGCCGCCGACGTGATCGCCGTGAGCATGGCTGATGATGACGTACTTCACCGTGGCGGGATCGAGCCCGAGTTTCCGCAAGGCGCCCACGATCGCCTCCTCGGAGGCGTAGTCATAGAGTGTATCGATCAGGATGATGCCTTCACGACCAGTCAGCGCCCAGGACGAATGGAATTTCGTACCGACGAAATAGAGATTGTCGAACACCTTCGCGGGCTCGGTGAACCAGGTTGAGCGATCGGGCGGAGGCGGCGGACGCACGTCCGCGCCCGGCGCGGTCTGCGGCGCGATACAGATGCGGGCAAGCGTGCCGGTGAAATCGAAGCCTGCCGCCGCCTTGGCGGCTGCGAGATGCGCCTCAATCGTGTTCGCACCCTGCTGCGCCGACGCGCCCACCGCGCCGAAGCCCGCCGCGACTGCAACCGCCGCACCGATCAGGTGTTTCATTTGGCTTCCTCCCTGCTATTCAAGCTCGCGACGCAAATCTACAGCAGTTTTCGATTGTTTCGAATCGTATTCCCGCCTGTCGTGGCCGAGCTTGTCCCGGCGACCCGAACTTCAAGCACAAATCGAGAATGAGCGGGGTGGCGGGGGACAGACCATGACTGAGGCGGGATAGCAAGCTTTCAAACGGACCGAAAACCGTCCTGAGTCCTCTTGACCACAGATTGTCGACCGTCGATGACTGCGGGCCGATTTTTGATTTTCCACGAGGGCAAAAATGGACGTGCGAGCGGGGCGCGAGTTCCTGGCTATCCCGGGACCTACCACCTTGCCGGACGAGGTGCTGCGCGCCATGCACCGGCCGGCGGTCGATATCTATGCGGGCCCGCTTCTCGAGCTCACCGACGGCCTGCTGACCGACATGAGCCGCCTGTTCCGCACCAAGGGGCGCTCCTACATCTACATCGCCAACGGTCACGGCGCCTGGGAGGCGGCGCTCACCAATGTCCTCTCCAGGGGTGAGAAGGTTCTGGTGCTGGAAAGCGGCCGGTTTGCGCTGGGGTGGGGCAATGCCGCAGCGTTTCTCGGCGCCGAGGTGGAAGTCCTCAAAGGAGATTGGCGCGGCGCCGTGCGGCCGGCCGCTGTTGAATCCCGGCTGCGGGAGGACAAGGCCGGGGAGATCAAAGCGATCCTGGTGGCGCACATCGATACGTCGTCGGGCGTCGTGAACGACATCGAGGCGATCGGAAAGGCCATCAGAGCTGCCGGCCATGATGCGTTGTTTATGGTCGACGCGGTCGCTTCGCTCGGATGTGTGCCGTTCGAAATGGATGCCTGGGGTGTGGACGTCGCCATGTCGGGGTCACAGAAAGGGCTGATGTCGCCGCCGGGCCTCGGCTTCGTCGCCGCCAATGATCGCGCACGCGAGGCGCACGCACGCGCGGAGTTGCGAACACCTTACTGGGACTGGACCGCGCGGGACGGCCAAGCGCATTACCAGAAATACGCAGGTACTCCGCCGGAACATCTGCTTTTTGCGCTCCGTGCGGCGCTCGACATGATTTTTGCGGAGGGGTTCGATAACGTGTTCCAGCGTCACCGGCTGCTGGCCGAGGCGGTGCGCCGCGCTGTCGCGGTGTGGGCGGAAGGAAAGGCGTTCGACTTCAACATTTCAAAACCAGGCGAGCGCTCCGACACCGTGACGACGATTCTCATGACCGATGGCCGCCATCCCGGCCCGCTGCAGGACTATTGCAATGCCAAATGCGGTGTCACGCTTGGAGCCGGGTTTGGGGAAATGGCCGGCAAGTCGTTCCGCATTGCCCACATGGGCCACGTGAATGCCCCGATGGTGCTCGGCACCCTCGGCGTCGTCGAGATGGGCCTCAAGGCGCTCGGTATCCCGCACCGCAGCGAAGGGGTGCAAGCCGCCATCGAGTGGTTAGGAAAAAGCGTGAAGCCCTAAAGTCTTTCAAATGGAGACGCGAACATGTCGTGCGTGTGCGGCGCAACATCAACGCAAGCGTGAAAACGCGTTCACTATCGTTCACTATTTCGTAAGCTTGCTAACAGTTCATAAACATAAATTTACGCATCAAACTCTGGCCACGGCCTTGTAAAGGCGGTATTGGGACGCGCGAAATTGAGGGGCTGAGTGCAATCGTGAACACTCTTACTGCATCGCAGCGGGGGGGCATGCGGTCAAAGCTGGTCTCTGCTGTCCACACGTCGCACCTTGGTCACCTCGATCTGGTATACCTTAATCCAATGGTGCTTTGGACGTGCCCCATCTAAACTACAGTTCAGGACCGCCAATCAAACAATGAGCCCGCGAAAGAATTATTAGGATATAGGTGCAGGCGCCTGTTGGCAACGACCTTTGCACGAGGAGTTTATGGAACCAACCAACATTGCGGCGCCGGACTATTTCCACAAGGTCGTCGATTGTCAGTGGGCTTGTCCAGCGCATACGCCAGTTCCGGAGTACATCCGACTCATCGCGGCCGGGCGCTATTCCGACGCCTACATGATCAACTGGAAATCGAACGTATTTCCGGGCGTGCTTGGCCGCACCTGCGACCGTCCCTGCGAGCCGGCCTGCCGGCGCGGCCGCGTCGAGAAGGAGCCGGTCGCGATCTGCCGCCTCAAGCGCGTGGCGGCCGACTTCAAGGATGACATCAAGGCCCGCCTCCCGCGCCCGGCCGCGCGCAAGAACGGCAAGCGCATCGCCCTCGTCGGCGGCGGCCCCGCCTCGCTTACGGTCGCGCGCGACCTTGCGCCGCTCGGCTACACCTGCGTGGTGTTTGATAGCGACCCCAAAGCGGGCGGCATGATCCGCACGCAAATTCCACGTTTCCGGCTGCCTGAATCAGTGATCGACGAGGAATGCGGCTACATTCTCGACCTCGGAGTCGAGTTCCGCGGCGGCCACCGCATCGACAGCCTCAAGGCACTGCTTGCTGAGGACTTCGACGCCATCTTTGTCGGCTCCGGCGCGCCGCGCGGGCGCGACCTCGACATTCCTGGCCGCAAGGAAGCCGCCAAGAACATCCACATCGGTATCGACTGGCTGTCCAGCGTTTCGTTCGGTCACATCAGCAAGATCGGCAAGCGTGTCGTCGTGCTCGGCGGCGGCAACACCGCCATGGACTGCTGCCGCTCCTCGCGCCGGCTCGGCGGCGAAGAGGTCACCGTCGTGGTGCGCTCCGGCTTCGATGAGATGAAGGCTTCGCCGTGGGAGAAGGAGGACGCGATGCACGAGGGCATCCCGATCCTCAATTTCATGGTGCCGAAAGCTTTCACGCACGACAACGGCCGCCTCACTGGCGTGACCTTCGAGAAGGTGAAAGCAGAATACGACGCCAAGGGTCGCCGCAGTCTCGTTCCGTCCGGCGAGCCCGACCAGCACATTCCTTGCGACGACGTGCTCGTCGCCGTCGGCCAGGAGAACTCATTTCCCTGGATCGAGCGGGATATCGGCATCGAGTTCGACAAATGGGACATGCCCAAGGTTGATCCCAAGACGATGCGCTCGACTCATCCAAAGGTCTTCTTCGGCGGCGACGCCGCATTCGGGCCGAAAAACATCATCTGGGCGGTCGCCCACGGCCACGAAGCCGCCGTGTCGATCGACATGATGCTCGGCGGCGAAGACATCAATGACCGCCCGCTCCCGGCCGTCGACGTGATGAGCCAGAAGATGGGCATCCACGAGTGGAGTTACGACAACGAGATTTCGCCCGACAAACGCCTGCGCGTGCCGCTGCGCGACAAGGTCGTGGCGCTTAAGGACATCAAGGCGGAGGTCGAGCTTGGCTTTGACGCCCAGCTTGCACTCAAGGAGGCGGAGCGCTGCCTCAACTGCGACGTCCAGACCGTATTCACCTCCTCGCTCTGTATCGAATGCGACGCCTGCGTCGACATCTGCCCGATGGACTGCATCACTTTCACCACCGACGCGCCCGAAGCGGAGCTGCGCGTGCACCTCAAGGCGCCGGCGCGCAATCTTGCCCAGGACATCTACGTTGCAAACGGCCTCAAGACCGGCCGCGTCATGGCCAAGGACGAGGACCTCTGTCTGCATTGCGGCTTGTGCGCGGAGCGTTGTCCCACCGGAGCGTGGGACATGAGAAAATATTTGATCGAAATGACACACGCAGGTTCGAAATGCCATCACGAAGCCCGCTCTGCAGCGTAAACGATTTCGTCGTCCGCTTCGCCAACGTTAACGGTTCGGGCTCGGCGAGCGCCAACGAGCTGTTTGCGCGCGCGGTGCTGCGCATGGGCGTGCCGGTGTCATCGCGCAACATTTTCCCATCCAACATCCAGGGGCTGCCGACGTGGTACGAGGTGCGCGTCTGCGAGGACGGCTATCTCGGCGCCCGCGGCGGCTACGACCTGATGGTGGCCATGAACCCGCAGACGTGGGACAAGGACGTGGCCGGCATCGAACCCGGCGGCTACCTGTTCTACGATTCCACCAAGCCGCTGCCGCCATCGAAATTCCGCGACGATGTCGTGGTGCTCGGCGTGCCGCTCACCGCCATCTGCAATCGCGAATACACCGATCCGCGCCAGCGGCAGCTGTTCAAGAACATCATCTATCTGGGCGCGCTGTCGGCGCTCCTCGACATCGATCCGGCCGTGATCGAGGCCCTGTTCCTGGAGCAGTTCAAGGGCAAGGAGAAGCTGATCGGCGCCAACAAGCATGCGCTCGCGCTCGGCCGCGACTGGGTGCTCACCAACCTCAAGCCGCGGCCCGGCATGACCCGCGTGTGCGGGCTGAAAATCGCGCATTCCGACAAGGTCGGCGATCGCATCTATCTCGAGGGCAACCAGGCCGCGGCTCTCGGCGCCGTTTACGGCGGCGCCACCGTGTGCGCCTGGTATCCGCTCACGCCTTCATCCTCGCTCGCCGACGCCTTCACCAAATATTGCGCCAAGCTGCGCCATGACAAGGACAGCGGCAAAGCGAAATACGCCATCATCCAGGGCGAGGACGAGATTGCCTCGATCGGCATCGTGGTCGGGGCCGGCTGGAACGGCGCTCGCGCCTTCACGGCGACCTCCGGGCCTGGCATCTCGCTCATGCAGGAATTCTCCGGCCTTGCATACTTCGCCGAGATCCCGGCGGTGATCTTCGACGTGCAGCGCGCCGGTCCATCGACTGGTATGCCGACCCGCACCCAGCAGTCGGACGTACTCAACACCGCCTATGCGTCCCACGGCGATACCAAGCACGTGGTGCTGTTCCCGCAGGATCCCGGCGAGACGTTCGAGTTCTCGGCGCTGTCCTTCGACCTTGCTGAGCGCCTGCAGACGCCGATCTTCGTGCTGATGGATCTCGAGATCGGCATGAACCAGCATCTCACGGCGCCGCTCAAGTGGGATGACCGGCGCAAGTATGACCGCGGTAAGATCATGACCGCGGCCGATCTCGACGCCGGCAAGGATTTCGGCCGCTATCTCGATGTCGACGGCGACGGCATCCCGTTCCGCACGCTTCCCGGCACCCACCCTACCAAGGGCTCCTACTTCACCCGCGGCACCTCGCGCGACCGCTACGCCCGCTACACCGAGGACGGCGACGCCTATGCGGACAATATGCAGCGTCTGCTGCGCAAGTTCGAGACCGCCAAGGACCTCGCCCCGCGCCCGGTCCGCCGCAACGCCGACAAGCCGACCAAATGTGGCGTCATCTATTACGGCTCGACCGCACCCGCCATGGACGAGGCAATCGTCATGCTGCAGGAGCGCGGCAACCGGCTCGATATGCTGCGCATCCGCGCCTTCCCGTTCCACCAGGACGTGCCGGATTTCATCGCCGAGCACGAGTTCGTGTTCCTGGTCGAGCAGAACCGCGACGCCCAGCTACGCTCGCTGATCGTCAACGAATGCGGCGTCGACCCGATCCGCATCATGCCGATCCTGCACTACGACGGCACCCCGATCACGGCGCGGTTCATCGCCCGCGCGATCGGGGAGAGTCTCGACGCGCTCAAGGTGGCGCCGCTGCGGGTGGTGAGCTGAGACGGACTCTTGCCACTGGAAACGAACAGGCTTGTTTCTTCGGCATCAGTCAACCGATAGATTGGTTGCCGAAGTCCACAATCGTCCTTGGACGATGGTTTCCAAGTCTTTCAACAACGCTTCACCCTTAGAACGCAGCTCGTTACCTCGTTCGGTGATGCGAGGTATCAACTTCATTTGCGCATTGATTTCGTGTTCGCCCAGAGCATTCCAAACCAGGTCATCTAAGGTCGAGAATTTCTCTTTGATCTCGGCCTGAACGAAGATGCCGTGTCTCCGCAAATACGCGTAGCTCTCACGACAATAGCTCCTCGCCTCATTCAAACGATGCCAAAATATGTGGTCACTGTAATAGTCCGTTTTCTTGCTGGCCTGCGAGAGTTCATTTCGCTCCCAACTCGCTAAGGGGCTCTTTTCCAAAAACTCCGTCAAATGCGCAGGGGTCATCCTATCGAGGTCAGGATACGACTGGACAGGAGATGTCAGCGCAATCGTGGCACTGTATGCATAGACCAGCTTTGCCCAAGCCTCGGGAAGAACTTCGAACTCTCGTTGGTGTAGCTTAGTAGTGCGGTCAAGCAGACTACTTATTTTAAATCTCAGCTGTTCCAATTCTTTTTGTTGTTCGTGCCTGTATGCTGCCAGTTTTTCATCGAACTTAGCTGCCATCCATCTTTCGCCGAATACCCGAAACAGCCCAAAGCAGGCTGCAGCTATCGCGATCACGACAGCAGCGAGGCCGCCCAACGCTGTCAGGACCTGTTCAACTACGCTCATGCCGGTATGCTATCCGGACGCCTACTTGCGCTTCCCACGCTGAATTTTATCGTCTTTCGCCGGCGGATTGCCGACCCCCGCGCGCTTCAGAATATTGAGCGCTTTGGGCACGCTCGCCCGACCAGCGCGCTCGGCGAAGTATTTCTCGGTGCGCAGAGCCGACAGCTTTTCGGCCACCGCGACGTTAATGAGTTGGTTGAGTGCCACGCCCTCCTCCTCGGCTGCCTGGCGAGCCTCGTCGAGAAGCGAGGGTTGAAGTCGCAGCGCGAAGTTGCTTTTTCTCATCTCTTTCTCTCCAGTCCTTCGATGGCGTCAGCCGGCGACAGCACACCAAGACCAAATTGCTTCGTCACCCTCACGAAGTGACGCCGGTTGAACATCACGATCGCATCTGCTCGACCGTTCACCCCCGTTTCCAGCACCATGTCGTCGTCGGGGTCCGGCAGCGTTGGGCGCCAAAGGAAATCGAGCACGACCGGTTCCGCGACCGCTGCCAAAGCATCGAGCAACGCTTCGATGTCTGCCACCGACAAGCGTGAGGCCGCGAGGTGTTCCGGTCGCGACATCACTGCTTGATACTCGATCAGCAAGGGCACCGAGATCAGCATGGTAAATCGAGCTTCAAGCCCGGCAACGAGCAAACGTCGCGAAGCTCCGGCGTCGCTACGAATGGCAGCGACCATCACGGCGGTATCCACGACCAGCCTCATGCCGAATTGTGAGATATTGCATGCAATATTACAAGCCAGATTTGGACCGTCCACCAACGTAGCCCGCGCGTTGGTCCCATCGCGAACCTTGGGTCCAGGTGTACGCCGTCATTTCTGGAAAGGGACGTGAAGCCCCACCGCTTGTTGATCGATGACGCCGATGCTCGGAAAGCCAGCTAGGTCAGGAGGTTGAGTTGACGTACGAGGTTCGCCCGCGCCCGCAAGCGAACACGCGGGCGTCGCGGATGCAAACCGGGTCGGCCGGGCGCACCGCCCAATCCGGTGCCTCACGATGAAGTCACCACCGAATGTCTCAATGCCCGGGAACGGCGACAGAAGCCGTCATGCCCCGGGAAATATTCCAGCGGCAATCAGGCGGTTACCGAGGAGGCAGCCTTTGAGGACGATAACGCGCCGAACGACCCGAGCCGCTACGGAATGGCCCCCACGGGATCCATCATGCGCTGGATCACGGAGGGCTGGCGCACGGAGCTGACCTCGAAGGCGGCGGCAAAGCGGTCGTCGAACGAGCTTTGGAGGGTCGCAAACTCGTCGAAGATCGTCCCGGGGCCGACCTTCGCGGTTCGACTGCGGAAGCTCCAGCCCAGCTCATTCACTTCGCTCGTGGACGCGAGCGGCGTGTCAGGCGGTGTCTTCTCGTTGACGACCGAATCGACCTGGCGACGTTGCTCAGCTGTATTCTTGCGTGCCGGGGCCTCTGCGCTGGGATGCGACACGGTCTCATGTGACACGGTCTCATGTGACGGAGTCTCACGTGACGCAGTCTCCAGGCGGCGGGCGTGATTCTCACGCATCGCCGGATACCAGCATCTGACGCCTTTATGGTTGGGCGCATGCATGGTCCAGGATGGCCACGCGCCCGGATATTCCTGCCGCACCGCCTCCGGGGAGGACAGACATTGCGAAGAAGCGCTCACATCCTCCAGAGACGCCGCCAGATATATGACGGCAGGACAGGGCAACAGAAGGAGAAGCGCGGTACTGCGGGACAGGGCCATGCAAATACCCCTTCTAACATAGACAACCTATAATCGGATGCGCCGCTGGCTACGCGTTACGGCAGAAACCCCGATCATAGTATGGTCCATCGCCGAAACGGCACCCTCGGGGCTGTGGCAAGTTCCTAATTGGGCTTTTGTCCTGCCCTAAGGTTCCCGTTGTTCTGAGATTTATTGGAAAATCAGTCCAATCTTGTACATTCGATGGCAGCTTAGGGAGGTTTATGAGACAGTGCTTGTGGTCACGGCACCACGCCCACGCCGCTCGTAAGTCGCCGAATCAGCAAGTAAATTCGAGTGCGGATGCGCCCGACTTCATGTACTACTTCAGGGCGCAGCGGCTGTGCGGGCGCATAGGTCTGCGCGTTCGCGCGATTGAGAGCAATGCCGGTTCGCTCAAACCGCGTATTCCTTGATGGCGAAGAGCGAGAAATAGGCGGCAGGACGGACCTGGCGAATGCCGGATTCGGTTTCGATCCCGATGACAAGGATGCGCGCGATTTCGAACGCGCGGTCATCGTGCCTTACCGTTGCGATCTGCGCGCCACGCACAAAGGCGACATTCACGATGGCACAGGCGCTGGGATTGCGTTCTTCGGCGTTGACGATCTGGATGGCGGCACGCGCGTCGCCGCTGAACACGACGGCGAAGCGCTCCGCCTGTGCCTGCGTATCACAGATGAGGCTCTCGCCGATATCGTAATCCCAAGCCTGAGCCGGCGCGCACAGCAGAGTCATCAGCGGTGCAAACAACCATGCGAAGCGGGTTGCGAAGCTCATGAGAGCCTCCTCTCGGGATTTGTTGCCTTCCTATGGTTGTCGGGCGGCCCGGTTCGCAGGTTCATTTGCTGCCGACGGCCCCGCGCAAGGCATGGTGCAGGGCAACCGCATTTGACCGCGGCGCCTCTGAAGTCGGGCCAAATGCGATTGACCGCCTCCGCATGCGAGGGGTGTCATGGCGCGGCAAACGGGGGCAACCCCGGATCAAGTCCGAGGCGACAAGCCCGGTCCCGACTCCGGGTAGATAGAGTTTTTCAGCTCGTGGAAAAAACTACGTCCTGCCGCATCGCCGCAATCATCGCCGGATCGGCACGAAATCCACCGCAAGCTGCTGCGCGAGATCGAGCTGTCCTCGCGTCATCTTGCTGGCCACCGCGTCGCGCAGCCGCAGGAAATTCTCGCGGTTATGCCGCGGCGCATGTGCGGCCGCGAGGTTAAGCCACATGTGCGCAAGGACGACATTCGGAGTGACGCCGAAGCCCTTGTCATACATGAGCCCGAGCAGATGCTGGCCGGTCGCATCGCCTTGCTCGGCCGCCCGCAAATACCAGTCGACTGCCACGTCGTACGACTGCGGAACGCCCCGTCCATTGGCGTACATGAAGCCCAGCGTCGCCTGGGCGCGCGGATCGCCGCGCTCGGCCAATGCGATGATACGTCTCGTCGAAAGCTCGTCACTGCGACCGACGGGGCCGTACTTTACGGCGAGCGAGGCCGCCTGCGCGACAGGAACGGCACCGATCAAAAGAGCGAATCCTGCCGAGATGAGACGGGTGACCTTGAGCATGAATTCTCTCCGGCGTTTCAGCTTGCGTTCAGCTTAGAGCAAGAGGTCTGAAGGATAGATGAGCAGCGTAGTTTCAAGAAGCCACGCGATCCAGATTGCGGGCGCCAGAAACAGGCCAAACGGCAGTCGCGTGGTCAGGCGGACTGTGCGACGGGACCAGAAGTGCAGGATCAGATACGCTCCAAGCGCGGCAAGCGCCGCGATCTCGACCGCGATCGGAATCGTCGCCCAGTCAAGCCACACACCCGCAATCGCGGCGAGCTTCACGTCGCCGAGCCCGATCCCGTCGCGCCCACGCCACCGGCGATAGGCGGCACGTACACCAAGAAAGGCGAGCGCGGGCACTGCGCCGCGTAGCGCCGACCATGCGACGGCCTGAGCCCATATGTCTATGTCCTCAACCGCAGCGTAGGCTAAACCGAGAACGAGCGCTGCAGCGCTCAATTCATCCGGAATGATAAAACGGCGCGCATCGATCGCCGCGATGGCTGCCATGAGCACTGCAAGGCCCGCGCCCCAGGGACCACGCCAATCGGGAACCAAAATCATGCTCGCGACGGCGCCTGCAGACGCGGCCGCAGCAAGCGCCGCAGCGTGACGGATGCGCATGGCGGCGGCGGTTCGCGAAACGGAGGCGTACCAGCGCGCCCGCAGTGGCGGTGACCAAACCATTCACGCCCTCGATGACAAGACGGTGCGCGCCGTATCGTGAACGCTACTAGCGGCGCGGCTCGCACCCTTCATCTCGGATCCCGTCGGTTTCATTTTGCAAAAGCGAAGACGAAAGCGGAGGTCCGAAACCCATGCTAGCGTCCCTTCGGCACAGGCGGAACAGCCGGCGGCGGCGATGCGATGCTGCCGCGCAGCTTGGTGCGCAGTTCCTCGGCGACGAAACTCGCGTCCACGCTGTCGCGGATAATCTGCGGGCGAATGAACACGATCAGCTCGGTGCGGGTCGTCGCCTTGTTCTGGTGCGAGAAAGCGTCGCCTAGCAGGCCGGGAAGCTGGTCGACCAGCGGAATGCCGCCGCGGGTGAGATCCTGCTGCTCCTGAATCAGTCCGGCCAGCAACACGGTCTGCCCGGTTGCGACCGCGATCGAGCTTTTGACCTTGCGCTGCGAGACGGTCGGCGTCAGGTTTGGAGTCGTGGTATTCCCGGCATTCTGAACCTGGCTGATCTCCTGCTCGACATCGAGACGCACGTTACCATTGGCGTTGATGCGGGGCACGACGCGCAGGATGATGCCGACGGTGCGATAGTCGATCGTGTTAACGATGGTGTTGCTGGTCGTCAGCACGTTCGCGGTGCCGGTCGAGATCGGCACGTCGCTGCCCACCATCAGGGTCGCGACCTGATTGTCGATCACCACCAGCGAGGGGTTCGACAGCACCTTGGTGGTGGTCACCGCGTGCAGCGCATCGAGAATCACGTTTGGCGTCGCTTCCGAGCCGATCAGGAAGTTGAATCCCGGAAACGCCCGGTTGAGCGCCGCACCGACCAGGCCCGATGGATTCACGGACGGCTGGCCCGGCGGCGACGTCGGGATATTGGAGATATTTCCCGATACGCCGCTCTTCTTGCTCTGGAGGAAGAACTGAACGCCATAGGCGAGTTCGTCGTTGAGCGTCACCTCTGCGACAGTCGCGTCGATGGCGACCTGGAGCTGCGGGCGATCGAGCTGCGCCAACGTGCGCTGGATGATCTGGTAGTTTTCGTTGCTCGCGTAGATCAGCAAAGCATTGCCGGTCGCATCTGGCGTGATCCGCACCCCTTCGAGCAGAGGCTGACCGTTGCCTGCGCCACCGGCGGTGCGGCCCTCAAGAGCGCTCGTGTCGGTGGTCTGGGCCGTCTGGCGGCCAAGCGTGCCGAAGTTCGACGAGCCGAGCCCGCCTCCCGCCGCTCCGGTCCTCCCAGCGGTCCCACCGACCGAACTCCCGAACGCGCCGGCGCCGCCCGCCGTGGTCGAACCCCCGAGGCCGCCCCCGCCGGGCGACAGCCGATCGGTACTGGCGGTGATCCCCAGGCCGCTCCGCCGATCGACCTGGCTTGCCGGGGTGTCGAACGAGCCGCCGCCGCCGACAAAAATGTCGTTGAGCACGCGGGCAAGCTGACGCGCTTCGCCGTACTTGATGTGGTAGACGTGCACGCCAGTGCGCGCCGTATCGGCAGCGTCGAGCCGCCTGATCCAGGTCTCGGCCGACCGCAACAGGTCGGCCTTTTTGGTCACCACCAGAATGGCATTCATCCTGGTGATCGGCTGAAACTTCACGATGTTCTGGCTCAGGCCCCCCTCGCCAGAATCCATGATCTTTTCCAGCTCGGCGATGATCGGCTCCGGCGAGCTGAGACGCACCGGAAAGACGCCAACCGACTGTCCGCGCATCCAATCGACGTCGAAACTGAGGATGGTGTCGATCGCGCTGCGGCGCTCGGCGCCACTGCCCTGTACGAGCAGCAAGTTACGTGTGGTGTCCGCGCGCACCGTGCCCGGCTTCGTTGCGAAGCTGTCGACCAGCTTGATCAGCGTGGAAGCCGACACATAACGCAGTGGAACCACCGAGACTCCATAGCCCGGCTCGGCGCGGGCTTCGGCCGCATCCAAGTTGCCGGCACCGACCGCATCGCCGAGCGGAATCAATCGATAGCCCTGGACATCCTTCACCAGGACGACCCCGCTCAGGCGCAGCGCATTCTCCAGAACGTAAAGCAGGTCGGATTTCGGCACCGGGCGGCCCGATGACAGGCTGATCATCCCGGTGACGCGTGGATCGATGGTATAGCCGGTCCCCAGAATATCACCGAGGACCACTTTTGCGACCGAGGCGATTGGCGTGTTTTCGAAATTGAGCTCGTATCCTTCGCCGCTCGATGTCGGTTGCGGCTGCGCACCTTCGACGGCCGGAATAGTTGTGCCCGTGTAAACCTGGGCTCTGGCGCCACTGCCGCCGCTGCTCTGGCCGGTGGGATCGGGCTGCCGCGGAAAGCGCGGCAACAGGTCAAGCGAGCGCACCCGATCCATGATGTCGGGCCCCTTGGGGGCGATCTCTGGGCTGCCCTGTAGCTGACTGCACGCCGCGAGAGCGCCCAAACTCAGGACAAACAAAACACGCCGCGATGCGCCGCGAAGCGATCGGGAATTACACGTCAAATTGCCCGATTTACTCAAGTTGCGACGCCGCCCCCCAAAGCTGTGCCGTATTCGTGTCAAGCCATAGCGCCGCAGACTGTGAACAGCCCGCGAAAGCTCACCACGAATAGCACGCGATTGCCGATGATCCCCGGCAACAACGTAGCCCCGTCTTAGCCTTAACGCAATGTTAATTCCTGCCTGACCGGCGAAAGCCCCCTGCGATAACAAACGACTATGACGATGACGTCACAGCGCTTGCATCTTTCATCGCCGGCCCCGAAAACCAGATGATCCCACACGCGCTCAGAGAAATAGAAGGTCATGGGCAGAAAGCGGCAGATTCGCGGCCGCCCCATGGCAAGCAATATTTGCTCCGTCATTGTGTCTGATTCGCCACAGTTTGGGCCACCACAAAACGCGCAATCGGAGAATATAACCATCGGCGCGATCTTGACGGGCGCCCGGGCCGCCCTACGGCCAAGCCAAATCCCCAGCGGAGACGTCCTTGACGCGCAATTTCGGCTCGCATTCAATCGCCGTAACCTCAACCTTTGATCCCAACAGCACGCTGTCGATGCCGTCATGATGTACGGTCAAGGACGCGATACGGCATCATCGTCGTCAGACAAGAGGCAGGCCAATGGCGGACAGTGAAGCTGATTCGCTGGCGATCGTGCCGGGACGCAGTTGCGGCGACTGTTCGCTGTGCTGCAAGCTCATCAGGGTCGACACATTCGCGAAGGCGCCCGGGACCTGGTGCACCCATTGTGCGCCCGGCAACGGCGGATGCCGGATCTACGAAAACCGGCCCGATGAGTGCCGCGATTTTTACTGCGCCTGGATGATGTCGCCCGCTCTCGGCGAGGAGTGGCGGCCGAACAGGTGCAAATTCGTCCTGCGCTTGGAATCCGATGGCAAGCTGATTGCGGTTCATGTCGACCCCAGCGACCCCACGGCCTGGCGCCGGGAGCCATATTTTCGGACACTCAAGCAATTCGCTACCGCGGGCGCAAATACCAGCCAGCGGGTCATCGTCTACATCAAGAATCGCGTCATCGTGATCTTCCCGCACAAGGAAGTCGAGGCCGGCACGATGAATCCGGGCGATCATCTGGTCGTGCGGGAAGTGAGCGGGCCGAGCGGTCGGGATTGGATCGCGTTTATCGAGCCGGCAGAATCGCATCCATGAGCGTAGGATGGATTCTCTGCAGCGCGCCAGCTCTCGACGAGCGCGAACAGGGGAAGAGGGATCTCAGAACTCCATCCGGTCGCCGCCGCCCTGTCAATTCATCTGCGTTTTTACAAGGAGGCGAATGCCGCGCCTCTCCTTTGGAAACAGTCTCCATCATTTGGACAATTTCTCGGCGCTGTTTTGTCCTTATGTCAGCGGGACGACAGATGCGTCGTATTTGCCACGGATAAAAAATTTATTCCTTTTTCAGTCGGTGATTCCGAAAGTGACTGGAAACCGCCTCCCAAATGCTCGATCGTAAACTTGGAGCTGTGTGTGTGGAGCGGCTCTTCTGTGGGAGGATCTCATGAGAGCGTATAGTACATTTGCGAGTATCTGCCTCGCTGGCGCCTTGCTCGCCCTCGGTGCAGCGCCGACGATCGCAGACGAACAATTTGCGCCGACCAGAATCGTGCAGTTGCCGGACGCCCAGACCTTGTCCGCGTTCGATATCAGCTTTGTCGAAAAAGGGAGCCATACCTACGCGCTCGCCGCATCAAGAGTGACCGGCAGCGGGGGAAACGTTGGGGCGGTCATCATCGTCAACACGGGCCTCAATCTCATCACCAAAGAACTCCAAGCAAACCCGCCATTCGCCGGTGCCTGCTCGTTTCCGGGCCGAAATACGATTTCCGGGCCGAATGGGGTGATCGTCATCGAGAAGGAGCGTAACACCGACGTCTGGGCGGCAGACGGCCCGGTTTTGAAGTCAAGCTCCATTGCGAAACTTTGCGTACCGGTCAATCCCCCTAACCCAACCGCGGCAGATATTGCCCAGCCGAGCTCGGTCAAAGTGCTGGACCTGAAGACCGGCGCCACCAAGAAAGTAATCTCTACCGGGGGAATCGGCCGGGCAGACGAGCTGTGTTACAATCCCATTTCCGATGTCGTCCTGGTTGCCAATGATGAGACCTTTGACAACTTCATCACCTTCATTGGCGAAGACAGCTACCAGGTCCTGGGGAAAATCCAGTTCAACGGCAAGGACCCGAATGGCGCCAATATTCTCGCCAACGGCATCGAGCAGTGTCAGTTCAATCCGCGGGACGGGAAGTTTTATCTTTCGATGCCCGATATCGGCGGAGGCAAGAACGGTGTAGGCGGTTCGACCGGCCATGACGGAGCGGTGTTGCGCATCTCCGGACATGCGCCTTTCAAGGTCGAGGCTGTATTTCCGATCGCGGCCTCGACGGGCTGCCTCGGACCGCAGGGCCTGACGATCGGTCCGGATCACCAGATTGGCCTCGGCTGTGGCGGTACGAATTCCCTGATCATCGACGACCGTAATGGCAGCACCATCGCGGTGGTCGCCGGCCAGGGCGGAACCGACGAACTTTGGTACAATTCCGGCAATAATCACTATTTCTTTGCACGCTCCGGCGCCGCTACGACCGGCGGCTTCCTCGGAGTTGAAGATGCCGGACCGCCTCCAAGCACAGACCCGACCGCCGCATCGGGCTTCGGCTCACACTCGGTGGCCGCCGACGCGATCCGCAACCAGGTCTACGTGCCGATCCGTGGAAACACCGGCGTGACCGGGAGCAACAACAAGATCTGCAGCTCCGCGAAGGACGTTTTCGGCAACAAGGGAAGTGACGCTCTCGGCTGCATCGCCGTCTACACCGCGCCGCGCGACAAGGACGACCGCCGCGCCGAGCGTTAGGGCCTAGCGACCGAAAGAGGGAGCGAGAGACGTGCACCGGCTCATCCGACGCCGTATTGCGCCGGGTTAGCCAAACCTGATCGCGTGTCACGTTAGGAGGCCGGGCCAGTCCCGGCCTCCACGCGTTGGTGTGCTCAAGGCAGAGGGCATTGGGGCCTCGCCACCAAGAAAGGGAATGCGGCCATAGTGGCCGAAGTGAAGACAGAGCGACCGTTCCTTTTCAGCACATTGCCTTAGCTGGAGCGGAGATTTTCACGCTTCAAACGACACTGGCGGCCGAGTTCGCGTCGATCAATATTTATGGCAGCTGGGGCGCTACAAATCCGCCCAATAGGTTTTCCATTGTATGGACAACTTATAGACATTATTTTGCCATATATAGACAGGGATTACACGTGCGTCATCTTTGCCACAAATAAAAAATTTATCTCTGTTTTCATGCCGACGATACGGAAATCGCTGGCATCTGCCTCCCAAATACTCGAAGGTAAAATTTGGAGCTGTGTGTGTGGAGCGGCTCTTCCGTGGGAGGATCTCATGACCAGGTATAGTAAGTTGGTTGCGTATTTTTCCAGTACTGCCGCAACCGCATTGCTCGGTGCGGCATCACTTAGTTCGCCGGCGCTTGCGGCATGTAAGGGTCCCGGTGCACCGACCGACACGCAGACCAAATGCGTGACGGCTATTGCCTTGCCGAAGCCGTTACAATCCTACGACATCAGTTGGGTCAATCCGCAACGCGCCGAATACTATCTGGCTGACCGCTCGAACAATGCCATCGACATTATCGATACGCAGCAGCTCAAGTATAAGCGGAGCCTGGGTCAGGGCCTATTCGCGGGGTTGAAGTTCAACGCCGCTGGCACTGCCGCTGACAACGCCCACTCCGGGCCGAACGGCGTCGTCACGCATGGCCGCTGGGTCTATGCTGGCGATGGCAACAGCACGCTCAAGGTGCTTGATCTCGATTCGCTTCCGGCGAACGCACTCAAAGCGAGCGTCTCAACAGGCGGCACGACGCGTCTCGACGAAATGGCTCTGACGAGCGATGGCAAGTTTCTGCTTGCCGCGAACAACGCCGAGAGTCCGCCATTTGCGACACTCTTCCGGGCGAATGGCGATTCACCTACGAACACTGTCGGCCCCGGTTCAATTATCCAGAAAATCTTTGTTGACACCGCGATTCTTCCTGCCAACCAGTCGATCGAGCAGCCGACATGGGACCCGAAAACTCAGCGCTTCTACACGTCGATCCCGGTCATCCTCAACAATCCTCCGGGCTGCACCCCCGGGGCCGCCACCAATGCCTGCAGCGGCGGCCTGTTGGTAACGGATCCGCTCCATCCGAAAGCGACAGAAGGCGCATTTGATCCAAAGACGAATACAGGCGTTGTGCCGCTTCCCAATTGTGGACCGAATGGCGCCACGACAGGGGATGGCGACAATCTGTTGCTGGGCTGCACCCCCGGTAACTTCGCGCCAGGCACCACCACGCTGGTCATCAATGCCAAAACCAAGAATTCGGCCAGTGTGAACGGCATCACCGGCTCTGACGAAGTGTGGTTCAATGACGGCGATGACCGCTACTATCTGGGCGCCAGCAAGGCCATCAGGCCGGCCAACTCTCCACTTGGCTCGGGTGCGGTGCTTGGTGTCGTCAACTCGGCAAGCATCCTGGTCGAGACGATCCCGCAGTCGTCCGGCTCGCACTCGGTCGCGGCCGACTCCAGGCGGAACCTGATCTTCGTGCCGCAGAATTTCACCCGGCCCGTGACCACCCCGCTCAATCCAAGCAATGTCGGCACCGACACCAATACTACGGCCGGGGCCGGCAGCGCCACTGTCGGCTCGTTGATTTGCGGCAGCAATGACGGCTGCGTCGCGGTCTATCGACATGATGTCGATGATGACGACGAGGGCGAAGGTCACGACCGTCGGTAGCACCACGACGAATGTGGCTGCCGTAACCGCACAGGCCTGATTTGGAGGGCCGGTTATGAATGGAGGGGCGACCCTTGTGGTCGCCCCGTTTGCGCGTCGTACGCCTGAGGCAAGAGGGCGACCACAAGGGTCGCCTCTACACCAAATTGGACTTGCGAAGCGAAGGCCGGGCCGGATCGCCCGGCCTTCGCGATTTCTGGCGGCCATGTGCGGGAGATGACTCGGTGCCGTTGGATTGCGCGCCATGAGCGATAAGCCGCACCTGCAGCTTCGACCGGCAAATGGCTCGATCTCCTGACAAATCCGACTTTTGAGGGATGGCAAACTGGGCTATATTGCACTGCCGGGGAAATCCAATGCCGTTTGATCTTGCTCACGAATTCGCGGATTACCTTCGCAGCAAGAATCATCTTGCTGGCGATAGCGATGCGCTCAACGGCAGCGCGCAAGCGCAAGATCAGCAAACGCTGCACAAGCTGTGGGAATTGACCGACCTCACCGCCAACGACTTCGCTGACGAGGTGGCGGGATTTTTTCGGGTGGCACGCGTAGCCCTGCCGGATTTGCTATCCGCGGAGTCGCTGGCGAACCGATTTTCCCAGCGTTTCCTGCGCGAAATGTCGGTATTCCCGTTTCAGTCCGCGGATGGAGAGCCGATACTGGCGGTCGCGGACCCGACTGATTCGGCCGCGGCCCGCGCCGCCGGGATCGTGCTCGGAAGCGACATAAAAATCCGGGTCGCCTCCTTCGAGGACATCGAGACCGTCCTCAACCAGCGGCTCGGCAACGAGGTGGCGGCGCCGGAGGCGAGCCGGGACTCCGCTTATGCGCGCGAAGACGACATCGAGAGCCTGCGCGATCTCGCGTCGGGCGCACCGGTCGTTCGCGCCGTGAGCGACCTCCTGGAAAAGGCCGTCGAGCTGCGCGCCAGCGATATCCATATCGAACCGTTCAGGTCCGGGTTGACGGTGCGCCTGCGCATCGATGGGTTGCTGCGCCCAATCCCCGCGCCGACCGGCGTATTGCCCCAGGCGATCATCTCCCGCATCAAAATTCTGGCCGGACTGAACATTGCGGAGCGCCGCCTGCCGCAGGACGGCGCGGCTCAGCTGCACGTCGCGAGGTCCGACCTCGACATCCGTGTCGCCATCATGCCGACGCAACACGGCGAGTCTGCCGTCATCCGCCTGCTGCCGAAGGACCGCGGCCTGCTTGCGATCGAAAGGCTCGGCTTTTTTCCCCGCGACGAAAAAAAGCTGCGCGATTTGCTCAAGTTACCTCACGGCATGATCGTCGTCACTGGGCCGACCGGCAGCGGCAAAACCACCACGCTTGCCAGCATCCTGTCGATCCTCAACGAATCGACCCGCAAGATTCTCACGATCGAAGACCCGGTCGAGTATGAAATTCCGGGCGTCAACCAGTCGCAGGCAAAGCCCGCCATCGGGTTGACATTCGCAGCCGCCATGCGCGCCTTCGTGCGCCAGGATCCGGACGTCATCATGGTCGGCGAGGTGCGCGATTCGGAGACCGCTCATATCGCGATTCACGCGGCCCTCACCGGTCACCTGGTGCTCACCACCCTGCATACGGAGACCGCAGCCGCTGCGGTGCCGCGCCTGCTCGATCTCGGCGTCGAGGGCTTCCTCCTCAAGTCTACACTACGCGCCGTGATCGCTCAGCGGCTGGTGCGGCAGCTGTGCGACCGCTGCAAGTCGAGACACGATCTTACTCCGGCCGACCTCGCCGACGATCCTCGATTCGGTGCGCTCGGGTTCAAGGCCGGGGAAACGGTCTATGAACCAAAGGGCTGCGAGCGTTGCGGCGGCACCGGCTACCGAGGACGGATCGGTGTGTTCGAGGTCTTGACGATCGATGAGAGCGTACGCGGCCTCATCAGCGCCCAAACCGACGGCAATGTCATCGACAAAGCGGCGGTACAGGCCGGCATGACCACGATGGTTGACGACGGCGTCGCGAAGTGCCGGGCCGGCATAACATCGGCCAGCGAAGTTCTGCGCGTTACCACCATACGGTGAGGCCATGCCGAATTTCCGTTATCGCGCGATCACCCAGAGCGGCGAACTCGTGAACGGATCGCTGTCCGCGCCGACCGCGGCCGAGGTCGCCCGCCGCATCGAGTATCTCGGCCTGGTGCCGATCGAAACGGTTGCCGATGATGGCGTTGCGGCGGTCTCGCGCGTCACGCTCGCGCTGTTCAATCAACCTCGCGCTGAGGATGTCACGGTATTCACCCGCGATCTCGCACTGCTTCTCAAAGCCGGCGCCCGCCTCGACGATGCGCTGGAGCTGCTCGCGAGCGATACCGACATCGGACGACTCCATCCGATCGTTGCCAAAATCCGCGCCGGCATCCTGGCTGGCGAAAGCTTTGCGGAAGCCGTGGGTAAGCATCCAGCCCTGTTCCCGCCCATCTATGTCGCCCTCGTGCAGGTCGGTGAAACGTCGGGCAAGCTCAGCCATATCCTGGAGTTGATTGCGACCGAACGGGCGCGGGCGGAAGCGTTGCGCCGCAAGCTCACCGACGCGCTGCAATATCCCGCATTCGTTTTGCTGGCGGCGCTCTGCGTGCTGACATTTTTCATTCTGTTCGTGTTGCCGCAGTTCTCCTCGGTCCTGCGTGACTTCGGCGCCAAAAGCGATTCTGCGATCACGACCTTTCTCAATTTCTCGGAGTTCCTGCGCGGCCATGCCACCGAGATCGCAATGGCCGCTGCAGCTTTTGTCGTTGGAATGTGGCTCCTGCTCCGCCGCAAAGGCGTACGGAGCGCAATTATTTCCGAGATATCGCGTCTGCCCGGTGTTTCGAGTATTTTCAATTTCTATCGGGCCGCCCTGTTTTGCCGTAATTTGGGCATCCTTTTAAGCAGCGATGTCACGCTCACAGCGACATTGCGAATACTCGTGGACATTATGGCGGTCACCGGAAGAGCGGCGCCCTGGATGGCGACCGCCGACCGCGTGCGGCACGGTGGTAAGTTATCGGACGCGCTCGCGGCCGCCGCAATCCTGCCGCCGATGGCCATTCGCATGCTTCGCATCGGCGAGGAGACCGGCCAGATGCCTACCCTTTCGGCTCGCATCGCGGAATTCTACGAGGCAAAACTGCAACGCAGCCTCGATCGGGTGGTGGCGATCGTCGGCCCACTCGCCATCATTTCCATCAGCGTCGTCGTGGGCGGCCTTATCGTTTCCGTCATGACCGCCCTACTCTCGATTACCCAAATCGTCGGATGACAAACCCACAGGCTCAAAATGAAACACTCTGAAACGCAGATCGGCTCGGCAAAGCGCCGGGTTTCCCGTGTTCGCGGCCAGCGTGGCTTCACGCTCGTGGAAATGCTGGTCGTCATCACCATCATCGGTCTGATCATGTCGCTGGTCGGTCCGCGCGTGCTCAACTATCTCGGTGAGTCGAAAGTCAAGGCGGCCAAAATCCAGATTCAGAGCTTCTCGAGTGCGCTCGATCTGTTCTATTTGGATACCGGACGTTACCCGTCCTCCTCCGAAGGCTTGGCCGCACTCGTAAAGCCCGCCCCCGGCCTGACGGCCTGGAATGGTCCTTATCTAAAGGGCGGCGCCGTGCCGAACGATCCCTGGGGCAAGCCATACCTCTATCGGTCGCCCGGAGAACGTAGCCCCTATGAGATCGTCTCGTACGGGGCGGACGGACAGGAAGGCGGAACCGGGACGGCGGCGGATATCTCCACCGCGAGCAACGAGTGACAGCGTGAAGCAGCAGAAGGGCTTCACGCTCCTGGAAATGGTTGGCGTGGTCGCCATCGTGGCGCTGCTCGCCGCCGTCCTGCTGCCTCTCGCGCCACGGGCTACGTCGCGCCAGAGGCTCGCAGCTTATGCGGTCGAAGCCGCCGCGCTCCTCAAGGCCGACCGTACCGCGGCGATAAGACGAAATACCCGAATTAATGCGCAGATCGACGCGCCGGGACGCGTGATCCGTGCCGGATCGACGGGCCGGATCGTGCAAATTCCCGATGACGTCTCCTTCCAGGCGATGTTGCCCCTGACCTGCAATGAACGTCCCGCGCGTTCCACCATAAGCTTTTTCGCCACCGGCATGTCATGCGGCGGGACTATCGTGTTGTCACGGCTTGGCACCGGATTCGAGATTCGGGTGAATTGGCTGACAGGAGGGATCGAGGTCGTTGCACGACCGACGGCGTAGGGGCCGTCCGGGACCGCCAGCGGCAAGGTCGAGTTTCTTCAATATTTCCTTGGCCCTGCTGACTGTAATTGTACTTTAGCGGGGCGGAGGTAAGCTCTGGCGCGTGGTATTCTGGACCTCCGTCCGAGCGGGAGCGGAAGAGCGGACACGCTCAGGGATTGCGATGAACATATTACCTCCGATCAAAGATGTCTTTCACCGCTGGATCGATTCCGTTGCCGGCACGATAAGTGGATTGCTCCACAAGCTGGAGTCGAACCACGAGGTGCGGATCATCGAGGAGGGGCATGATACGTTTACGCTGCACCTCGCGAGCGCTGCTCGAAAATCGAGTCTGCCAGATCACCAGATTCGTATCGCTGAGGGGGCGGTCAAGGATCGGCTCCCGGACGCATGGGTAAAGATGCTGCGCGGCAGCCGCGCCGAGGTGATCCTGAGTGCGAACCGCTTTCTGTTCCGTCCGCTGGATTTACCCAAGCGCGCCGTCGAGTTTCTTGACGGCATCGTCCGCGCCCAGATCGACCGTCTCACCCCCTGGACATCAGGCGAGGCGGTCTTCAGCTGGACGACGCCAAAGGATGCGCCGAACGACCGGATTGAGTTGACCGTGGCCGCGACAGCGCGGGCGCGCGTGGCACCTTATGTCCAGGCGATCGCGGACCTCGGCCCAGCGTCCGTTGCTGTCTTGACCGTCCCGGCCGACAGCGAGCCGCATGCAGCACCTATCAAGGTCTTCGAGCAGCGGGCACGCGGTGTTTTCGAGATCGACCGCATTCGCAGGGTGCTCGCAGCCCTGTTCCTGGTGAGCGGGCTCGCGGCCGCGATCACGATGGGCTATTCCGCGTTCGCTCTCGACAGTTTGGATGCCGAACAACAGGCGCTTTCCCAAAAGATCGCAGCGCGACGCGCCGCGCTGCGAACCGGCCCCGATTTCGCGTTATCGGCGCGGCGCTTGCTCGAGCGCCGCAAGCAGACGACGCCGTCAAATGTGATCGTGCTGGAGGCCTTGTCGCAAATTCTCCCGGATCACACCTTCGTCACCGAGCTTCATATCGAAGTCGATAAATTGCAGATCGTGGGGGTCACCCGCGACGCAGCCGCGTTGATCGCACTGATCGAGCAATCTCCCCATTTTACCCGCGCGACGTTCTATGCGCCGACCACGCGCACGCCCGGGGAGTCCGGCGAACGCTTTCATATTGAAGCCCACATCAAGCCTATTTTTGCGGTGGGCACATGAGCATCTCCAATCTCTTCACCGCATTTCTGGTTCGCTTTCCGGCTGGCGCCGCCATTCTGTACTTCGGGGCTGTCACGATATTCGGCATCACAGCCTGGACGACAGTCGCAGATATTCTCGAACGTCGTGATGCGGTTGCCGCGACTGCCGCCGTCTTGACGCAACTGGAAGGTCGCAATCCGGCCGCTTCCCGCGGTCGCGGCAAGGATGCCGATCCGATCAACACCGGCTCGCCGGTGCTTGAAGGGGCGACCGTAACGGTCGGTGGCGCCAATCTGTTGCAGCGGGTCGCCGGTTCGATTACACGGCTCGGCGGCAATATATTGTATACTCAGGTCGACCTGCAGGGGCCGCAGGCGAAGGATGGCTTTGTCAGCGTCACGGTAAGCTGCGAGGTCGAGCAGCCAGCGCTGCAGCAATTGCTTTATGATATTGAGGCCGGAATGCCGTTCTTGTTCGTCGATCAGCTGGTGGCGCAAGGCCCGGCCGTGCCCGGAATGACGCCGGAAGGAAAATTGCGCGTCCTGATTTCGGTTTCCGGGCAATGGCAGGGAACGAAATGAAACGGCGCCGCGCATTTTCCTGGCTCATCGCCACCGCAGCGGTTGGCGCCATTGCGATCTATAGCGAGATGACGCCCGCCGAACAGTCGTCATTGCTCAGCGCCACCACGACCTACATTGAGATCGCGCGAACTTACGTCGAAGCGGCGCGCGCGAGCGCGGCGTCGTCGTGGCTCACCATCACGACGTACATCGACGAGATGACGGGCCCTGCCGCACATTCCTCCGCACCCGCTGCCGCGGCCGGAGAGCCTGCTCCGGTGCGGGTCGCGGCGCGGCCTCCCGATGCTGCCGTCGAGCCTCCCACCTCGCCCGGAAACCCGCTTTGGACGCTTCCGCTCAAACAATTGTCGATGACGCGAGACCGGCCGATTTTTTCGCCATCCCGCCGCCCGCCACCGCCCGCCACGCCGACCTACATTGCCCCCGTTGCGGTCCGGCAGCCGCCGAAGCCGGTGGAGCCTGAGCGACCCTCGATTACGTTGCTCGGCACGATCATAAGCGGCGCCGAGGGGATCGGTGTTTTCATGGAGCCGGCCACGCAAAACGTCATGCGGCTGCGCGTCGGGGAAGATCATCAGGGCTGGACGCTGCGTGCGGTCAAGACCCGCGAGGCGACCCTTGTGAAGGATGGCGAAAAGGTTGTGCTCGAATTGCCGCCGCCCGGCGACTCAGCATCGCCGACAAACGACTTCACACCTGAGGTGCAGCGGGCAGCACGAAGGCCCTCACGCCGTTGACCTTCGGCGCGTCGATTCCGCAAGGAAGTCACCAACAAGTGCGCCCCCTACAAGCACGTGTGGCGACCAACGACTGTTGGGAACCTTGGTCGTGCGCGCGTTGGTGGGCCGCGCGCCAGGGCTTGCGCCGTCAGCGGCTCAAATCAAGTTGAACGCGTTTGGGATCTGGATTGCGCCCTTGCAGGTTTGGCGGCTTTCGCGCGCTTCGACGCGCCGCCGTTATCGTTATGGGCAGCAAGCCGCTGCTGCTTCTTGGCCTTCGATTCAGCGTGTTGCGTATGCGGCTCCGCCCGGTCCTTCTTGACCTTCGACTCCGCGTGCTGCGTGCCCGGCTCCGTCCGGTCCTTCTTGACCTTCGATTCCGCATGCTGCGTGCGCGGTTCGACGCGGTGAACGGCATACTCCCTGCCGTCGATCGGACCGACATGTGGTGCATCTCGATCGAGATATGGCCTGCCGATTCCCAGCTCTTTTTCGTGCGTATCAACCCATTTCCACAATTGCTCGCTGGAGACCCATCGCTCTGCGCGTGTCTCGCCCTTTACGCTTACGATATCGGCCGCCAGCCCGTGACCATAGCCACCGCGGAAGCTTCCACCGTGGTATGAGCGGTCGCTTTGCGCCTTCTGGCCCGACGCGATGGTCTGTCGATAGTCGTCGCGAAATGCACTCGTTATACCGGGCATTAAGCCAGCGTCGTCAAGCGCGCGCAGCGCGTGATAGAGCGTGACCCGGAAACTCGCGTCCATGCCGCCAATCACGTACTCCACGGGAGACATGCCGGCCCTTTGAGCGGCACGAGGATCCTTCCACGTGAAATCCTCGTCGACGAGCTTCGTGATGGTTTTGGTGACGACCCGGGTTTTGCCTTTCCGCTTGACCGTCACCTTCTGCTGTTCCGGCACCTTGATGGTGTCGATTTTTCGCGTCCGCTCGTAGAGCGACCACAGGTAGCGGTCGATGCAAATCTGCGCCACCATGCACTCGTCGACGCTGTCAATCGCACTCAGGTCAATCGGACTTGTCTCGACCGCAGTCGTCCCGGTCGAGGCCACGGTCGCGTCCGCCTGGGCAAGCGCCGTGCCGGCAAAAAGCAGCATTCCAAGGCTGCCGCATACGGAACCATAGAGTGTCCGTACGAGAGTCATCCCCTCCCCCTGTTCCATGTCAGCGACACAAGAACTTCGGCCGCTTGCGGGCGCGAAGATGAGCGACCACCCGCGGAAAATCGCTCAACTGAGTCGCCAGTCTACTATGCGGTAGGATGAACCAACGATGAACGGTCAGCGTCCGGTTCCTCCAACTACACCTCGGCATGCCTTCAGGCGTGCGGCAAGCGTGGAAACGACTTGGGCTTGAACGATGAGGCAACGAGCGCCCGGCAGCTCGTGTGCCCGCGACGCCGCGAAGGCTCGACTCGTCACGACTTATGCGTGAAGGCGGCTCCCGGTGACTGTCGCCGACGCGCGCCGCAGCGCTGGCGGCATGCCGAACAGGATGTCGGTGGCGATCTCGCGGACCGGGCGTTACACCGGCAGCTATCCTGTTCCCGGCAGTGGGAAGCGCCTCTCCCACCAGTGCCGTGGCGACCGGGAACGGCTTCACTCCTCACCAGAGGCCGCGAGACCCCCAATCTATGCCGACCCGCGCCTTTCCGAAACCCGCGTCAGAGGCGCCGGGACCCAGGCCGCGACGGCGGAGATGCCGTGGGTTTGTCGGGGCCACCCTGCGCCTGCAGCCTGTTAACTTCCGTGGTGAGCTTGTCGACGCTTTGGCGCACCGCTGCGAGAGCGAGTGACGTCGCTCTCAGACGCTCGGAAGGAACAGCTGCGGAAGCAGCCGCCGGCGCCAGCCAGCCAAGATGCGGCGACCAGCCGGCAACGACCTCTCTGGCTGCGCTGCCGTAGGATTGCCAGACCAGGGTCGCGGCCACACCCAGCGAAAAAATCAGCACGAAGGGGACGAGGGCAAACGGGACGGCCCGGCCAAGCCACGACCGCGCCATGGTGAGCAGGCCACGCCCCGCCGCGTGAAGACGCGGCTCGTTCGGCGACTCGACGCCCAGGCTGCCCCTGGAGAACTCGGATAGTGCGGAAGTCGGGCTGGAATTCATGGACATTCCTCCCTCTGCCCAGCCTGTGCAACAGCGGTATCATCGTCTGAACGAGCGCAACGTGAGAGAGCAGCCGCATTGCGGCAGGCTTCCAGCGCTATTCTTCGGTGCGTTCAGCTCCACCTCGCCAAACGGTCGCATGGCGCTGGTTAACAGAAGGTTACTGGCGATCGGAATAGATTCAGTTGGCTAGATGTCCAACCGGCTTCCCGAAGCCGGGATCGACAAAGATTTGGCGAAGCGCGCCCGCAAGCCGGAACGCGTCACGGAGCCGATTTCAATAGATTTTCAGGAACCGCCGGTCTGAGCCGTTCGATGGTTTCGCCGTTTGGAAAGTAATTCCAGACTTCGCGGGCGATCAAGAAAATAGCACTCCAAATCAAAAGCCAAAAGATGAGGTACCTGACCCGCTCCGCGACCGTCGGCTGATGCCCGTTCCGTTCAAACCACCTGGGGTGCGGCATGGGGCAATCTCCTAGAAAAAAGCCACGATACCACACCGTATCTTTATTGACGCAGCGCGCCGTGCACTAAAGCAAATTCACGCTCGTAAAGAGCAGCCCGCCTTGCCGCCCACTGTTCTCTGACAAGTCCGTCAACGCCCATACCAACGCGTCGAGTCTGTCCGCAAATAGCCCATCGACTTGCGATCGCATCGTTGCTGAGAAGAACAATGCCGGCGAAATGGTCGAGCAAACCCTGCGATAATTCCCCGCTCAGATAGCCTGCTGGCGCCGCAGCGCCGCAATCTCGTCCGGTCCGTAGCCCAGGGCGGCGAGAACATCCTCCGTATCGGCGCCAAGCCGCGGCGGCGGTACGGCCGGCGCAGGATCGCCGCTGTTCAGCCGAAATCCCGAACGGACCACCGCAACAGGTCTAGCCACGCCGGGCAAGGCGTCGAACGTCTTTACCAGCCCACGCGCCACCACCTGCGGGTGCGCGAGTGCTGAGGGAATATCAAGCACCTCGCCGGCCGGAACGCCGTGCGCGTTCAACAGCGCCGACCATTCGGCCGCGGATTTCGTCGCAAGCGCCGTCTCGATCTCGGCCTTGAGGATGAAGCGATTGCGCTTGCGCGCCTCGCGCTCGCAAAAGCGCGGGTCGGTGGCGAGCCCCGGCCGGCCGATCAGCCGCGCCAGGGTCTCGAACTGCTGCTGCTGATTGGCTGCGATGTTGAGCGGACCGTCGCCTGTGGCAAATGTTCCTGAAGGCGCAGCCGTCATGTTCTCGTTGCCGAGGGGTTGCGGCGCCACACCGGCGATCAGCCAATTGGAGACCTGCCATCCCATGGTGACAAGCGTTGCTTCCATCATGGAGACGTCGATGAACTCGCCCTCGCCGGTTCGCCCGCGACGCACCAATGCCGCCGCGATCGCAAATGCTGCGGTCAGACCGCCAATCGTATCGGCAATTGGGTAGCCGACGCGCAGCGGCGCCGTGGTGGCATCGCCGGTCACACTCATGACGCCGGACAGGCCCTGCACGATCTGATCATAGGCGGGATTGTCCTTGAGCGGTCCGTCCTGCCCGAAACCCGATATGGCGCAGTAGACAAGGCTCGATTTCACTTGGCGCAGGGCGTCGTATCCAACGCCGAGTCGCGCCATGACGCCCGGTCGAAAGTTTTCGATAACCACATCGGCCGTCGCGACCAGGCGGAGAAATACTTCCTTGCCGGCTTCGCTCTTCAGGTTAATCGTTACGGACCGCTTGCCGGCGTTCTGAGCGAGGAACGAGGCGCCCATTAATTCGCGGTTGAGACCAGGATCAGCGCCAAGTTGGCGCGCCAGATCGCCGCAACCCGGCGCCTCGATCTTGATCACCTCGGCGCCCAGCAGAGCAAGCTGGTAAGCACCGAACGGCCCGGCCAACACGTTGGTCAAGTCGAGAACGCGAATTCCTGCGAGCAGCCGATCCATGTCACATCATTTGCGGAGTGGGAGGGGGCGTCAGCCAGAGCGGGCATCGTCGCCGGGCTTGTCCCGGCGCCCCCGAACTCGAGCCCACAGACCAAGAACCAGCGGGGTGGCCGGGACGAGCCCGGCCACACCCCGGGTGAGATGCCGCTTGCTTCAGACCTGACCGGAAGCAGGTGTAGTAGCCGCGGCGCGCTCCTGATCCTCCCTTGATTCAAGCTTGTTGCCGGTTCCCTTTCGGTTATCTTGGGCTCGGACGCGCAAATCCGCAACCAGGGCAAGGTCGAGCTACTTGGCAGACCGATCCAACGGATGAGACTGCGAGGCCGGCTCCCTATAACCGCCAGCTGTCGCACGGGATTGGCGGGGTAAGGCGAACCGGCCCTACGGTCGATCCGATGGGAATTCGCAGAGGGCAACATCCCATTCGCGCAGAAGTGCAAAAATTCCCGGAAGCCCTCGTTCCGTGGCGTTTCCGCCTGTCGAACTTCCTGTGGTTCGGCCGTTCGGTGCGAACCCAGATTCTGATCGTCTTTATTGCGATCAATCTGGTCGCCGCGTCAATCGCCGGCGGCGTCATCATTTTCAAGGCCAGCGCTTCAACTCGCATCGAGATCGCCGCATCGATGCGACTTGCCGAACTGATGGTCAGCGAAGCTGTTCAACTTATCCAGCAAGGCATCCCGGCGGAGCAATTCTTGAAGACGCTGCCGGGTCAGCTGCGATTCGTGCGCCATGTGCGCATCGGCGTGCGCGACGCGACTGGTCAACCGGTCTCGGACCGCCCCGCAGAGCGCGCCGAAACACCGCGGGAAGACATTCGCGCTCCCGCACCTGCGTGGTTTGCGATGCTGATCGGTCCGCCGGTCGA
>Ga0070734_10001132_pt1 | contig 42015 bp, 32 predicted proteins | sample Coa_R1_8_FD_66444 | JGI IMG/M metagenome (GOLD analysis project Ga0070734, IMG submission 66444) | Surface soil microbial communities from Centralia Pennsylvania, which are recovering from an underground coalmine fire - Coalmine... | ecosystem: Environmental > Terrestrial > Soil > Unclassified ...
GTGCTGGGCAAACGCGATTTCCGTTTGCCGGGGCTTGGTTCCTACCTGCAAACCGCCGCGAGCACCGGAAACACGCCTGCCATTCTTCGCGGACTGGGAGCCATGCTGGCCGTGATTGTTTTGATGGACCAGCTTGTTTGGCGGCCTGTGATCGCCTGGGCGCAAAAATTCAAATTCGAGAATGTGGAAGCGGTTGACGTTCCGCACTCCCCGATTTTGAACCTTATCCGCCGCTCGCGCACGCTCGATTTTCTTTCCAGGAAGGCCGTTACCCCTGTTTTGGAATCCATCTCGCTGCGCTTTGCCAACACGCAGCCTCGTGAAGCAAGTGCTCCGCGTCGCGGCGTTCGGCCTTTGCTGGTCATAATGGGGCTGGCAGCAGCTGCCGGAACCGCATATGCGCTTTTTGATAGCGCCACTCTTTTGGCGAAGTTGGAACAGAGCGAATGGCGGGCGATCCTGCTGGGGGCGGGGGCCACGTTTTTGCGCGTGAGCGTGAGCCTGCTGATTGGAGCGTTGTGGACCATTCCGGTAGGCGTTGCCATTGGAATGCGACCGAAGATGGCGCGTATCGCCCAGCCTCTTGCTCAGATCGCGGCGTCGGTGCCGGCGACTGCGCTCTTTCCGGTGGTACTGCTGGCTCTCATCCGCGTGGGCGGTGGACTTGGCATTGGCTCCATCGTGCTTATTCTGCTCGGAACGCAATGGTACGTTCTGTTCAATGTGATTGCGGGGGCCAGCGCCATTCCCACAGAGTTAAAGGAAGTTTGCAGCGTCTTTCGCTTCAACCGGTTTGAACGATGGAGAACGCTGATTCTGCCCGCGATCTTTCCTTATCTGATTACCGGCCTCGTGACCGCTTCCGGAGGCGCATGGAACGCCAGCATCGTTGCCGAATATTTCCATCTGAATGAGAAGACCTATTCGACGACCGGGCTGGGGGCGGTGATCAGCCAGGCCACCGACAGCGGAAACTTCCACCTGCTTCTCGGAGCCACCATCTTCATGGCGGCCGTGGTTGTGACTGTGAACCGCCTTCTCTGGCGGAGGTTGTACGGATTGGCTGCCACCCGCTTCCGGCTTGAGTAGGCTTTCGTTTTAAGTAGTAAGGGCTATTTCTTCACAGGAAACTTCTCGTCCAGAGCTAGATTGAGTTCCAGCACGTTGACGCGAGGTTCACCCAGGACACCGAACTGTCTCCCTTGCGTGTGCTCGCTCACCAGCTTGGAAAGTTCGTCGCTGCCGATGCCTCTGGTTTTTGCTACGCGCGGAATTTGAAAATCGACGCCCGCTGGAGAAAGGTCCGGGTCAAGGCCAGAGCCGGAGGTCGTTACCAACTCCACCGGAACCGGCTTGCCCGGGTTCTCGGCTTGCAGGGTTGCCACATCTCCTTTCACTCGATCCACGAGCTTCTGGTTGGTGGGACCATAATTGCTTCCGCCGGAGTTGTCGGCGGCGTAACCGTTGGTTCCCGCGGCGGAGGGCCTGGGATGGAAATATTGCGGGCCCGTGAAAGGCTGGGCAATGATGCGCGAGCCGACGATGACGCCGTGCTTGGTGATGATCTGACCGTCTGCCTTTTCGGCCCAGATGCGTGACAGACCGGTTACAGCCAGGGGATAGATCAACCCAAGCAGCATGGTGGTGACAGCCGTCATAAGAATTGCCGTAATGAGGTTTTTCTTCATATAAGTCCCCTTTATGCAAGGCCCATGGCCCGAATGATCACGTCAATGACCTTGATGCCGATAAAGGGCGCAACTACGCCACCCAAGCCGTAGATCAGCATGTTGCGGCGCAGCAGAGCCGCGGCGCTCATGGCCCGGTACTTGACGCCTTTCAGCGCTAACGGAATCAGGGCGATGATGATCAGGGCATTGAAGATGACGGCTGAAAGGACCGCCGATTGAGGCGTCGCCAGCCGCATGATATTCAGCGTGTTGAGTACAGGAAACGTTCCAGCAAACATCGCTGGAATAATCGCAAAGTACTTGGCAACGTCATTGGCGATCGAAAAGGTGGTGAGAGAGCCGCGAGTCATCAGAAGTTGCTTGCCGATTTCAACGATCTCCAGCAGTTTGGTCGGATTGGAGTCGAGATCGACCATGTTCCCGGCTTCTTTTGCGGCTTGCGTGCCGGTATTCATCGCTACACCCACGTCCGACTGCGCTAGAGCGGGAGCGTCGTTGGTTCCGTCGCCGGTCATCGCGACCAGCTTGCCTTCGGCTTGCTCCTTTTTAATGAGGTCCATTTTGTCTTTGGGTGTGGCTTGCGCAAGGAAGTCGTCCACCCCGGCTTCGCGTGCAATAGCGGCGGCGGTCAGCGGGTTATCACCCGTGATCATCACCGTGCGTATGCCCATGGATCGAAGCTGCGCAAACCGTTCGCGAATGCCGCCCTTCACAATGTCTTTCAGGTGAATCACGCCAAGCGCGCGATTGTTTTCCGCGACCACCAGCGGAGTGCCGCCGGATCTGGCAATCGTCTCGACGGAGTTCTTCAACTCTTTGGGCAGGACGCTGCCATTCTGCTGAAGGTAGCGTTCGATGGCATCGACGGCCCCTTTGCGAATCACGCGGCCGTCAAAATCCACGCCCGACATGCGGGTTTGGGCGCTGAATGGAACGAACTGCGCCTGAAGGGAGCCGAGTTCGCGCCCGCGCAGGCCGTATTTTTCTTTTGCCAACACCACGATCGACCTGCCTTCTGGCGTTTCATCGGGCAGCGAGGAAAGCTGGGCGGCATCCGCTAGCTGATCGTTGCTGATACCGGGCGCCGCGACAAACTCTGTAGCCTGGCGGTTGCCGAGCGTGATGGTACCGGTTTTGTCGAGAAGCAGGGTATTCACGTCTCCGGCGGCCTCTACGGCGCGGCCCGACATCGCCAGAACATTGTGCTGTACGAGGCGATCCATTCCGGCAATTCCTATGGCTGACAAAAGTCCGCCAATCGTGGTGGGGATCAGGCACACCAGCAAGGAGACGAGAACAAATACTGTTTGCGGAGAGCCTGAGTAAACGGCGAAGGGCTGGAGGGTCACAACCGCGAGCAGAAAGATCACGGTCAAGCCGGCCAGCAGGATGTTCAGAGCAATCTCGTTGGGTGTTTTTTGGCGCTCCGCACCCTCAACCAGCGCGATCATGCGATCCAGGAATGTTTCGCCGGGGTTCGACGTGACCTTTACTTTGATCTGGTCGGAGAGAACGCGCGTGCCGCCGGTTACGGCCGAACGGTCTCCGCCGGACTCACGGATGACCGGCGCGGACTCGCCGGTGATGGCCGATTCGTCCACAGAGGCTACGCCCTCGATGATTTCTCCATCGCCGGGAATCAGTTCACCGGCAGCCACCAGCACCAGGTCTCCAGCGCGCAATCTTGAGCCGGAGATGTTTTCGGTGTTTCCATCGGGAAGAAGCCTGCGGGCTACCGTCTCAGCTTTGGCTTTGCGCAGCGTCTCCGCCTGGGCTTTGCCGCGCCCTTCCGCCATGGCTTCTGCGAAGTTGGCGAACAGAACCGTGAACCACAGCCACAGGGTGATCTGGAGATCGAATCCGAAGCCGGGATTGTGACCGGCAATGTCTTTGAAGAGCAATGCGGTGGTAATCACACTGCCGATTTCAACCACGAACATGACCGGGTTGCGCATCATCACGCGCGGGTTCAGCTTGACGATGGAATCGACCAGAGCCTGGCGCACGATCTTTGCGTCCCACATCGATTTTGACTTGCCTTGTTTGCCTGCCATTTGTGCGCCTCCTTAAAAGGTCTTGCCCGCATTCATCTGCAAGTGCTCAAGAATGGGGCCCAGACTGAGTGCCGGGAAAAATGTGAGTGCTCCAACGATGATGATCACGCTCACCAGAAGAACCGTGAACAATGACGTGGTGACCGGAAAGGTGCCGGGCGAAGGCGGCACGGATTTTTTGCTAGCCAGATTGCCGGCCACAGCCAGCATGGGGACGATCATCAGAAATCGTCCGATCAGCGTGGCGAAACCGATGGTCAGGTTGTACCAGCGGTTGGCGCCAAGTCCGCCAAATGCAGAGCCGTTGTTTCCGGTTGAAGAGGTAAAGGAGTAGAGCATCTCGGAGAGGCCGTGCGGACCGTTATTGGTAAGCACCGATAACCCAAAGGAAGGCGATAGGGACGAAATGGCTGAGAACACCAGAATCGACAGCGGGAAGATCAGCACATAGAGCATGGCCATCTTCACGTCGTACGCCTCGATTTTCTTTCCAAGATATTCTGGTGTACGGCCCACCATAAGGCCCGCAATGAAGACGGAAAGCACCACAAAGATCAAGATTCCATATAGGCCCGCCCCGACGCCGCCGAATACGATTTCGCCGAGCATGATGTTCACCAAGGGAACCATTCCGCCAAGCGGAGTGAAAGAGTCGTGCTGGCTGTTGATGGCTCCGCAGCTTGCGTCGGTGGTTACAGTTGCAAACAACGCTGAGTTGGCGATGCCAAAGCGGACTTCTTTGCCTTCCATATTGCCGCCCGGCTGCGTGGCGGAAACACTCTGATTGGTTCCGGCCAGCAAGGGATTGCCCTTGGACTCGGCCCAATAGGCCGTGATGACACCAACAAAAAACAGTACTGCCATGGCCGCAAAAACCGCCCATCCATGTTTTTGCGAGCCGGTCATTCTGCCAAGCGTGTAGGTCAGTCCAGCGGGAATCAGAAAGATCGAGACGATTTGCAGAAAGTTACTGAACGGCGTTGGGTTCTCAAAAGGGTGAGCGCTGTTGGCGCCAAAAAATCCGCCGCCGTTGGTCCCCAGCATCTTGATTGCTTCCTGCGAGGCCACCGGGCCTTGAGCGATGACTTGATCGGTCACGGTATCCATGGCGGGTTTTCTATCGGGCCCCATCACGGGTTTTCCGTCGGCACCCAATTTCGGAACTTGCTGCGGCTCAATCAGTTTGGCGGTGTCGTAAGGTTTGAGATTCTGCGTGACTCCCTGTTGTACGAGAAACAGCGCATAGACGGTGCAGAAGGGAAGCAGAATCCACAGGATGGCGCGTGTCATATCCACCCAGAAATTGCCGATGGTCGATTGCTCGCGGCGGGCGATGCCCCGGATGAATGCAACCGCCAGCGCGATTCCCACCGCGGCCGAGACGAAATTGTGATAAGCCAGCCCCGCCATCTGCGTGAAATAGCTCATGACCTGCTCGCCCGAGTAGAACTGCCAGTTGGTATTCGTGGTGAACGAAGCAGCCGTATTGAAGGCTAAGTCGGGAGCCACATTGGCGAAGTGTTGTGGGTTCCACGGAAGGGAGTGCTGCACGCGCTGCAGGAGATACAACACCAGCATCGAGACTGCGCTGAAGAGCAGCATAGAGATGGAGTATTCTTTCCAGCCCATCTCGCGCTTTTCATCGACCCCGGTCAGCCGATAGATAAGCCTCTCCACGGGACGCAGAATCGGATCAAGCCAGGTGCGCTCGCCGGAAAAAACCCTTGCCATCAGGATGCCCATGGGTTTCGTCAGCGCCAGCACCACGGCGAAGAACAGGAGGATTTGCAGCCAGCCGTTGAGCGTCATCAGAATTTCTCCGGGCGCAGTAGTGCGTAGATCAGGTAGATCATCAGCAGGAAGCTGACAATGAGCATCAGAATGTTTTCAATATTCATAAAGTCTCCGCCCGTTTTATCTGAGTGCGTCATTTGAGTGCGTCAGTGCCACGAGACGCACTCAGACAAGCCAGGGCCTCTTACTACTTCAGCTTCTCGCAGGCGGCCGTATAGAGAATGGCCACGAGAAAGAAGGCAACCGTTCCTAGAATCATCAGAAAATCCATATCGGTCTCCGTGTAAAGCTGACTTGTGTCTAGAACTTAACCAGGATGGCCATATTCAGCCGGTTCTCGCTCTTGCGCAAGTCGGGGGTAAAGCCCGGCACCGCCGATCCGAGAGGTCCGGTGTTGCCGCCCGGCGGCGTTACGCCGCCTTGGCCCGCGAAATACGGCACGTTCGAGCCGCGATGGTCATATTCAAAGCGGAACGTTACATACTGGCTGGGCATGTAGTCGAAGGTGCTCGACATATCGAAAGCCTTGTAGGGACCGCCAGGGTTCGTGGTGAAGTCAGGGGTCCCGGAGAACGCCGTGGCGCCGTTGATCGGAGGCAGAAGCACCAGGTAGCGTCCTGGGTTGTTGATCGCACCGCCTCCGAGCGTTACCGCATAAAGATCTTTGTGGAACCAGAAGCGGTTATAGAGCATGGCTCCCAGGAAGGACTGCTTTGGGCCGGCCTTGGAGTTCCCCATACAGCTTACCCCGCTGCCGCTTTCGCATCCGATGTCGCCAGTCAAAGAGAAAGCCATCTTATCGAGAAAATTGCCTGGGCTGTCGTAATACTTAACCTCGATGCTGTCGTCACTGTGGTAGCGAGTCCGGTGCGCAGCCCCGACAGTGTCACGGCCCACTCCATACTGATTGCCTACAATGGAGAGCCAGCTATTCGGGCGATACAGGAATTGCACTCCAAGGCCGGGCCTGCCGTTGGCCGTGCCGTAGGACTGCCATCCATTGATGAGCCAGGGCTCGATCTTCAGGTGCTCTGTGGGAAATATCTGTAAACGAAGGCCATTGAAGAACCAGGGTGTATTCGACGAAACATAGGAGGGCTGATAGGCCCAGTTGTCGAAGTTGTAATAGCTGAACAGGCCGATATAGGACATGAAGATTCCGGCATCGATATTCACGCCATGCATGATGTCGAAGTGGTATCCGCCGTATGCCTCGGAGAGATAACGGTAAGCGTCCGCGAGGTTCCACTGGCCGCGTCCAGGAGTAGCGTCATTACGGGGCGTCATGGTCGAATACATGCCAAACTGGGTCATCAGGCGGCCGCGCACATTGTCATAATGGAAGTCGCCGCCAACGCCTAACTGCTGCACCTGGAATTCGCCGGTCCTGCCGCTTTCCGTTGTTCCCACCAGGGTGTGGTCGATCGGATGATTGAAATCGTAGATGTAGCTGGTGTCGAAGCGAAATTCGCCGGTAAAGAACTTTGTATCGATCGGCGACTCTTTCGTTCGGGCATTGCCGTTCAGCCACGTAAAGTCTCCAAAGGCGAACGGTTCGGCGGGTTTCTTCGTCTCCGTGCCGGCCTGAGCCGCGGCGGCATCTTGAACTGTCGGACTCGCCGTCAATGAAGATGCGACGGCGGGGAGCGCGCCACCAGTTGTTCTTGCGTCCGAACCTGAGCCCGATTCGGCTGCAAGCTGGGCTTCGAGTTCCTGGATGCGGGTGCGCATTTCCTCAAGCTCTTTCAGAATCGCCGCGCTGGAATTGGCTGGTTTATTGGTTGTCGGATTGGATGTGTTGGTACCGCCCGTTCCGCCGGAAGAAGAGTCGGGGGCAAAAGCGCTCGATTGTCCCGTGGTCTGGGCGAAGATTGCGCATGGCGACAGACAGAGTCCTGCGGCCAGTGCGAGAAAACGGCAGAAGATTTTCATAAGCTTGTGTGGCTCCGTTCCAGAGCATTTCAGCGTTTTGTATCCGGTCGGATGTGTTCCGCGGCTTTTCTTCGGCAGAGAGCTGCGCGGAGGTTTTATTCCTGGATACGCTTATGCTGAAAACGCTTTATGGCCTTGCTGAAGTACATAAGAAGCAGAATCGATTGGACAAGGTAGGGCATAAAGATGGGCTAAGGAAATTATTAAAATTCTATAAAGATGATTTGGGCGTGTTGCGGTATTAAAGGCGGGAAAAACGTCCCAAACTCGTCCTACCCGCGCGTCATCGAGAATCGCAGGATCGAGCTATACCGATTCGTTCGGAAGCCAGCCGACATGGCTGAGAAAGAGCTTTAATCTTCAATCTTCCGACGCCGAAAGCTGAAACGCAGGTAGGACGGGCAGTTGGGGATGATCCTTCTCTCGCCAGTAAATCCGAAAGCAATCGCCCAGATGCTGCGGTTTCCACTCGCTGCCGTCTTCGTAGAGAATGTGGCTCGGAAAGAAGGCGACGCCGAGATTCTTCTTGGCGGCAAACATCTCCGTTCCCACCTCGATTGGCCTATCTTGCCCAGGTGGAATCGGGTCATCGGAGTTCCAGGCAAGCACCAGCGGTTCCACCGCCGGGCCGATCATATAGCCGGAAAGAAGGCTGATCTCGCGAATCGGCTTAAGAGTGGAATTACGAACCCGTATGGCGGACGTGCCCTCCAGTTTTTCCCAATTGTCCGCAGCCAGAGAAACCGGACACGAGGGCCGTGGCGCATAGATCGTATAGGTGGCCATCATGCCGCCTTCCATGTGGTCCGAGACATGGCATTCGAACAGCCACGTACCAGGATTGTCGGCCTGCATATCCACGGTGACCATGCTGGCGGGAAGCAGCTGAATCACATCGGTGCGCCTGCTTCCAAAGTACACGGTTTCTCCATGCCAATGGGCGGAGTGGACATCTCTTTCGTCGCCCATACCGAGCATGTGCCAGCGCACCTTTCCTCCTTGCGGCATCAGAAGGCCGGGCAGGTTTCCGAAGATATAACCGTTGATTGCGTGGAACAACCCAGGGTCCTGTTTGTGCTGCTCATCGAAGATCATGAACATCACGACAAACTCTTGCGCCACATCTTTGGGCGCGCCGTTGGCATCGGCCATTCCCGCCGCCGTAACGATAATCGGTCCAAGCAATCCGGAATTAATTTCTTTCTCCGGCTCCACATGAGCGTGATACCACCACACCACCGAGCTTGGCTGGCCCGGCTTTGGGCCGCTGTTCCTGTCCGCCAGCCACTTGTACGTGAACTTGTCACCCGGCTGTACTCCCGCTCCCTGACCGTAGGGAAGGTAGACGGAGCCTTCATTGTCCTTGTCGTAGTGGAGGCCGTGAGGATGAATGCTATGGGATTCCGATCCACGATTGAAAAAGTGAACGTACACGGTATCGCCCACCTCGGCGCGAATGATGGGGCCAAGAATTCCAAGCCAATCCGGCTGCCGTTTCTTCGTGGTAAAGGTGTCGTCGGTGTATTCGATGTAGCGGGTCTTCTTCCAGCGAGTTTGCGCCTTCCAGGGCAAAGGGATGGCAACGCCATGGATTAAATCTCTTCCGCTAGGAGCGTAATCCCACTCGACGTCCTCGGCGGCGATGTAGTAGTGCCTGTTTTTCGCAGCGAATCCCAGAGAAGGAAAGGTCAATACAATGGCGGTGGCAAAGAGAATACGGCGCAGTAGGAATGAACTCATTCGAGATTGCCTTGTCAAAGGAAAGTTCTAGCTTAACGGCTGGTATACGATCCACTCTGCAACCACTAAAGTACTCGGCATTCACCAACGGCGCAACATTTTGGGGTGGATTCCGTCTGGCGGCTTGCCGAAGATCAGTTTCCTTCTGGACGGAACCGATAGCCCACCCATGGTTCAGTGAGAATGTAGCGCGGCTGTTCTCCGGGCTCGATTTTCTTGCGGAGCTGGTTGATGAAAACCCGCAAATATTCGGGCTGCTGCACGCTCTGAGCGCCCCACACGGCGCTCAACAGCGCCCGGTGCGTGAGCACCTTGCTTGGCCGCCGCGCCATGTAAAGCAGAAGGTCGAACTCTTTGGGTGTAAGGTGCAGCTCTTTTTCGCGGACGGTCACGATCCGCTCGCGGGGATCGATATGGAAGTCGCCGATGTCAACCGGTTCCTCCGACGCCGGTTCTCTGGAAAGGCCGATGCGGCGCAAGTTGGCGCGGATGCGCGCCAGCAGTTCGTTAATGCTGAAGGGCTTGGTTACGTAGTCGTCGGCGCCTTTATCCAGGGCTTCGATCTTGTGCTTGTCTTCTCCGCGCACGGAGAGGACGATGATGGGGACCTGAGACCGGTCGCGAATGTTCTCGCACAGCTCGATTCCGCTCATCTTGGGCATGGAGAGATCGGTGATGACCAGATCGGGTTTCCAGTCCGCAAAAATGTTCAGGCCCGACGCGCCATCGTTGGCGATCTGAACTTCATAGCCGTGAGTCGAGAGGCTGGTTTTTAAGACGCGGGTAATTTGCGGCTCGTCGTCCACCACCAGGATGCGCGGCTTATCGGTCATTATTCACAATTCACAATTCGCAAAGGTCCGTGTCACGAAGGTCCGTTTCTCAGCGCGGTTCGCGCGTCACAATATGTACGTCAACGGCAGGAGCATCGCGAAGAAAGCGCTGGATGGCGTTGAGGTAGAGGTATTGTTGCCAGCCGCGCACCGCCGACCGACCAAAAATAATCTGCGTGATCTTGTATTCCTTCGCAAACGCGGCCATGGCCTTGGCGATATCCTTGCCGGGAAGGCGGATGATTTTGGCATTCAGGTTTTCCGCAAAGCGCAGGTTGGCGGCCAGAGAACGCTTGTCTTCTTCAAGCACGGCCTCGCCGGTCTCCACGTGGACCACATAGAACTCCGCCGCATCCATACCTTGTGACATACGCGCGCCCCTGGCAATCAATTGCTGTGATGCGGGCCGATCGCTGATGCAAACGGCAATCCTTTCGCAAACGCCCCAGTTCTGGTCGATGTTCTTTTTCTTAAGATAGCTTTCCAGGCTGCGGTCGACGGAGTGCGTTACCTGGCGCAACGCAAGCTCGCGCAGGGCCATCAGGTTGCCGCGGCGGAAGAAGTTTGTAAGCGCTTTTTCCGCACGCTCCACCGGATAAATATCGCCTCGGCGCATCCGGGTCTGCAGAGCTTCGGGCGTAAGGTCAGCCATTACGATTTCATCGGCGCGCTCCAGAAGCCAATCCGGAACCGTCTCGCGCACCGAAATGCCGGTAATGCTTTGCACGGTGGGGGTCGCACTTTCGAGATGCTGGATGTTCATTGTGGAGAGCACGTCGATCTTGGCGTCGAGCACCTCCAGTACGTCTTCAAATCGTTTTTTGTGCTTACTGCCCTCGACGTTGGTATGTGCCAGCTCGTCGATCAACACTACGCTGGGTTTCCTTGCTAGGATTCCATCCACATCCATCTCGTCGAAAATCGTGCCCTTGTATTCAAGTTTTTTGCGGGGAAGCTGCTCAAGTTGGCCGGCGAGTTCGGCAATTCCTTTGCGGCCATGCGTTTCAACGATGCCGATTACCACGTCTTCACCTCGGCTGCGGCGGCGAATTGCCTCGCTCAACATGCTGTACGTCTTGCCCACGCCCGGCGCATAGCCCAAAAAAAGTTTGAAGATACCCGCTTTTTTCTCCGGCGCGGCTTGCTCCAGCCATTGTTCAGGTGTTTTTTGCAAAGGGTACCTTCCAAGTCAAGTTGCCTGCTTCGGCTAGAATTGCGGTTATGAGAGCGCGGCTACAAGCTCCAATACGGTTCACAATTTGCGCGGTAACAGTTTCGCTGATCACATTTATTTGTTTCAAGTTGACCCACGTAAACCCCACCACGGCCGCCCTGAGCTTCCTGCTGGCAATTTTAGCCGTTTCCGCCACCTGGGGTCTGGCTTATGCGGTCCCCATGTCGATTCTGGCGGCCTTCTGCTTCAACTTCTTCTTTCTACCGCCCATCGGAACGCTTACCATTGCCGACACACAGAACTGGATAGCGCTCCTGGCTTTCCTCGTGACTGCCGTGATTGCCAGCCAACTTTCGGAAAGAGTCCGCCGGGAGGCGCTTGAGGCGACCCGCCGCCGTAAGGAGGTTGAGAGGCTCTATACCTTCAGTCAGCAACTTCTTCTGACAGATAACATAGTCGAATTGCTCCGGTCCATTCCTTTCTACGTCACGGAGACTTTTGGCATCGCCGATGCTGCCATTCACGTCGCTGACAAAGACAAAATCTATCGGTCCGGCGCCGAGACAGAGCAACTACCCCCTATCGAACTGCGTGAATCTACGGCGCACGGCGAGATTGCCCTGGACCACGAGCGAAAGCGCGCGTTTGTGCCGCTGCGCATGGGATTGCGAACCATGGGCACCCTTGGAATGTCGGGAGAGGTTCTGTCGCGGCAAACGCTGGAGGCCCTCGGAAGCCTGGTGGCGATTGCCATTGAAAGAGCCGGAGCTGTCGATACCCTGATGCGCAACGAGGCCTCGCGGGAGAGCGACCGGCTGCGTTCGGCCCTCCTCGATTCCGTGACCCATGAGTTCCGCACACCCCTCACGTCCATTAAAGCTTCCGTCACAAGTTTGCGCTCCAAAGCTCCTATGAACGATGAGCAGCGGGACGATCTCTTGGCTGTGATTGACGAGGAGAGCGACCGGCTGAATCGATTGGTCGGTGAAGCCGTGGAAATGGCTCGGCTTGACGCGCGCGAGGTAAAACTGGAGATGCAGCCTCATCCCATCCGCGAGGCCATCGATGCTGCGCTTGAAGAGTCACGCAACGTGGTGGGGCAGCATCCGGTGCAGGTTCGCCTTGCCAACGATTTGCCGAAAGTCATGATGGATGTGAGCTGGATCAAGAAAGTTTTGCAGCACTTAATCGAAAATGCAGCCAAATATTCAGATCCGGAGTCGCCGATTTTTATCAGCAGCGAGCCGAAGAATGGGCGATTGATTACCAGCGTGGCCGACCGCGGGGTTGGCATCGACGACATGGAGCGCTCCATGGTCTTCGACAAGTTCTACCGTGGACAAAGCCAGCGATACCGGGTGCAGGGAAGCGGCATGGGGCTGGCAATCGTTAAAGCCATCGTGGAGGCCCATGGCGGGCGGATCGAGGTGACCAGCCAGCTTGGCCAGGGCTCGGTGTTTTCTTTTGGATTGCCAGTCGCGGAATAGCCTGGTGTAGGCAGTTTTCCGATGACTTAATCCGGCGATCTAGATTACGCCAATCAGTTTCCAATAACCCACGGCGATCACGAGAGCCGCCAGCGTCGCCAAGGCGTAGATGCTTGCGTAACGAACTCGCTGTGCAGCGCTGAAGCCGCCCCCGCCGGTGATGCCCTCTCCCATGGCAATCCAGATGTTCTGATAGGACGCCCAGAAGGGCGCGGCCCCGAGAATCAGGGGCGCTACAAGAACAAGCGGTGGAATGCCCGCTGCCGTAGCCATATCCGCAATCGGTAAAAAAAGCACCGGTATTGCGACAAAGCCGCTTGGATCGAGGAACCGTAAGAGAAACATGGCGCAGGCCATGACCAGGAGAAAGAGCACAACGCTGAAGGTCAGGTGGCTAGCGGCGGGAACCATCAAGGTTGCGATCCAATCCGTCAGCTTATACTCCTGCAAAACATTGCCTAAACTGAGAAGGCCGCCCATGAATAGAAGCAGAGTCCAAGAGACACCACCCGAAATATCGCTATCTTTCACAATGCCGGTGAGCGTAAAAATCGACAGCGCGAACATGCCCACGAGAAAGCCAGGAAGATGATGGAATCGGTCGGTCGACCAATACGCGATGGAGAGCAGCACCACAGCGGCGGTAATCCATTCTGAGCGCTTTCCCGGTCCCAACGCCCGCAATTGCTTGCGAGCGAAATCGGGGGAAAGCTGAAGCCGGGACTCAGGACGAAAGAGCAGCAGGTTTGCGCCTAGCAAGAGCATGCACAGCACAATAGCGGGGAACGACATGACCCTGGCGTAACCAAGCCAGCTCAGGCTGAGGTGCTTTGCCTGGAAGAGCGAATCGACCACCGGTCCAAACAACGATCCATATAGAAAGGCGCAGCCCGGCAGCACCGCCATTTCAATGGCCGTGATCATGATGAGTGCGGAGCCTCGGCTTTGGCGCTCCAACCCAAGAGATTGCACGATGGCGGAGGCCAGGGGGACAACGATGGCAGTGCGAACCGTCATCGAGGGGATACCAAGCGCAAGCGTGGTGCCAATGACCAGGAATGCCAGGAGCACTCCAGCGTAGGTCGCTGGAAAGATCGAGAGAATGTAGTACGAGAGCCGCTGGGCGAGGCCGGTGCGCTCCATCGCGAATCCGTAAAAGAGCACGCACAGGAGAATCCAGAACTGCGGAGTGGAAAATCCGCTGAAGACAAGAGGCGTGCGCACGGGAACGAGCAGCATGAGCGCCATCATCAGGATCGAGATGACGCCATTGTTCATGGCTTGAAACATCCACAGCACAACCGTGAACGCGATGATTACGAGGAGATGGTATGCCGGCCTCGTGAGTCCAACTGGCATTGGCGCGGCCAGAATTGCCGCGGCGACGAGCAGCGCGGCTCCCAGTCCCAGCCAGCGATTCTTCGTGGCGGGCACAATGGCGGCACGTGCTACAGAACCGGAACCCATTCTCGAATCCTTTTGTAGATTGCTCGACCAACGCCTGGGTGATTTGCTTACGCTTGTCTGCTTACGTGCCATCTGTTCTATTTGCTTTGCGTTGCTGCCTCGTTCTTCTCGCGGGCCTTTTCGAGTTCTTCACTGGCGATGTGAAATCCGGTGTTCGCTGCCGGAACACCTGCATAGATCGCAGCCTGCAAGAGCGCCTCTTTCAGATCGCAAGGTTCCAGGTCGTGGGCGAGTCCAGCGCGTACGTGCAGCCTGAATTCCTCCCATCGAGCCAGGGCTGCGGTAGCCGTCAAGGTCAACAAGTAGCGCGTGCGCCGGTCGAGGCCGGGCCGCGACCAAATGCTTCCCCATGCATAGCGGGTAATCAGATCCAGAAAGTCGGCTGTAAATTCGGTGGCATTGGCTTTGGAGCGGTTCACGTGCTCATCGCCGAGCGCCGCTCTGCGTGTCCGTTCGCCCGTTTGCAAAGAATCTGTGGATGTTTCCTCTGAAAGCACAAAGTTGAGCAGCGCTGTTGTGAACGCTCTGGGACAATCGATGTTCGATAGATGTGCGGCCGGGAGTCGCGTTGCACGAGCCCCAGGAATATTCCCGAACAAGATCTCGCCATGTTCAGCCCACGGGGTGGATACATCGCGGTCGCCTGCAATAACCAGAGTGGGAACCTTGATCTTCGGCAGGGAATCGGTGAAGTTGACGTCCCGGATGGCCGCGCAGCATCCCGCGTAGCCATTTGGATCTGTGCCGAGAAATACGCTTCGAACCGAAGCTGCGCTGGCGCCGCGTGCGGCATTGGCGTCCGGCAGGGCAATGGTGTCCGGCAGAAAGAATCGCTGGATTGCGCCGTCAATGACCGCCCCAATGCCGTCCTTGAGAACTGCTTGGCGGCGGGCCTCCAAAAGATGCGAGGCAAATCTTGACGAGGTGTTGGCGAGCACCAGGTGGGTCATGCGGTCGGCGGCGTGAAGGGCAAGCCACTGGCCGATCGCGCCCCCCATCGAGAGGCCGCAGAAGGCAAATTTGGAAATCTTGAGCGTATCGAGCAGTCCGAGAGCATCTCTTCCAAGGCGCTCGATAGAGTACTCTCCCGCCGTTGCATCGGAGACGCCGTGGCCACGCGTGTCGAAACGAAGAACCTGAAAGTGCGTCAACAAGTCCGGCATCTGGGGAGCCCACATGCCGTGGTCGCATCCAAGCGAGTGCGAGAGCACGAGTACAGGCCGTCCGGCAATGCCTTCGAGGCGGTAATAAAGGCGCGTATTGTCAACGGCAACAAAAGGCAAGCAGGTTACTCCTTTTTGTTTTCGGCTCGGTCTTCTTTATTTTCTGCACGGGCTTCCTGGACCAGCTGCCGTTTACGGAGTTCATCGGCTATGCCCAGATAGCGTTCCGGGTCGGTAAGTTCCTGAAGCATCGCGCGGTCGAGAAGTTTAGCAGCCTGCGGCGTCCTTTCCAGAATTTCAATCAAAGATTCATTCGGCTGCCGATTTTGCAAGGCCTTCTCAATGATCTTATGGGCAGCATCGCGGCCTAAACTCGGCCCCAGCAGCATCATGGCCCGCTCCGCGAAGATCATGCCATGCGTGGCCTCGATATTTGTCCGCATACGCTCCTTGTCCACGGCAATTCCTTCCATCACCTCCGCCATCGATAATGCGGCAACGCCGCAGGCTTGAACCAGCGATGAGACGATCGGCCATTCTGCCTGCCATCCTCCGAGGCCGCGTTCGTGTTCTTGAACCATTGCCGATAAGAATGACGACACGAGCGCTGGAACGCGGAAGGATGCCGCGAGAGCAACCGCGCATCCGACCGGGTTGCGCTTGTTGGGCATGGTGGAAGAGCCGCCACGATTCCCAGCAAAAGGCTCAGCGGCTTCAGCAACCTCGCTCTGCGCCAGCAGGCTTACATCGCGGGCCATCTTGCCGAGGACGCCAGCCAGTACTCCGCAAGCGCTCATCAGGAAAGCAAGGCGATCCCGGTGCGTGTGCCAGGGCGCATCGGGAAATCCGAGGAGGAGTTCTGCGGCCAGGGCCTTTCCTACAGCAAGACCATCGCTGCCAAGAGAGGCGGTGGTACCGCTTGCGCCGCCAAACTGAACTACGAGGGCTTCAGCCAGCGCGGTGTTCAGGCGTGATTGCGTGCGCCGCAACGCGGCCAGCCAACCGGCGGCCTTGAGGCCAAACGTAACCGGTGGCGCGGCTTGCAAAAGAGTGCGGCCCAGCATCACTGAACTTGCGTGCTGCTCGGAAAGCTTCTGCAACGCTTGTTCCAGGCGGGAGAGATCCGCGCCAACTACTGCCAATGCACGCTTCAGGAGGAGGACAAGGGCAGTATCGGCCACATCTTGACTGGTGGCTCCCCAGTGGACAAATCCGGCGGCCACAGGGTCTAACGAGCGCACACGCTCCGTGAGGGCTTTGACTACGGGGATGGCAGGTGTTCCAGCCCTTAATGCAGCGCCAGCGATGGCTGAGATTGATTCCGGAGCAAATTCACTGGTATGGGCCACCTTGCTAATGATCACCGCGGCGGATTGCGGGATCAACTCCAGTCTTGCCTGAACGCGGGCTAAGGCAGCTTCGAAATCCAGCATTGCCTGGAAGACCAGTTCGTCGGAAAACAACAGCGAGAGTGGCGCTGTGGTAGCCAGGCTTTCCATGAACCGCACGGACATCTGAGAAGATCCTCCGCCTTTCGTTGTTGGTTCTAGCGCAGTCGAATCAAACGCTTTGATGCTTTCGCGTTAAAGATCAAAAAATACGGTTTCGCGCTCTCCACAAAGGTGGACTTCAAAATACCAGATGGTTGGATCATGAGGGCTGGGCTTGGCCATCAAGGTGTCACGGCGATCTTCCGGAACCATGGCGAGGATAGTGTCTTCGGCATTGGTTGATTCCCCGGCGAAGTAGATGCGCGTTGGCAGGCGCTTCAAAACTCCACGAGCAAAAACCGAAACATTGAAATGCGGAGCCTGCAGGGAACCGCTGGGGGCGGGAACGCGCCCTGGCTTGATCGTTTCAAACTCGCAACTCCCGTCATCTTGTGTAAACGCCCGGCCAAAGCCCCTAAAGCTGGGATCGACGGCGATTGTGTTCTCTTGAAGATCGTCCGGGTGTCTATACCTGCCATCGGCATCCGCTTGCCAGATCTCAATAGCGGCATCGCTCACTGGATCGCCAGCGCCATCGAAGACGCGGCAAATCAGGCGAAGATGATGGCCTCTTGCCGTGGAAGAGGCGATGATTTTGCTTTCTCTCAACCCAAGGCGGAAAAATGGACCGACAGTCTGAGAGGCCGAGGGAACCAGGTTTTCACCGCTCATCTGTGATCCTCAAACGGCGTACCCTCGCGGCCGCGCAGGACGATGTCGAAGCGAAAGCCAAGCGCCCATTCTGGCTGCGTCACCTGCAAGTCGAAGGATGCCTGTAGCCGCTGGCGCGCTCTTTCGTCTGGGATGGATTGAAAAATGGGGTCGAAAGCGAGCAGGGGATCGCCAGGAAAATACATCTGGGTCACGAGCCTCGTGATAAAGGACGGTCCCAGCAGGGAGAAGTGTATATGGGCCGGCCTCCAGGCATTGTTGTGATTTCGCCAGGGGTATGCTCCGGGCCTGATGGTTACAAAGCGATACTCCCCATTCTCGTCGGTAAGCACCCGGCCTGCTCCGGTGAAATTTGGGTCCAGGGGCGCCGGATGATTGTCCTTGGTGTGCAGGTAACGCCCGGCCGCATTGGTCTGCCAGATTTCAACCAGTGTGTGCCGAACCGGCAATCCACCGTCGTCCAGTATGCGCCCATTCACAATGATGCGTTCGCCTTGCGGCTCTCCTGAGTGCTGGCGTGTGAGATCGCTATCCGTTGGTGAAATATCAGCATGCCCGTAGACAGGGCCGGTCACTTCGCTGAGCGTGTGTGGAACAAAGATCGGCGGTTTTTTAGGCGCACGAAGCACAGTGGCCCGATAGGGTTCGTATAGGGAGCTTGGCTGGCTGTCGGGAGAATGTCGTCGGTAAGGTTGAATCATGACCGGTCAAGCAAAATCTATCAGCGTTTTGCACACACATCAATATAAGAAGGACTCCCAAGAGACAGCGCCGGCTATCTTTGCACAATGTCTCTTTCCTCCGACGCCGTATCTTTGTCTTCACAGGTTTCCCTCCTTTGCACTCTGTTCAACCTCACGTGGCTTCTGGCCTATCTGGCATGGCGAAAAGGTGAAATTCGGGGGATGGGTTTAATGTTCGGTTGTGAGCAATGACAGTTCGAATTTGAACACCTCTTGATGCCGCCGCCACCGAACCAAGTCGATGACTTCAACTATACAAGGCAGCCTAAACCCAACAGTTAACAGGAGATAAGAGCATCACGCGACATTGTTGCATCGTACTGACCTTGCAATGCTGGAGTTGGCTCGCGGCGTGCATCCATTTGCGAAAATTCCTTTACGGAGACTCGCATGACAAGACGTCTTTTCCAGATATTCCTGATTACCCATTTACTCACGGGGATATTGTGGGCCGCCAATGACCCGTTTGTAGGGAAATGGAAACTGAATTCATCGAAAAGCAGAATGCCTGATCGGATGAAAGTGGCGACGGCAGGCGAGAACAGATACGCCCTTACTTTTTCCGGCGACAATATCGAAACGATTGTGGCCGATGGAACAGATCAGCCTGCACTGTACGATTCCACTTTGTCCATCACGGTCTTAGCGTCAAATACCTGGAAGGTGGTGCGTAAAGCCAAAGACAAAGATCGCTTGCGAGTCCTAGCGATCTGGACTTTATCGAAAGACGGCAAGACGCTCACCGACGACTTTACCGGCTATAGAGACGACGGCTCCGTCGCGAAGATGTTGTACGTGTATGAGCGGAGTGGAGAAGCATCCGGGTTTGTCGGCACATGGCAGAGCATCAGCGAGCAAATGCTCTCTGCATATAAGCTTGAGATTCAGTCGAATGAGGGAGACGGCCTCTCTTTTAACTATCCCGATGATGAGCTCACCAAGAAACTGAAGTTCGATGGAAAGGATTATCTGAACTCCGGGCAGGGATCATCTTCTTCGGGGCATCGGGTAAGAACCCTTCAGATAACGGACAAGATCAATCATAAAGTTGTTCAAACTGAGGATATCGAGCTCTCACAAGATCTTAAGACCATGACGGTGACTTTGCGTGCGCAAGAGCAAGACAAGCCAATGATTCTTTGCTTTTGATCGAGAATAGACAGCTTTCTTCTCGATTCTGTTCCACACACCCACATGCCCTTATAGCGTTTTCAGCGTCTCTGTATCCTGTTTACATGCTTCCCGTGCGGCTTTTCTTCGACGGAAAAGCCGCGTAGTGACCTTGCTTCCCGTTCTACACTCACGCTGAAAACGCCGTAGTCGGGTTGATGCTCCTTATTTCGATAGGCCGTATCTTTGGCATTTGGTATTCATTCGGTGGCATTCATTCGATGTGTTGTCCCCCCTGTATTGAGAGCTAACTTTCTTTCCCCCATCATTCGTACATCTGATCTTTGGTCTTGGGATCCTTAGGCCTTGCGATCTTGGGGTCTTGAGCAAGAAAAGCGCCGGCCAAATTTCAAGCCGGCGCGATCCTGCACGCTAATTTCTTCAGCCCTTAGAACGTGAATTTGGCTGCTAACTGAAGTTGCCTTGGATTGAATGCCGTGCGGGGCGCTCCCACAGCTCCGCTGGGGCCGCTGATGCCATCGCCGAAGTGAGTCGGAGGAGTACCCACGAAATCCGGCGCGCCGTAGACCGAAAAGACCTCATCGACGTTGGCGCGGTTAAAGAGGTTGAACGCATCCACGGAGAGATGCAAGTCCAGCTTTTCTTTGAAGTGGATGACGCGTGATAAGCGTAAATCCACCGTTTGAAGAGTGTCTCCGCGATACGTGTTTCTTGCCGAGCTGCCCACGCGGTCCGTGACCGGATTACCGTCGTTGTTTGCGTCGAATCCTACGAACAGGGTAAACGGCCTCGCCGATTGAAGTGTAACGATGCTGCTGAGCTGGAAGTCCCGGAGGAACGATTTATCCGGAGCGCTGGCGACAAAATTGGCGACGAAGCGCTGGCGCGCATCCTGATTGGAGTTGGCCCGTTCAAGATTGCGCTGCGCATTGGATTGCGGGGTGCTCACGAAGGTCACAAAGGTGCCGTCATCCAGCGTGTGTGAGAACGTGTAATTGGCATTTAACTGGAAGTACTTGCCCGCTTTTTCTGTGACCTGCAGTGTCGCGCCGTGATAGACGGAATTTCCGCTTGAATCCGTGAAGTAGAAGATACCGTTCGTTCCCGGCGAGCCGCCCGGAGGCGCTGGAATGTTCGGATCGTTAATGGCAAAGGCGAAGATATCTTTGTTGGTGCCGGTTTCCTTACCTACTGCTGGGCCGATGTTCAAATCGATAGGCCGCACAAGGTGATGCCCGGCAACGAACAGATAGCCTGCGCCGATGGTCAGGCCCCCGCCGATGGTTCGATCGATTTCAAGGCTGGCCTGCTCGGAATAGGGCGGGCGTAGGCGCCTGTCGACCGCCGTCCCTCCCTGGACAAATGGGGAATTATTCGGGAAGGAGCCGTTGTTAATGAGATTTTCAAACGCGGAACTGAGCAGCGGCGGCGGCACAGTTCCCGGAGGCAGCGGCGATCCGGGCGCTACAGCAGGGCATCCAGCAAGCACACAGGGCGTCGGCAGGAACATGCTGTTCAGCAACCATGTCCCTGTCGTTTGATTGTTGACCAACGGCAGTCCTTGGATGATTGGCGGGCGCTGCGGCGCAGGCACAAAGAAGAAGGTCAGATTGTACTTGTCGTCGAAAATGCCATACCCGGCGCGGATCACGGTCTTTGAATCCGGAGAGTAGGCAAGTCCTACACGCGGCTGAAACTCTTTGCGGTACGGATTGACGAAGAAACCAAGCCCGGTTTCCAAGTCATAGCGAAGTCCATAATTCACGGTTAGCTTGGGTGTGAGCCGATATTGGTCCTGGGCGAAGAACCCGTAGTAGCTATGGTTGAGGTGGACAAAGAAGTCTGAAGACAGCGATGGCTGAAAGGCATTTTGCCAATTCGTAGACAAGGAAGGGGATGCTGCATTGTGATCGATGGGTCCGGGCCCAACCGGCGCACCCCAGAAAAAGGCGGCCAGGCAGGGCGCAACCAATCCAACCAGCGGCGGCGGACAGGGCGCAGAACCCCAATTCGGCTTGCTCGAGGCCAGAAGATCGCCCAAGCTTGGGAAGATGATGCGCGCCGGGGTGAATCCAGGCCAGATCACGAAATTGCGGATGTAGCTGGTGTCAAAGCCGAACTTCGCGTAATGATTGCCTTGAATGAGGGAAAATGAATCCGAAAACTGAATGCGCGTCTCGTTGTAGCGGTCGAAAGCGCCGAAATTGTGGCCAAACAAAAGCAAGTTAGGAACGTCGAGGTTAGGCTGCCCGGTTACACCGGCAAAACCATAGTTGCGGCGCGCCCATTGCAACAAAACGTCGTTGACGCGATTGTCGCTGAGTTGCGAGGTCCAGTTGCCAACCAGGCTCTGATCGCGCAGATCGCCATCACGTCCGCTGCTGGGGGCTCCAACTCCGCCGCCGTCCAGGGTCTCTCCCACGAGCATATTTAAGTTGGTGGAATCCTGAATGGAATAGCGGGCGGTCACACGGTTCTTGGAGTTGAACTGGTGATCGAAGCGCATGAATCCGTTGTCGGCATCGGCGGTCTTCAGGACGTTCAGATTCTCAGGCGCGATTCCCAGGCTTTGCTTGAGGGAATTGATGGCCCCTAGATTTTGGGCCAGCAAGGCTGGATATGTTGGGGACTGCCCTCGGCGCTGCCCTTCATAGTTGACAAAGAAAAACGTCTTGTCTTTGTTGATCGGACCGCCCAGTGTTCCACCAAATTGGTTTTGGCGGAAGGTATCGAATCCCGGCAGAGTAAGAATGGAATTGGCATTCAGGGCGTTGTTCTGAAAATACTCGTAGAGCGAGCCATGCAAGTCATTGGTGCCCGATTTGGTTACGATATTGACGATGCCGCCCAACGCGCGGCCATACTCCGCTCCGAAACTGTTATTGACCACCCGGAACTCGCTTACCGCTTCCTGCGAAGGGGTTGCGCGCTGCGATCCCGTGGCGGTGTTGATATTGTCTGCTCCGTCCACGGTCACGCTATTGTTCAAGTCGCGCTGGCCGCCAAACGAGATGCGGGTCACGGTCGGATCCGTAAATGTGGACTGCAGGCCGATACGTCCGGTGGTGACGCCTGGAGTCAACAAGGCGAAATCGGTAAACAACCTTCCGCTGATCGGCAGGGACTCGATCTGCTCCGTGGCGATCACCTGGCTGACCTCGGTGCGCGTGGTCTCAATGACAGGAGCTTCGGCCCGAACATCCACAACCTCGGTTGTCCCGCCAACTTGCATCGCCACGTCGAGCGTCGCAACCTGGCCGACTGTGAGCGTTAGATGGGGCACGGAGAACTTGGCAAACTGGCTGGCCTCCACCGTTAGCTCGTAATTGCCGGGCTGCAGCCCCGCAACGATGTAAGAGCCCTGGCCGTTCGATGTGGTTTTGTAGCTCTGGTTGGTGTCGATATTGCGCAGGGTGATCTCTGCCTTGGCAATTAGGCCCCCGGTCTGGTCGTGGACTGAACCGTTCAATTGGGCTTGTGCGGTGGAACCCTGGGCAGCCGCGGGGATAGCGGCGCCCAACAGCAAAGCGCAAACCGCCAGGCAGGGAACGAGAAGGCGTCTCATAATGCTCCTCCGAATGGCGCGTCCTAACGAACGTACGTTCTATCTTTTTGGGGATTCCAAAAGGCCGAAAAAATCGCCATTCTTAGCGCACTAATTCTGCATGAAGACAGTTCAATGTCAAGATATTACTTTGGTTTTCGCGCCCGATTTTTCTCTGCTGTCGTTGTACGCGGTCTAATGGGAAACCCCCACACGGCAGCCGAGAGTTGCAGGCCTTCATTTGGTGCCTTCTGTTCCTGGGGAAGATGCGAAGATACGGAGCGCTTAGGAAGAGAGTTTTCATTAGACTCTTTTCCTTGTGCTTTGGTGAGCGGTGGTGCTCAAGATCCTATCGGTAAAAAATGCGACTGTTGGTTGCCGGCGCATGTATCATCGTTGCTTTGTTCAACAAATGGATTGTCTCGATCCAACCGGGAGGTAGTTTTGCGAATCGTTCGTTCTGTCCTTTTCTATTGCCTAATCTGCATGATGTTCGCCTTGGCGGCGGCCGCTCAAAGCGGCCTGCAAAGCAGCGATTTATTCAAGTTACGCTCGGTAGGAGCGGTGCACTTTTCTCCCGATGGGGCTCGCATTGCCTACACGGTGTCGCATAACGGGCAGGAAGGGCGTCCCTATTCGCAGCTTTGGATCATGAATCTTGCCGATGGCAAGAGCTCTCAGGTGGGTGGAGAGAGTGATCGCGGCGGAAACCCGGTATGGTCACCGAATGGCCACTTGATCGCTTTCTCCGGCGCGATCGGCGGCAGAGGCGGTTTGTGGGTTGCGCAGGCGGATGGATCGAACCCGAAGTATCTGCATGAGTTGGACGGCACGAATAGTCCCCTGCCAACTACTGGCAATAGCGTGGCTTGGTCACCGGATTCGAAGCAGATTGCCTTTGTTACCGCGACTCCCGGTCCCGAGACCAAAGACCTGAATTCCGATCCAGTCGTTATCAGCCGCTATCTCTATAAGCCTGACTTCGACGAGGGCAACAGTCACTTTAATGACGACAAGCGTCTCCACATCTTCATCGTGGAGCCGGAAACGGGCAAAGTCCGTCAAATGACCGACGGCACTCATTATGAGCATTCGATTGATTGGTCCCCCAACGGGCAGGAACTGCTTTTCGTCTCCAATCGGGAGCCAAATGAAGACCAGTTTTTCAACTATGACATTTTTGCGTTGAAGGTGGGCGATGGAAGCATTCGCCGCCTAACGGCGACCGAGAATGCCGAGTACTCTCCCACGTGGTCGCCCGATGGCAAGTCCATCGCTTACCTGGCCACCAAACGGGGATTGACCGATTTGGAAACCACCATGGAAGACACCCACGTTTGGGTAATGGATGCCGATGGCCGGAATCGCAGAGAATTAGGCGCGCCCATCGACAATCGCCAGGGTACTCCGGAGTGGTCCCATGATGGAAAGTTCGTGTACTTCACGGTGCAGGAGCGCGGCAACAACCGGCTTTACCGCATGCCGGCCAATGGCGGAACGCCGCAGATGCTCATCGGCGATCGCGGCTTCGTAGGTTCCTTTTCCGTTGCGGCAGATGGAAGGATCGCCTATGGGTTTGTAAGCCCTTCCGATACTGCGCAGATGTTTTTGAAGAGCGAGAGTGGTTCGCGGAAGCTTACCGATCTGAATGCCCAAGCCCTGCGTGGAAAGCAGCTTGGAGAGGTCGAGTCGTTGGTATTTGTCAGCAACGACAATAAATTTGAAGTCGAGGCGTTTCTGACCAAACCGGTTGGCTGGAAGCCAGACGGCAAGTATCCGCTGATCGTCAATATTCACGGCGGACCCCACGGACAGCAAGGTCCGGGCTTCAACTTCAGAAACCAGGTCTATGCCGCAAGGGGCTGGGCCACGCTCATGGTGAACTATCGTGGGTCGACCGGCTACGGGCAGAAATTTGCCGATGGCGTATTCGGCGACCAGAACGGCAATGAGGGTCAGGATGTCCTTTACGGATTGAGCGCCGCCATGCGCCGGAACCTGTGGATCGATCGTGACCGGCTGGGCGTGGAAGGCGTGAGCTACGGAGGGCAGCTCAGCGCCTGGCTCATTACCCAGACCAGCATCTTCAAAGCCGCTATTCCAACCGCGGCCATTATCAACTTGGTCAGTTATAACTACATGACCTACTACAACCAATATGAGCAGATGGAGTTCGGCATATTCCCGCACCAGGGAAGCATGATGGACATCCTGTGGGAGCGATCCGCCTTGAAGCACGTTGCGGCGGCGCACACGCCTACCATGCTCATGCACGGAGAGAACGACGCCGACGTGCCGATTGCGGAAGCCGAGCAATTCTATATAGCTCTCAAGGACGTAGGTGTAGAAGCCGTGATGGTGCGCTATCCGAGGGAGGGGCACGGCCTCCGCGAACCGAAGCATCAGGTGGACAGCATTGATCGGAGCATCGGCTGGTACGAAAAGCACTTTCCGCCTGCAAGCTCTGGCCAATAACTGTTGTCAACGATCGTCCGCGGCTTGAACGAAGCCCACTTTTGAACGAAGCTACTTTAGAACGAATCCAATAGAAACGAACCCAACGTATATCGGCCCGAAACAAGATTTGCTTCGGGCCGATTCACTCAGCGGTGAATGAGGATCGCGTCCCGTGAGCATTCAGCCTTCCGCAGCGCTAACCCCCGATGTCTGTCTATTCAGCGCCCTTGAACTGGCGCAGATGATTCGCACAAAAAAGATCTCCGCGCGCGAAGTTCTGGCCGCGCACCTGAAGCAGATCGAGCGCGTCAATCCCAAGGTCAACGCGATCGTTTCACCGGCTATCGAGGCAGCCCAGGAATGTGCGCGGCGGGCGGACGAGGCTACAGCCGCCGGCAAGCCATTGGGCTTGTTACACGGATTGCCGATTGCGCACAAAGACTTGCAGCCTACGAAAGATATCCCCACGACGTTTGGTTCCCGAATTTTTCAGGATTTCCTACCCGAAAACGATTCGCTCACGGTCGAGCGGCTTAAACGTGCCGGAGCGATTACCGTTGGCAAAACTAATACGCCGGAGCTGGGCGCAGGCTCGCAAACCTTTAATGAGGTGTTTGGGGCAACGTGCAACCCGTATGATCTTGGCAAAACCTGTGGAGGAAGCAGCGGTGGCGCGGCGGTTGCTCTGGCCACTTATATGTTGCCGATTGCGGATGGCAGCGACATGGGCGGTTCGCTGCGTAATCCCGCAAGCTTCTGCAATGTGGTTGGAATGCGCACCTCACCGGGACGTGTGCCTGTGTGGCCCGCGCCCATGGGTTGGTCGACGTTCGGCGTCGATGGCCCCATGGCCCGCTCCGTAGCGGATGCGGCCTTCCTGCTGTCCGCGATGGCCGGGCCTGACGCCCGTTCGCCGATTTCGCTTCAAGAGCCGGGTGAACTTTTTGCTGCGCCCTTACAGAGAGATTTCCGCCGTGTTCGTGTCGCCTGGTGGAAGGGCCTGGGAGGATTGCCATTCGATCCGCAGGTGCGGCAAGTGGTGAATGAGCAGCGGCGTGTGTTTGAGTCTTTGGGCTGCATTGTGGAGGAAGCGGAGCCGGATTTTACAGGGACGGATAACGTCTTCAAGATTCTGCGCGCATGGCTTTTTGTGGTCCGCTTTGCGGAGATGGCAAAGCTGCATCGGCCGCTTATCAAAGACACGATCTTATGGGAGATCGAGCGGGGCGAAAAATTGACGGCTAGGGAGATTGGCGATGCTGAGGTAAGCCGCACCGGACTCTTTCATCGAATGAGAAAGTTCATGGAAACGTATGAGTTCTTCATCATGCCGGTGTGCCAGGTGCTGCCCTTCGATATCAATCAGCCTTACGTTGCCGAGATCGACGGTGTAAAGATGAGTACCTATATCGACTGGATGAAGTCCTGCTACTACATTTCAACGTTGGGCAATCCGGCTCTGTCACTCCCGTGCGGCTTTAGCCGGGAGGGTTTGCCGATCGGCCTGCAAATCGTGGGACGGCATCGCGACGATTGGGGAGTGCTGCAGATTGGCCACGCTGTCGAACAGCTTATTGGCCCCAGCCTTCGACGCATGCCGCCGGTGATTCTTGGTAATTGATGAGGCGAAGGCTTGAGCGACTCTTGTATCTTTTATCTTTTATCTTTCACACCGGTATCTTTCACACCGGAAATAATAGGCACTAGTTTTCAATATTATTGCGCGTTGCTGCTTGTGCCTTTACCATGGCACCCATGTCTTTGCGAGACCTCAAGCTATCTCTCTCGTTGAGCTTCAGATCATCTGCTCTCCAAATTTTTTCGGCAGTTCTACTGATTGCGGTCGTGCTCGGGACTTCCGGTGCATTGGGTGCGCAAGAGGCACCTACCGGCGACCGGCTCAAACAGGTCCTGGGATTGAAGCCGCTGGGCAACAATGCATCCGTGGCGGAGCGGGAGATGGCGCGGGTTGTCCACGAGTGGTTGACCGACCTTTCGGACGCCCGCAAGCAGCACGACGCCACTATGGCTGAGTTGCAGCCCGTGCTCGCCAAGCTCTACACTCCTGACTCTTTCTCGACCAAGGAACAAATGCAGGCGCTGATGGACACGCTCAACAGAATGCAGGATACCGATGGAGCGATGTTCGAGAAATTTGAGCATATCCTGGAGGACATGCGGAAGCGCTTTGACGCTTCCCACCTCAGCGCCAAGGACAAGATCGATGTTCTGGAAGGAGCTCAACGAGCCTACGCCGACTCAGAACTACTGGAGCTCTACCGTGAGGCACACAGCCAGGAAAAGCTATGGGTCTCAACCAGCATCGATCTCTACACCTTTGCGATGCAACACGGGGAGAACATCTCCATCCGCGAAGGCAAGCTCACGATTTCCGGGGCGGAATTGGTCGAGCAATTCAACAGCAAGCTCCACAACGCCAGTGCCTTGCGCCGGCAGATGAGAGCGACGAACAAGCGGATTGGGGACATCCGTGCAGAGAAGATGAAGCAATTGGGGGTGACCAACAGCGACCTTGGCCTGCCGGAAAAATCGACGCGTTGACACCAACCACCTCAAAAGACAAATTGCTACTGGAGGAAGCTTTGAAGATGAAAATGCGGCAGATTTCGGGAATGGCTGTGTTGACGATGAGCGCCATCATGATGATTGCTGGAACGGCGGTCGCGCAGCGAAGAAGTTCCGAGCAGCAGCCTGGCATTGGTTGGACGGAGCAGCAGTTGCGGCAGGCTGTGGCTCCAGCCCGCGTTGGCCGCAAATTGACTCCCGCTGCCTGGCCGGGATATGCCCGAGTTGCGGTCTGCCTGAGCTTCGATGTCGATAACGAATCCTATTTGCTGGCTTCCGGCGAAACCTCTCCCAATACTCTCTCGACCGGGGATTTCGGCGCCGAAACCGGCCTTCCCAGGGTGCTGCGCCTGCTGGATCGCTATGAGCTACCGGCATCGTTCTTTATTCCAGCGGTGAGTGCGCTTCTTCATCCGGAGATGGTGCCCGCGATTTTGAAGAGCGGCAAGAACGAGATCGGCGTTCATGGATGGATTCACGAATATCTGCCTGCACTGAAGAGCCAACAGGAAGAGGAAGAGTTGCTGGACCGCGCGATTGCCTATTTGACCAAAGCGTCAGGAAAGCGTCCGGTGGGATATAGGGCGCCGGGCTGGTCCTTTAGTGAACACACTGTGGGCCTCCTGCGGAAGAAGGGGTTCCTTTACGACAGCAGCCTGATGGCGATGGATGAACCCTATGAGCTTATGTCGAACGGTGAATCCACAGGAATGGCGGAGCTGGCTATTGACTGGACCCTCACTGAGACTCCATACCTCGGACGCGGCGGAACGATGCCGTCCCCCGAGCACCTCTTTCAGTTATACAAAGAAGAGTTTGACGGAGCCTACCAGGAGGGCACGCTCTTTGTGCTGACGCTGCATCCGCAGTTCATCGGTCATCGCGCTCCCATGTATCATCTGGAGCAATTCATTGCCTATATGAAGTCCAAGCCGGGAGTGTGGTTCGCCACCGGAGAACAGATCGCGCAGTACGTGAAAACGACGCAGCCCAGAACCGATAAGTAGACATCGTGGTTGGTGTCGAGCAAAGTTCGAATGAGCAAATCCGAACTTAAAGGTGGCTCACTCCCACGTTTAAATACGCGGCCTCTCAAGCAGGAATAAAAGTGTTGTGCCCATCGTGATGGTGTACATGGCCGCGTCTTCCGATACCCTCGCGTTCTTGCAGGTCCGCAAGTACTCCAGGATCGGTCGAGGTATTGGCCACAAAGCGTTGACTTGTTTGGTCCAATCTCCCAACCACTACGCTATATTCCGGGCCATTTTTTCCATGCATCACGGTATAACTCTCGATTGTCGCCGGGCCTGATGGATTCTCAACAAAAGGCGCTTTTGGAAGGGCATCCAACTCCGCCTGAAGCACACCGGGGGATTCACGCCGCCAAGGCCCACGGACCGGGGTTGTGGAATAAACGCCGAACGAGTGTTTCGTGATGTAGTTACCGTTAGCGGTTACCAGTCCAAACGTGCCTGGATGGGAGCGGAGCTTCCGCATCATCTCTGCAATCGAATGGGTCACATAGTTATTTCCGGGACCGCCAAAGTAGGGAAGGCCGCCGGTAACGGTAAGGCCTCGCGCGTCGTCTTCGGCTAATCCGATTTCCTGGCAGGCGACCTCCACAGCGGAAGGAAAGCAGCTATATAGATCGAAAAACCCGATATCGCTCAGCTTGCGGCCGGCCATCTTCAGCGCCTTCCGGGAGCCGAAGCGGACGGCCGGAGAAGAGTGCAGGTTGATTCGCTCTGAAAGATAAAAATGATCGTTGCCGTCGGCGCATCCATGAAGATAGACCCACTTTTCCTCGGGAATGCCCAATTGGCGCGCCATGCCGACCGAGGTCATCACCAGGACTGCCGCCTGGTCGATGAAGGCATTCGCATTCATGAGCCGGGGATAGGGGAATCCGATCCATCGGTTTTCATGGTCAATGGTCGCTAACCGCTCGGCGGAATATCCTTCACGCCGAGTCGCCAGGGGATTGTTAGCTGCGACTTGGGCAAAGCCGGAAAATAGTGTTCCGATGGCTTGCATGTGCTGAGAAACGGAGCACCCGCGAGACGCGCGAATAGCATTTTCAAACAGGGGATACATGGTGATCGCGGCACGCATGTTGTGCCGCTCTTCGCATTCGCTCCAGGGACGTTGGGGAAGCCCGACTGGTTCAGCCTGTCCGCCGGGATCTTCATGCCACGAAACCGGAAGGCCCGCCCGCTCCACTCCATGTTGCGTTCGTAGCGCCTCGCCGCCCGCGATGAGCACGGCATGAGTTTCGCCGTTGGCAATCGACTCGGCAAAAGCGTTTACCAGATATTGCGGCATGTTCCCTCCATGCCACGTGTAGATGTAGCGGGAGGCGTGGATGCCAACTCGCTGCGCCACGCTTTTCGGCGGGTTGGTGGAACTGCCAAGCTTGGTGGCGAAGCGATGAGAGGTGTCGGAGAAGAGGCGCAGCATGGCGACGGTATCGATCTTAGTGGCCATGTTTTCTATACCTGTGTCCGCAAGCGCCAGGAGGGCTGCCTGAGCAATCAGGTCGAAAGGCGAACGTCCAGCTTCGATGGGCGTGGTGAGATCGGTAACCTGGCCGCAGCCAACGAGGATGGGAGTCGAGTCTTCGATCATCACTTCTTTATCTTCTTTCATGAGAACGTATTGGTTTCATGAGAACGTATTGGGCGTTTTAACGGGGTTCTTCTGAACTCAATGTGACTCGCTGGGCGCGCGCCCGGTGCCGCCCCTTGACCGGGGATTCAGCATCGATAGAATCCGGCGGCAAAGAGGCTTATAATCCGCCTTGCCTCCGCTCATATTACTTAGCAGGATGATGCCCGTATCGGTAGAGCGGTCGATGCCAAGATAAGACGTAAAGCCTAACCGCAGCCCGCCATGCCCTACCGCAACAAAGGTACTGTCCTCATTTCGCACCGCGCTGAACGGAATGCCATCACCATAAACAAGGTTGGCGTCCGAAACCACCATTCCGGTGAAAGCCCGCTCCAGGCTTTCCCCTGAGAGGACGGAATCGGGTCCGTGGCCAAGCTCGAACATCATAAATTTTGCCAGGTCCTTTATGCTGGAATAGAGGCCCCCAGCGGGAAACAGGTATCCGAATTCCGTGTTTTGCCGTTGCGGCGTGTCGGCAGGGACATCGAGCCTCCCGAGGAAATACCCAGTGGCCATTTTGGCGCTCGCACGGTCGGTAAACCCAGTGTCGTTCATGCGCAGTGGCCTGAGGATTTCAAGTTCAATATAGTCTTGGAACTTTCGTCCAGCCGCATGCTCCAGAGCCGCAGCAAGAATCGCATAACCGATGTTTGAATACAGACGCCGAGTGCCGGGCTCATACACATATTGGGTATGCTTCAAGGCATGGTGCAGGTTCTCTTCCCATTGGTCCATTGTGCCTTGAGCGTCTGGATCATTTACTGAAAAGGGCGAGGCAGGCAATCCCGCGCTCATCGAGGCCAATTGCACAAAGGTGATGGGGGAGGACCATGGATAGGGGTTCTCAATCTCCTGGATGTCCGGATAATACCTGGCGACCGGCTCACTGAGATGTACGCGTCCGGCGTCAGCCAGTTGCAACAGCATTAACCCGAGGAACTGTTTGGTGATCGAGCCGATTGGATATTCCGTATCGACGGTGGCAGCCACTTTCTTCCGCTCGTCGGCATATCCGTAGCTCCGCGTCCAGACCAGCTTGCCACCTCTGACAATGCCGAAACCTATGCCGCCTCGTTTATCTTTTAAATATTCTTTGCGTAGAAGATCGTCCACCGCGGCGTAAGGGCTGCGATATGAGCCTTTCGCTTGACGGGGCGGCGGGTCGATAACGCTTTGTGTCCAGATCATCGGGCAAAAACTAAAAATGCAAAGCAAGAGCTGACCGAACCGGGACGATCCACGAGTGGGCGTCATGATCGAATTATTCTCACATCTTCCTTGTAGCTTTCCTAGCGGCATGCGCGCCATTTATGGAACTCAGCTTTTCGCTCACCTCCAAGCATTTCGTGAGCCCTTTGTTCTGATCACGTCCCGGTTGGAAACATTTCCTTGAGCCGTCGGTGACGAGGGAGCCCTTCTAGAATCCATCGCTGACGTTGCACGCACTGGACGCGTTTGCGGATAACCTTGGCCCCGGCGTTAGCGGCGATTACCCTGATTACGACGGTAAAGGATAAGGACATCAATCACGGCGCCCGTCATGGTGGCAAAGATAATCAACCGTCTCATTCATAAACTCAAGGCAACCCACCCAAACTGAGATTCCATCCTGCAGATACACCTGACAACAACCGTTCTTGAGGGGGAATTTGTGGGTTGATTGACCTAAAATGACGGCATTGATTGCCCTATGTTATAATCGTTTTGCGTTCAATTCGACACGGACGTTTGAGCAAGTTCTTGCCTTGAAGCGCAGTTCCTGCCCTGAAGAACTTCCGAATCCAGTTCAACGTAAAATATCAACAAGGAAAAGTGTATCTATACATGGAACAAGGAACAGTAAAATGGTTTAACGACTCAAAAGGTTTTGGCTTTATCGCGCGCGAAAATGGGGAGGATGTTTTTGTTCATCACTCTGCCATTCAGTCCAACGGCTTCCGTAGCCTAGCTGAGGGCCAGCGCGTGGAGTTCAAAGTCACCAAAGGCAAGAAGGGCTTGCAGGCCGAAGAAGTTCGCGCTCTTTAAACGCCCCCGGAAGGGAATGAACGCCGCAGGGATCGCCTGCGGCGAGCCAACCGCAGCACCCTGAAGGAGCCTTGATGCGTTCTGAGCTTGTATATCGCGCGAGTGGCAAGGTACCGAACCGTTTTCGGCTTTGCCGACTCACAGCTTCTTCCGCCCGGAGCATGACTCGAAGCTCTGTTGGCATGCACATCACAATCAATCAGGCCCTTGAGGCCATTAGCGGGCACGCCGCACCCATTGTTGCGCAACCGCCCCACGTGGAAGAAGACAGGATCTCGGGCGAGATAAACAGTCCGGTCCCCGGACTCGAACCTGCAATTTGAGCATTCCACGTTTTTGAAGAACGGAGATTTTTTGATATCCAATTTTAGTGAGCTCCCCATTTCCAAGTATTTGCAGGAGCGACTTTTAGTAAATAATTTTCAAACGCCCACCCCGATTCAGGGCGAAGCAATTCCAGCAGCGCTGAGCGGCAAAGATCTGCTAGCCACAGCGCAGACAGGAACCGGTAAGACGCTCGCGTTCCTGATTCCCGTAGCAGAAAGGCTGCTTACAGAGCGCGCCGCGGGTGTTCACGCCCTGGTGCTCGTACCTACCCGCGAATTAGCGATTCAGGTGCATCAGCAGTATGAGGAGTTGCGCGGAAAAAAATTGCGCGCTGCGGCTCTCGCCATTGGCGGATCATCCGAGCGTCAACAGATTACGGCGTTGCGCACCGCGAATATCGTCATCGCCACTCCCGGTCGCCTGGAGGATTTCCTCCGCCGCAACCTGGTTAAACTGAGTGGAACACAGCTATTGGTTCTCGACGAGGCCGATCGCATGCTCGACATGGGATTTCTTCCCGCCATTCGCCGCATTGCGGACAGCTTGCCGCATCAGCGGCAGACGCTGTGCTTTTCCGCCACGTTCGATCCGGCGACGGAGCACATTGTGAGCGATTTCGTGCGGAGCCCGTTGCGGGTTGCGCTGGGTTCGACATCAAAACCCGCTGCGAGCGTTAAGCTACAGGCGTTCGAGGTAGCATCTAATCAGCGGCTTTCGTTGCTGCTTCGGCTCTTAGGCGAGGAAGAAGGGCGCTGCCTGGTCTTCGTTCGTACCAAGCGCGGGGCCGATAGGCTTAGCCGCAACCTGCAGAAGAAGGGATTCAAAGTCGGTACGTTGCATGGAGATCGCTCGCAGTCGCAGCGTAACACGGCACTAGCCCAGTTTCATCGGGGAACGTCCCCCATTCTGGTTGCGACCGATATTGCCTCGCGCGGCATTCACGTCGACAATATCGCCCATGTCATCAACTACGAGCTTCCGCAACTGGCCGCGGATCTCGTCCATCGCGTTGGCCGCACCGGGCGGATCGGCGCGGAGGGCGTTGCGTCGGTTTTCGTTATGCCCCAAGATCGTTCTGAGTTCCGGAGCATGGAGCGAATGCTCGGTTTAAAAATTCAGAGAATGGCTGTAGACGATAACTTGGCGGTTGAGGAACGATCGGGCCCAGTGATGGTGCAAGGTGCACCGGTACAAGTGATGCCAGGCTCGAAGATGGTCCGGCTTCCGGGAGAAGTGTTGCAACGCTATGGCACGGTCTGAAAAGGGAAGGAAAGTCACTTCATAAGCCATCGGGAGGTTTTATGGCGGTTAGCCAAAGCTTTAAGAAACGCGAAAGAGAGCGCGCTCGAAGGGAAAAACAGCAAGAGAAGGCCCGGAAGAAGGAGGCGCGCAAGCTTGAGCCCAAGGAAAATCCCGAAGGCGGCGTAGGAGCCTCAAATCCCGCCGAACTCTTCGACGAAGAAGGTAACCCCCGAGAGCTGGATTTCCATGATTTCTAGCTCCAGGTAACCATGATTCTCTAGTTTCTAACCAGAAAACTCGTTTTCGCTGGCAGGCGGCACAGATTTTTGTGCCGCCTGCAGCTTTTTGGGCTAATTTTGGCGTTACCAGAGCTTGCTAGCATCGCTCCTCTTGCAGGGTCTGATCACGGCATAGCCTGGCTGACACTGCGGTATTCATCATTACCTGCGAAAACTAGCCGGAAGCGCATGTTCGCTCCGCTCGTTGTTTTACCGCGGATGCTGAAGTTGCCACCCGAGTCCGTCCGCTCTGTTCGTTCGGTCCGTTCCATGGCCAGCTGAAACCATTGAGGTGTAAGCCTCACACCGTATCTGGTTGATTCTCTCCCCGTGGCATCGAAGAAAATTAAGTTGACCGAAATGGCATCACTCGTTGGCCCCTTGACCGCATAGGAGACGGAAAATGCGAAAGGCTTGCCGCCCTCAACATCGAACCTCTGGCCATTGGCGATCAGTTGCTGGCCAGGGACCGCACGAAGATGCACTGCGTTGCTACGCCCATCACGCTCCCGTAAGGGCTGGAACTTATCCCCCGGGTAACTTCCCAGTATGCCCAGATCGCCCGCTACTGTTGCGCCGCTCTCCCTGCGGAAAAGAGGAGGCGCGACCGAGAGATCTGCCTGGCCGTTACAGCCGCACTCAGTATTCACACGCCACCCAATAAGCGCCTTGGTTGCCTGGGTTGGAATATTGCCTCGGACCATCTGTTCATATGAATGAACGCCCGCGTTGTCCAGTCCTTCCAGGCTGACTGTGCCTCCGGCAACAGGAGAGCCATCTTCGCTCAAAAGGCGGCCAAAGATAGAGTCGGCAGTTCGTCCCGCTCCTGAAATTCGCGTCCTTTTGCGGAAATACTCAAGGATCAGATGCGTGAAGGTATCTGGCTCCCATTCCGGCAGGTAGCGCCTTGGATACGGATTCCACGTTTGAAAAATCACGTGATCGGGAAGCGGGCTGGCGCCGTCTTCGAAGGAGACAATGTGGTTCCTGGCATTGTCAAGCCACATCTTGTCGGACAAGTCGTTTGGTTCACCGTTATAGATCACACCGAATGCAATTGCCTTCTGTTGGAGCATTTGACCGAATTTAGAAAGTGTTGCCACATTGTTGCTGCGCCAGACGACATCCGCATGGAAGAACGCCAGTTTTGTGCCGATGATTTTTTGCCATGCCGTCGTCCACTCGGCGTATTGAGACAAAAGGTCGCCTTCCGGAGCGTCTGTAATAGGCTCGATGTCACCGAACGCGACGTTTGGAAAGACAGCTCTGAATGCTTCAACCGTCGATTTGGCGTTCTCTGCGATTTGCTCCGGAGTCCACTTGCATTCAGCCGGTCCCGAATGCCAATGGCCGTTCCAAAAAGGCTCATCCATCGCGACATAGGCTATTTCGCCGCCGAGTCTCTTGATCCTTTGTGCGAGGGCCGCGGCCGCTTTCGCCCCTCCGCCCGCAAACCCCTCGATGCCCACGCCACATTTGTCGATTTGATTGAGGATTCCAAACTCCACGGAAAAAGCCATGTTGTGGGTCTTAAGAAACCGAAAATAGTTGGATAGGTCCGAGTCGGAAGCCCGATTCAGAAAAGAGATATACGTCTTCATGACTTGAACCTTCAGCGCAGCGTTGGCCCATGGCGCATTCTCTTCAAAAAGATTGGTATCTCTCATAGGAGAGGTGACAAACCAGATTTGTTGCTGCCGGGCGGTGTCTTTTACCGGCATGGTATTCGAATGCATTGCGGTGCCCGCCAAAAGCAGGCTAAGAAACAGGCTATATAAGAGAACCATCCGAATGATGGGGAGAACAAGGGTACGGGTTCTGGGCATGATTTCTCTCAATCGCGTTTTGACTCGCGTGAATCTCTTTCATCGGAATTCGTATTTTAGCGTGCGATATTGGATGATTCGATTGACATACCTATACATCTAGGTATACGATTCACACGGCTGCTTACAGGGAGTTGCGGTTCATGGCGAAAAACGACCTTCAAGGAAGTCTGGATCTGCTGGTGCTTAAGACGCTTTCGCAGGTCGGTTCCTTACATGGATATGGCATCGTACTGCACATTGAGAAAGCATCGAATGAGCTGCTGAGTGTGGAGGAGGGTTCTCTTTATCCCGCACTCCATCGGATGGAGCAATCCGGTTGGATCAAGTCGGAATGGGGACTGACGGAAACCGGTCGGAAGGCAAAATACTATCGCCTTACAGCCTCGGGTCGTAAGCAGCTCGAAGTGGCCGAGCGAAGCTTTGAACATTTGGTAAAGGGCATCCAAACGATACTTCGTTTTGCGTGAATCCCATGGCATTCGTCTCCTTCGTCAAGCGAATTTTTAATCTTCTGACCCGCGTGAGGGTCGAGCGTGAGATTCAAGCCGAGATAGAGGCACACATTGAGTTGCGGGTTGAAGACAACATCCGCGCCGGTATGTCGCCGCAAGAGGCGCGCGGGGACGCTCGTCGCCGGTTCGGAAATTCCGCATTGATCCAGGAGCGGACATTTCTCGAAGACTCTTCCTTAATCTTCGAACGTCTTGGCTCCGACATTCGCTACGCATTTCGCCAGTTAGCCGCATCGCCCAGGTTCACGATGGTTGCGGTGGCAAGTCTGGCTTTTGGCATCAGCGGCGCCTCGACGTTGTACAGCGTCATTCAAGCCGTGCTCATCGATCCGTTCCCGTATCGCAGTGCAGATCGAATTGTCCATTTGCATCTCTACGACCAGCGGGCAACTCCCCGGGATCTGCTATTGACGGGACCACAGTTTCTTAAGTTTGAAACTTTCCCAGATCTGGAGGGGGCTATCGCCGAAGATAGGTTCAGCGAAGCTTTGACTGGCGAAGATCTGCCGGAGCAGGTTCAGGTGGGGAAACTCTCCTTAAATGCATTTCAGTTCTTTGGAGTGCCGGCACTGATCGGCCGAGAATTTGGACCGTCGGACTCCCAACAAGTTGCTGTCCTGAGCTATCGCTTTTGGAAGAAGCACTATCAGGGCCGCTCGCAAATCATCGGTTCTTCCATCCAACTCGACCATCAGGACTATACGATCATTGGCGTGGCCCCGCGCCGCTTTACCTGGAACGATCAGGATATCTACATTCCGCTGCCATATTCTGCCGATGCCCGTCGCATTGCCGGTGTTTACGCCCGCATTGGCCCAGGGATGACCCATCCGATGATGGAGCGGAAGCTGCAACCCCTGTTGGACGGTTTCGCGCAAGAGACGCCCGACAACTTCCCCCCGAAGTTCAAGGTTCACCTGGTTTCCCTGAATGAAATTGCCATCGGGGAATTTAAGAATGTGCTGGTGATTCTTTTCATTGCTGTCTCAGCGCTGCTGCTCCTCGCTTGTGTGAACGTGGCCATTCTGTTGCTGGCTCGTGGGGAAGCACGGCAGCCCGAGATTGCTATGCGCAAGGCCTTGGGCGCAAGCCGCCTCCGCATCGTGGGACAGTTGTTCGCCGAAGGATTGGCGCTCTCTCTGGCTGGAGGTCTACTGGGCATTTTTGCCGCTGTCGCAGGCATTCATCTGGTGAGCCGTTATCTGCCCCGAGGTACCTTTCCAACGGAGGCTGAGATCGCGCTCAATTTGCCGGTGCTGATGTTCAGTGCGGCGATTTCGGTTTTAAGCGGCATTGGGGCCGCGCTCTGGCCCGCGCTTCGCGCCTCGCGCTCACCCTTCAGGCAGGAGGCTGGCGACATTTTTCGAGTGGTGGGTCAGATGCATGTGCGCCCGGACTACATGGTCTTTCTTGCCGCTCAAGTAGCCGTTACCTTGGTTTTGTTGACCGCTTCGGCGGCGGCCCTGCGTAATTTGTGGCAGGTGCTGCATGCCGATCTGGGCTATGATCCGCAGAATCTGATCTCCGTTGGCCTGACCTTGCACGATGGCGCTTACCCGAGATGGCCGGACCGCGTGAACTACTATGAGCGGGTACGGCGGGAGATCGAATCGCAGCCGGGAGTCGTTTCCGTTGCTATTGCAGAAGGCCCCTTGCCCCCTGTCATGCTGGATTCCGCCCCATTTTCGATAGTTGGGGAAAAGTCCGATTCGAATGAGCAGGTGCTCCCGCTGGGCGTTAGCCCGCAGTATTTTGCAGCGATGGGAATTCGCCTTCTGCGGGGACGAGTTTGGAGCGATTCGGAGACGGTACACGCTGGCCATGTTGCCTTAATTAGTGAGGCGACGCGGCGTCGCTATTGGCCCCATAGCGATGCAATTGGCCAGACCTTTGTATTGAATCATGGCATTATGACCGGCAATGTTTGGACCCTGGTTGCGCCTGGGAACGCCGGCCAGTATCAGGTCATCGGTGTGGTTGCGGATTCTCCAAATCAGGGCCTCAACGAGCCGGTTATGCCCGCAGTTTACCTGCCTTACTCGATGGTGGCGTTCGATTGGTTCAACCTTGTGATCCGGATCCAGGCGGACTCTACAACCCTGCTTCATGCGATCCGCCAAAAGGTTTACGGCATCGACTCCGCTCAAGCTGTCGGCGACGCAACCACGGCCTTTGATGTTTTGGAAGAGGCAAGCCTTGGTCGTGAGCGTTTTGTTGCATGGTTGTTTACGGCGTTTGCATTTCTGGCTCTCGCATTTTCTACTTTTGGGCTTTACTCGATTTTGTCTTATCTGGTTGTGCGCAGGAAGCGGGAATTTGGAGTCCGTTTGGCCCTGGGCGCGCAACGGCGGCATATTGTCCGTCTGGTTCTCAGCGGTACGTCGCTCGCAATCACGGCAGGAATCGGTATTGGAATCATTGCCGATTTTGGATGCAGCTTCTTGTTTGCCCAATGGGCGCACGGCAACACAAGAGACCCATTGATCCTATCGGCAGCAATTCTTTTGTTGACGTTCATCTCCCTCTTGGCTGCTTTCGCTCCAGCGCGTACGGCTGTGTCGATCGATCCGATACAGGCAATTCGGAGCGAATGACGAGGACAAATTGTCTGGTCTCCCCATCGCGAGGACAAAGTCGCCCGACAGCGCACCAGTTTTGAGAGCTTATAATCGCAACTGCCTCCATCCATCACTTGGCGGCATAGTGATACTGTTTGAGCCAAAGGAAGGGACAAAAACGTGGCGATTGTGCTCACTGAGGCCGAAGCAAGAGTGTTAGGCTCGCTGGTGGAAAAAGAAGCAACCACTCCAGATTACTATCCTCTTTCTCTCAACGCGCTCATGAATGCGTGCAATCAGAAGTCGAGCCGTGAGCCGGTGATGAATCTGGATGAAGACGCGGTGCGGCGGGCGCTGCACGGCTTGGGCGAAAAGCGTCTGGCTGGGCCGGTGAGCAGCGCGGACAGCCGCGTGACCAAGTATGAGCACCGTTTGCAAGAGGTCTTCAATTTCACCCGGAGGGAGGCTGCGGTGCTGTGTGTCCTGCTTCTGCGCGGCCCACAGACTCCAGGAGAGCTTCGAGGCCGCACCGAGCGCATCTTTCGCTTTGAGGAATTGAGTGACGTGCAGGCGACCTTGCAGCGGCTGACCGAACGCGACCCTTCGTTGGTCAAGATGCTGCCCAGGCAGCCCGGCACCAAGGAGGCTCGCTATGCTCATCTGCTTTCAGGCGACGTGGAAGGCTGGGTTCCGGGTCCTGAACAACATGAGCTGGGCGGAGACGGCGAAGGAAGCGCGGAGCGCATTGCGGCGCTTGAGCAGGAGGTTTCCGAACTCCGTAGGGAAGTCGCTGAGCTAAAGAATTTGTTTAGCGAGTTTCGAAAGCAGTTTGAATAGCGGAGATGATGCAAGAGTCCATTTGGCACACGAACCGCCATGGCCTTTTTTTGAATGCTTTCCTGGCCTATAGCCTTACTAAAAGATGGCGCTGCATGTTCCTCGGAACGCTAGGGAGTTGAACGATGCCGGCGTTGAGAATCCTCCCACGATCTCATTCTGATCGTTGATCCCTACGATGGAAGTTCCGGTGGTATTGGGAACGTCAATCGAGGTGAATTTGCCGCTCGAAATCGAAAAAGCAAATCCATGCTGTGCCCGGTCTTGCGATAGATACGTCCCAACCACCACGCCGGCCTTATTGACCTTGGAGGCGCTCGTGCTGACGGCTCCGGGAAAATCAATTGTCGCAAATGCCCCATTTCTTACCATGAAGCCGTGATTGGTCTGTCCCTGAAAATAAGTGCCAACAATGATCGAGTTGTCATTGATGCTCGCTGCCTGTGTGCCATCCGATCCGGGAAAAGAGAAGAAGGTGAAATGGCCGCCGTGGCGAAGGAAGGAAATTCCAAGATTACTGGATGTGAAAAAGAAGCCCACGATGTCCCCCGAGTCGTTGATGCCCGTCGCAAAGGCTCCGGTGTTGGCAACCGGAACATCGACGGTCTCAAAGCCACCTGAGTGAGCCAGAAAGCCGTGAACCTGCCGGCCATCCGAATAGCTTCCAACAATTTGTGCTTGATTGTTGATGTCAAAGGCATCGGTTGCAATTGAGCCGGGGAAAATGAAGAACGTGAACTTTCCGCGGAACAGGAGAAAAGAGCGATCCTGATTCCGAGGTCCTCCCGCAAAATTCCCTACGATCGCTCCAATGTTGTTTACGCCGCTAGCAGAGCTGACGAATCCGTTGGGTACGTTGAGGGCTTGAAAGGTGCATCCCGCCGGGCTTACGGCATTCAATTCATCGGCACTGGATTCATCTTGAAGAAGGCTTGCTTGAGGTGCCGCATCTTGAGCGAATGAGTTCATTGGAAGCACGAGTAGGCTCAGCTTCCAAACGATATGGGCGGCACAACGCCATGGATTTTGCCGGGAACGGCCTTTCGTGAAACGGGCTTGCATGGAACCTCCAGAGGGAACTCTGGCGTACTTGCAATGTGAGATGTTGGAATTTATGGGAGAGTGGCACGCCGAGGGCAACCCGGAAAACTACGAGGATGGGAAGAGAGAACTGAAAAGAAATGGATGAACATCGGCCCAGAATGCCCGTTCTACTGAATGGGTCTGGGCCGTAAGACTTGCTCGTCTCAACGAATCGTGAAGAGAAGACCCGTCCTCAACTGGCGTCCAGCGAGCTCAGCGCGCCTATACTTCGGCGATTCTTAAAACAATGCCTTAAGGATGGCTTCGGGTGTAGCGTTATCTCCAAACGTCTCGCTGATGTGGACAAAGCGGTCAATATTCCCGGGACCAAAAACAAAGCTGCCGCCTAGTTGAAAAGGATCTTTACCCAGCTTCTTCTGGCTGTGCCCGCCTGCTTTTGCGCGTTTGCGGGCCGCAAGGTTATCGCTCCGGAACAGATGGAGCAGATTGGCTTTCTTGAGTTCTATAGCGCTGTAAGCTTGGCGATTCTCGTCGATCAGCAAAGGGAACTTGATTCCGGTCTCTTCGCGAAAGGCTCGCGCGTAGGAAACGTCGCCGAGTCCAACTGCGGCTAGGCCTACGCCTTTCGCCTGAAACGCCTGCTCGTGGTTGCGCAACTGCGCAACATGCTCCCGGCAGAAGATTCACCCATAGTGCCGGAGGAAGACGATGACCGCGGAAGAGTTCGACCATAGCGAT
>Ga0070734_10001134_pt1 | contig 41926 bp, 40 predicted proteins | sample Coa_R1_8_FD_66444 | JGI IMG/M metagenome (GOLD analysis project Ga0070734, IMG submission 66444) | Surface soil microbial communities from Centralia Pennsylvania, which are recovering from an underground coalmine fire - Coalmine... | ecosystem: Environmental > Terrestrial > Soil > Unclassified ...
GTGCCCCATCGAAGGCAAAGGCCAAACCCAAGGCGGCGGCCTGACGGCCGCGCCTTTAAACCATAAAGCGGACAGATCGTGTGTTAATCAAAGCGGACATCTTGACGAGTTAACGACAGGGGATGTCAGGGAAATTCCGCCGAGAGGGCGGGAGGAGGGACCGAGCCAGCGGGGAGGGGGGGGCTTGGCGCGGGTTCGGCACGCCGGAGAGCGGGAAGCAACACGAGGATCAGGACGGACGCTTGTAGAAATACGGGATACCCAAGAAGCAGCGCCAAAACCGGGAATGGTGAGGCGAGGAAACTGCCGGTAAGCCGTTCGATGAGGCTGGGGGAGCTCAACGCGACCGCGGTGAGTGGCAGTAGCAGGATGCAGTCGACCGCATAAGAGTGAATGTTTCCGATCAGGCCGGCGGCTAATGCGATAGCCGCGGCTTGCGGCAGTGGCTGTGAGCGCGCCGCCCGCCAGACGGCGAATACCAGGGACGCAAGGATCAAGGTGGCGAGGACGGAGCCCGGCCCGCTTTGAGCGAGGTGTCGCAGCCCGGGCATCACGTCGGAGTTAGGGTGCATCCTCGGGTTCGCCAGGATGGAGCGCCACCGCAGCGGCCAATCGGGTGGAGCGACTGCGAAGCTGAGGAGCAGCTGGAAGCCTGCGCCCAGTGTAGCCCCGGCTAAAAACCGGCCTTCCCTGCGGATCCCCATCATTAATGGTAAGAAGATGACGAGATGGGGTTTGGCCAGACAGAAAGAAAACACGAGACCGGCGGCGACCGGTTCTTTCCGGTTCCGGAGCGCGACTGAGAGGGAAGCGAAGAAGAGGACCAGGCCGACATCTTGCGCGAACCAGACGACCAGAATGGATGGAACAGAGATCAGGGCCACGACGCCCAATTTGGTTTTGAGGCCGGGCCAGCACCAGACCGACGCGGCAATGGCCCCCGCCTGGATCAGGCGCCAGATCAGCAGGGCAACCGGAAACGCGAACCATGCCAGGGGTTTGGTGAGCACGGCAAAATACGGCATGCGCGTGTAATACAGGCGGGCCGGTATAACGGCGGCATGGAGGGAGCGGGCGAATTCGGCGAAACGGTCGGGTTCATAGAGGTGGGAAGGACCGATAGTCGCGCCCGCGTACAGATTGAAGAACTCATTATCGACTGGGCCCGCCACGGAGCGGAAAAGGAGAAACAGGCCGAGGCTAACGATGGCGGCCAAGACGAGCCGGAGGTCTCTGGTCGGGGCGTTCACGCAGCCCTCGGCGCGAGCCAGAAACATCCGGAACCCATGGTGGGTGTCGGTTTCAACCCGCCAGTCTCTCACAAATTGTGGAGAAGGGCCTCACGACACTGCGATGCAAAGTTTCCAGTACTCGTGTAGCATTTTGGCTAGTACAAATTGCCCGGTAGTGGGGATCGAAATCAGGGCTTGCCCCTTTATACTCTTCTCCGAGGACTCTGCCGCGAAGGTAGGAGTAATAAAGCAAGATTACGAGGAAACGGGAGAGACGTAAAATGCGAAGTCAAATGTTGAAATCATTGTTACTGCTCGGGGCGGGTCTTTTTGCGGCTTCGCCGATGCGCGCTGATCTTGTTCTGAATGCGGCTGGAATCGCCGACGGATTTACGGCGTCTAACTTCGTCACCGGCCTTGCCAGCACGGGCTCAACTTTCGGACAAGGACCGTTCGGAATGACAGTGGTCAGCAACGGGTCCGGAGGGTTTAACGTCCTGGTCGGCAACTTCGCGAACTCGACGCTGTCGATCTATAACGATGCCAATGGGCAGCTATTGACGACTGTTACGGGATTCCAACCCTTCGCGGAGGGATTTGCAACTTTGAATGGGGTGGCCTACGGCGGGAATGGCTCGAAGTATGGTTCGTTTGATCCCAATACGGGAGCGTTTTCTCCCTTGAATATTACGAATCTGCCCGCTCCATACCTGGGGATGGCCGCCGACAGCGCGACAAACGAGTTGATTGCGTTCAGCCAAAATGGTCTGATCGCAATCAATCCGACAACCAACTCGTTCCGCACAATCAATAACGCGACCGGTATTGACGGCGTGTCCGTCTCGCCGGACGGACAGACTGTATACGTAGAACAAAACGGCAATATTCTTGGCTATAACGTGAATTCGGGAGCTCTCACTTTTACGGCGCCCACCCCGGCCGGCGCCTATCTTCCCGATGGTACGGGCGTTATCACAAGCAACAACAGCCTGAATGGGGATATCATCGTCAACGATAACCTGGGCAACGTCTACCTAATCGATCCTACGAGCAACAGCATTACGCTGATCGGCACGAACTCGAACGAGCGCGGCGATTTCACAGCCCCTGACTTTACGAACGGAACATTGCTCATGGATTTCAGCGATCAAATCGAGCGTCTGTCCTGCGGCCAAGGTTGTGTTATCGGTTCTACCGGGGGCAATTCGGTACCGGAAGCCTCTTCGTTCCAACTGGCTGGATTGGCTCTTGCGGGCTTGGTCGGCTTCTCGCGCCGATTGCTCCGAAAAAGCTAGCGCGACGCGGGTAGTAGGACCGTTTCAACGGCCAGTAAGCTTGATGCGGTGTGCCCCAGAGGCAGCCGCATCCTCTTGTAAGGGATAGCAGCGTGCCTGATTCAGAAGAACCCTACTCGGCAGGTGTCTTTCTTAGGAATCTACCCGTTTTAGTACCAAACGTGCGCTTCTTTGGTTGGCTCTTGTATTGATCCCGCGTCAGAACTGACATATTGTTCAAGAGGAACCCGATAGGAGACTTCGTGTCGAGACGCATTCCGGCCCGGGCTGACACTGGTGCGCGATTCGGCGAGAATTGTCGAAGAGGCAACGCGGTAGTCGAAACCGCGCTGATGGCACCCTGGATTTTCCTGCTGTTTCTCGGCGTCTTCGATTTCGGATTCTATGCCTATGCGGCGATTTCGACGCAGCAGGCGGCTCGCGTGGCGGCGCTTTATACATCGAGCAGTTCCAGCAACGCCACGGATAGCGCCGGAGCGTGCACCTACGCGCTCAACGCGCTTCGGTATTTGCCAAACATGGGAAGCGGGGTTACCAGTTGCGGAGCGGGCCAACCTTTGCAGGTCACCGCGACTCAAGTTACGGGGCCGGATGGCAGTAACGCGTCGCAAGTGTCGGTTACGTATCAGACCATCCCGCTGTTTCCGATTCCCGGTCTGATGGGGCAGATGACAATAACGCGCACGGCGGAGATGAGGCTGGGGTCGTAGGTATGCGGCGCGCAAACCAAAGGCAACGGGGCGACGCTCTGGTTGAATTCACGCTGGTGGGAATTCCGCTGATTTTCGCGCTGATCTCGATCTTCGAGATCTCACGCGGGATGTGGATTTATCACTCTCTCGCGTACGCGGTGACGGAAGGGACCCGGTACGCGATCGTCCACGGCGAGAATTGCACGATCCAGCCGAACTCCTGTCAGACGACGATCGCCGGCATAGCCGGCGTGATCCAGTACGCAGGAGTCGGTCTTTTGTCGGACCAACTCAGTCTGACGTTCACTTCTAAGGCCGGTTCAGTGGGTCCGTGTCTGTTGAAAGATTGCCTGATTCAGGCCGCCTACACCAGCACGTGGCCGCCTGCGAACGCGAACCTGCCGGGCATGGATGTGACGATCTCAGCCAAGTACCCGTTCAGTTCAGCGATAGCGATGTTCTGGCCGGGAACGGGGCCGGGCCTGGTGTTCCCGACTGTGAATCTACCTGCGACGGCGACGGAAAGAATCCAGTTCTAAAGGGCACATGATGCGGAAGCGACCCGGGTCCAGGAACGGACAAGCCTTGATTATGGTGACAATGGCGCTTCTGGCGATGTCCGGCCTGATCGGAATGGTCATCGACTTCGGGTGGTCGTACTATACGCGGCGCGCATCTCAGGCCGCCGCGGATTCGGCTGCGCTGGCGGGCGCCCGCGCAGCGATGGATATGATTCTCGCCCAAGGCGTTTCTGCGTTGTCCTGTACGGGCCTTTCGTGCGGCTCGGAGACATCATGCGGCAATGGGTTGAGCGGCACGTGGGGAACCGCCTGCCAATACGCGCAGCAAAACGGATTCTCGGCAGGGGGCGATTCCGGGAGGCAGCAAGTCACGGTGGCGGCGGGGGTCAACTCGCCGGCCGCTGCGCCGCCGACAGCGCCGAACGTATACGTCCGCTACTGGGTAACGGTTCGCGTGAGTACGACCGTGCCGCAACTCTACTCGGCCCTGCTGGGCAACGCGACGGCGACTGTTGCAGCCCGCGCCACGGCAGCGATTACCGATTTCCTGGTGAATGGCTCAGTAATCGCAATGAACCGGGAAGGAGATCCCGCTCCCACGTGGCAAAACAGCCCCGGCACGAACAATCCCGACGTGTTACTCGGAACCAACGCCCTGGTGTGGGCGCCCATCGACGGGGGAATCGTTTTGGCTTCCAATGATGCCGGAGCAGGCACGAACCTGGGAACGCTCTCGCCGATCTCACCCTACACGAATACGCGGGGCAATGTAAACGGTTCGTGGGGGACCGCGAATGTTTCAACCAGTGCGGCCGATAGCACTCAATTTGTCGACCCGTATCGGGGTATGGGACAGCCGCCGCTCCCGACTTCGGCCCTGCATGAGTACCCGGTGGAAGGCGGCAATCTCGCCTACGCGTCCGCGTGCGCGAGCGGGACTTGCCCGCCAGGGGTGTACTACGCTACTTCCGGCGGTGTCCCGACCGGCGGCCAGTTAGCGGTCAGCTCCCCACTGAACTTCTCAAACGGCGGCACGACTTGGGGAGACTACGTTTTTTATGGCGGTCTGAACATTACCGGGTCAACTGTTAATTTCGGCCCGGGCCGTTACGTGCTCGCCGGGGTGCTGAACTCCGCGACATCCGCTTTAAACATCGGCGGGGGTGCCCAAATCGGGACGGGCACGGGGGCGGATGCTGGGAGATTGTTCATCGTCACTGATCCGAGCTATCCGGGTCTTAGCGCGATTGCTCCTCTCCCCGCGCCGTTGCAACTGACGTTCGGTCCGACTACAATCGACGCCGGTTCGAACGGTTCAGTAACTTTATACGGGCTGAACCCCGCGTCCACGCTTCCCTCCGATCAGAACTCGTTGGGATACACCCTCAGCGACTTCGGGCCCGTAACGATCTGGCAGGACCAGCGGTTCTCGAACATCACCAATCCGAGCAATACTACTCCGCAGATGGTCTTTGGCTCGACCACGGTGCTTGATGGAATCGTCTATCAACCTCGCGGCGCCTGGATGCAATTCAAGACAAGCGCTAAGCTTTTTGGAGTAGGCGGCCCAACAAACGTCGGAGGGGCCCGGCTGTTCGCGGGCGCGCTGGATGTCGGCGCTAGTTCCACTCTTCAGTTGTGCAGGTCCGGATGTTCGCAGAGCGCGCCACTGTGGAACCACACGGTCGCGCTCGTCGAATGATGGTACGGAAATCGGCGGTGGCGCCGGAACAGAGCGCGCCAGCAGCATCTCGCCTCATCGTTTAATTGCCAACGCGCTACTGGGATTCCGTGAGATGGCTGGCGTCATTCGCTGAGGTGGCATTAATCATTTGCCGATGAGACTTCCTAGACTCCCCAGATTTTTCCTAGAATCAGGCCAACTTTTCCGCTCAATGGAGGGTTGAGAGCTGGCTACAGCAGTATTTCAAAAATAAGTTTTGGTACTCCTAGATCAATTTCTAGGTTCGCAGGATTGAACGCCTTTGCGAACTAGCGTACTGTTCATATTGACATCGAAAACCGAGGATGCCCAGAGCGTTCCATACGCTGGGATTTAGTGCGTTCTGTGTCTGACAACAGGAAATGCGGGTTTAGGTGAGAGTGCAGGAACCAAGATCGAATGAGTGATTTCAGGCCCAACCCGATGGTCCGGCTGCTTCCGTCGTTGACGGATGTGGCGTTCTTGCTGCCGATCGGGTTCGTGTTCCTGTTCATGCAAGGTGCGGTTTCGATGCTTGGCGACGGCGATACGGGCTGGCATGTGCGCACGGGAGAATGGATTCTCCGTAACGGGCGGGTGCCGCATACGGACATTTTCTCGTATACGATGCCCGGGCAGCCGTGGTTTGCCTGGGAGTGGCTGTGGGATGTGAGTTTCGGGTGGCTTCATCAACGTTGGGGATTGGGCGCGGTGGTGGCGGCCAGCATGGCCGTCCTGGGAGTTACCTTCGCGCTGCTGTTCCGGCTGGTCCTTCGGAAATGCCCGAATCCGTTCGTGGCTCTCACTGTCACGGCTTGGGCCGCGGCCGGGTCTTCGATTCATTACCTGGCCCGGCCGCACCTGTTCACGTTGCTGTTTGTCGTAATGATTTACGGGATTCTGGAGACTGCCTCCGAGGGCCGCGCGCGACGATTGTGGGTCTTGCCGCCTCTGATGATGGTCTGGACCAACGTGCACGGCGGATTTTTGGCCGGGCTGCTGTTGGTCGGAATGTATGCCGCGGGCGAAGTGGCGGGTGGGTTGTGGGAAACCAACCCGGAGCGCCGCCAACAGGCGTTGAAGCGTGCGCGACGGCTGCTTGGAATCGAGGCCGCCTGTCTGGCGGCTACGCTTATCAACCCGTATAATTATCATCTGCACATTCACATTTACCAATACCTTCGCGATCCAGGGCTGTGGCAGACTATCTCGGAGTTCTTACCGCTCAATTTTCGCGGCCCGATTGCGTGGATGGCGGAACCGATGTTCCTGCTGGCGATCCTGACCGGTGCCTGGAACTTGTATCGACGGCGTTTCGTGTACCCGATCCTGATCCTGGTGTGGGCGCACCTGGCGCTGACCGCCGCCCGGAATTTGCCGATTTTCCTACTGATTGCGGCTCCTCTGGTGGGCGAGATGTTCAGCGCGATCGTGCAGAGAGCCCAGCGCGCAGAAGTGCGCGAGTGGATTCGCGCCGCCGCAACCCGCTTTGAGGTGGTTGCCAGCGAATTCGCGGTGCTGGACCGCATTCCGCGGCTGCATTTGGCCAGCACGGTCGTGATGGGGCTTTTGAGTGTGGCGATTTGCGCCCCGCACGCTTCGGCGAAGTTTCGGCCGGAGTACGATTCTACGCGTTATCCGGCGAGAGCCTTGCCGGTGTTGAGCAGCGCCGCCAGCCAGCGGATCTTTACGCACGACGAATGGGGCGATTACCTGATTTACCATCTCTATCCGTCCCGGAAAGTTTTCGTGGATGGCCGTTCGGATTTTTACGGGCCGGTTTTCGATGAAAAATACATGGATGTAATGCGAGTCAAGGGCGACTGGGAGCGGAACCTCAACCAATACGGCGTCGATACGATTTTATTGCCAGTGGAGGAGTCGCTGGTCGAGGTCCTCAAAGAATCGTCCAAGTGGCGAGTGGTGTATGACGACGGCATGGCGATCGTGTTCCGGTCGACGCTGAGGCCGCCTGCACGGGACTCCGCAGCTGCGGAACACGGATTTTCCGATCTTTTCAACAACAGGACGCAAAAAAGAACTGCTGCTCGGGACAGCAGTATGGCAGTGGCACAAAACCCGAATTTTAGGAGCTAACGATGATAAAGATGCTGAAGCAGATCTGGCGCCAAGAAGAAGGCCAGGACTTGATCGAATACACATTGCTGCTGGCGTTTGTGGCGCTGGTGGCGGCCGGCCTGTTTATCCAAGCCGGAAACGTGACAGCCGGTATTTGGGGCCAGGCGTACAACCGGCTACAGAGTGCGAGCACGGCGGCTGCCAGTTAGGCCGCCGCTGGGAGCCGAAGTTCGAAGTATTGGAGGCCGAAGTGTGTCTTGGATTTGGGAATTGGCGAAGAGTGACGAGGCCCAAGACCTGATCGAGTACACGTTGCTGCTGGCGTTTGTGGCTCTGGCGGGGGCGGGCTTGCTGGTGAGCATGGGCAAGACTTCGGCCGGAATATGGGTGACCGTGAATTCGCGTCTGAATAATGCCAGCGGCTCATAGGTTTTTAAGAAAGGAAAACGTATCGATGTTGGGGCGATTGTGGCGAGGCGAAGAGGCTCAAGATTTGATCGAGTACACGCTGCTGCTCGCTTTTGTGGCGCTGGTGGCCGCGGGGCTGTTTATCCAGGCTGGGAACGTGACGGCGGGGATCTGGGGGACGGCCAGTTCGGTGCTGACCAGCGCGAGCACCGCAGCGGCGTCCTAACGCGGGCAATTTATAGGACCGGTGCAGGGAAACGAAGGTGGATCATGAATAAGAGGTTACTCTCCGTACTCGCATTTGCGCTCGCCGTATCGGGTGTGGCGACGTTCCTGGTGGCGCGTGTAATCCAGGGCCGGTTTACCGCGGCCAAGCCGCAGCCTGAGGCGACAGTGCTGGTAGCGGCGCACGATTTGGGGATCGGGGCCCTTATCAAGGAAGGTGACGTGAAGATGGCGCCCTGGTCGGGGCCCCTGTTACCACAGGCGATCACTAAGCGAGAGGACCTGCTGGACCGGGGCGTCGTCGCCAATATCTATGCGGGCGAGCCGATCATCGAGACGCGTTTATCACAGAAAGGCACCGGTGCCGGGCTGGCGGCCATGATCCCGAAGGGCAAGCGCGCGGTGGCGCTGCGTGTCAACGAAGTGGTGGGCGTGGCAGGGTTTGTGGTACCGGGAATGCGCGTGGATGTGCTGGTCAGCGGTACTCCGCCGAATCAACCCCAGAACCTCGGTACGGAAACCAAGACGATTTTGCAGAATATCGAAGTATTGTCGGCCGGCCAAAGCATCCAGAAAGATGCCGAGAATAAGCCGGTATCGGTGCAGGTAGTGAACGTCCTGGTGACGCCGGAGCAGGCCGAAAGCTTGAGCCTGGCGAGCAATGATGCACGCGTTCAGCTGGTGTTGCGCAATCCGTTGGACAACGACGAGGCGAAGACGTCGGGCGTGTATATGGCTAACCTGTTCAACAAGACCTCGTTTTCGCCTACGCCGCAGCCGGTACGAGTAGGGCCGCGAAGAACTGGTCCGCCCAGGTCCACCGTAGTGACCGAGGCTTTTCCGCCCCCTCCGCGCGTGGCGGCGCCGACCTCGATCATCGTTGAAGTTCTTCACAGTGGCAAGAAGGAAAAAGCCACGTTTACAAAACAAGCGGAGGTTAGTCAGTGAATGTTTTCGGTCGCCCATTTTTTTTGAGAGGAATGCCCTTTTGGGCGCTTCTGCTCGCGGTTGCGTTGCAGGCCGGCGCGCAGCCGGTCCTTGCCCCGGCCGCCACATCGAACCTGGCTGTGACGGTAAGCAAGTCACTGATACTCGATAGCCCGGCCAATATTGAGCGTGTGTCGGTGGCGAACGGCGATATGGCGGAGGCGGTGGTGATCAATCCGCGCGAAGTCATGGTGAACGGCAAGGCGCCGGGGGACACGAGCCTGATCATCTGGCAGCAGGGCGGGACACGAACGTCGTATGACCTGATGGTCCGGCCGAGCACGGCGGCCCTGGATGCGGTAATGCAGGAAATCCGCGATCAATTGCCCGGTCAGCAGATTACGGTCGATCTTCAGAACAACACAGTGTTTCTGAAAGGTACGGCGAAAGATATGGTGACGGCGGACCGGGCCGCCACCATCGCCGGAGTTTTGGGAAGGGTCGTCAATCTGCTGAACGTGGTGGTGCCTCCGACCAGCCCGCAGATTCTATTGAAGGTGCGCTTTGCCGATGTAGACCGGTCCGCGACTCTGCAATTGGGAGCCAACATTGCCAGCATTGGTGCGACCAACACCGTGGGCACGGTGTCGACCGGCCAGTTTACGCCGCCGCAAGTGACCTCGACGGGGACCGGCAAGGCAACGCTCAGCTTGACGAACGCGCTGAACGTGTTCCTGTTCCGTCCGGATCTGAACCTGGCGACGACGATCGAGGCGCTCTCGGCGAAGAACTTGCTGCAGATCCTGGCCGAACCGAACGTGCTGGCGATGGACGGCACGCCGGCGAGTTTCCTGGCCGGCGGCGAGTTTCCGTATCCGACGCTGCAGGGCGGCGGCGGTGGCTTGGGCGCGGTGACGATTCAGTTCCGGGAGTTCGGCGTGCGCATCAACTTCACACCGCGTCTGACGCCGCGCGGCACGATCCGGCTGGACGTGACGCCTGAGGTGAGCTCGCTGGATTTCGCGAACGGCTTAATATTTCAGGGGTTCACGATTCCCGGCCTGAACACGCGGCGCATTCACACGCAGATCGAACTGGAGGAAGGGCAGAGCTTCGCGATCGCGGGGCTGCTCGACCAGCGGACGACGGACGCGCTCAGCAAAATTCCGGGATTAGGCGATATCCCGCTGCTGGGAAAACTGTTCCAAAGCCGCAATCTGAACAAGAGCCGTTCGGAGTTGCTGGTGCTGGTGACGCCCGAAGTGGTGCGCCCGATACCGGCGGGAGCTCCGCGTCCCGATCTGGAAAGGCCGATGCCCTTCCTTTCGGGTGCTCCGCCGGCGCCCCAGACGCCGGGAATCGAAGTAACCGGTTCGGTGCCACCGCGTTCGGCGCAACCTGCAATACCGATCGAACAGCTCGTGGAAAGCGAGAAGCCTTTACCGACGGGGAACCAAACGGCCCCACCGTCAACACAGTTCCTGCCGATTCCAGTGATGCCGATGCAGAGTGCGCCGGCGCCGGCAGCAGCGCCTCCGGCGACTGCTCCGGCGGCTCCCGGAACTCCACCCGCGAATTAGACGGATAACGACCACCATGCGGCCACTTTCGCTGGGAATGATCATCGCCGATTCCGAGATGGGGGAGCAGATCCGCTCCTGCATCCGAGATCTGCCGGTGCGCCTCGTGATCGAAGAGCCCAAGATCACCGATTGGGAGGCGCTGGTGGAGCGGCTGGACCGGGTGCGGCCCGATGTCGTTCTTCTCGAACTGGACAACGTACGCGACCCGCTGGAGGAAGTGATCGGCAAGATCAAACGGAGCGCCGCCGCGCCGATCGTAATCGCGGTGCACACGGCGACCGACCCGGAGAGCATTCTGACGGCGATTCGGGCGGGGGCGTCCGAATACCTGTATCCGCCGCTGGGGCCAAATCTACACAAAGCGCTCAATCGCATTTCCAACGAGCGATCACAGGAGATAGCAGGCGCCAAGACGGGAGGCGCGGTGGCGTTCTTCTCGGCCAAAGGCGGCTGCGGCGCCACCACGGTGGCGTGCCATGTCGCGGTCGAGGTGCAGAGACAATGCGGCGGGCACGTTCTGCTGGCAGATTTCGATCTGGACAGCGGCATCGTTGGTTTCATCATGAAATCGCGATCGCAGTACACGCTGGTCGACGCGCTCAGCAATGTTGAGCGGCTGGACGCGAGCTACTGGAAAGCATTGATCTCCAATGGCAGGCCGGGCATGGAAATCCTGGCGGCGCCGGCGGGAATCTCAATCCGCGAACCGTCCGACCTGGAGAATCTGAGATTCGTGCTGCACTTCGCCCGGTCGCAATACGAGTGGGTGGTGGTCGACCTGGGGCGCGGGCTCAGCCCGGTGACGATGAGCGCGCTCGAGGAAGTGGATCACTGTTTTCTGGTATCGAGCGTGGATGTGCCGGCTCTCTATAAATGCAAACATGTAGTGCGGAATCTGCTGGACGCGGGGTACAGCCGCGACCGGCTGCACCTGGTAATGAACCGCATTCCGCGCAACACGGAAATCACCAAAGGCGAAATCGAACAGATGCTGGGGGTGCCGGTGGCGTTCCAGCTTCCCGATGAACAGGCCTCCTTATACGAAGCCTATTCCGCCGGACAACTGCTGCCGGCGACACACAGCCTCACGCGGCGCATGGGGGAGATCGCGCGGTTGATTACCGGCATTCCCGAAGAGAAGCCCTCCAAACGCCGCTTGGCGTTCTTCGGATAGAAAGAGGACAAGCTCATGGCGACCCCGCGAATGGTTCCGTCCCCTCAAAAACAGGTCACGCTTTCGGACTATCAGGAGCTGAAATTCACGCTGCACCGCAAGCTGCTCGATCGCATTAACCTCGAGACGCTCTCGCTGATGGCGGGCGAGCGTGTGCGGGCCGAGATTCGATCGGCGGTGGCGCGCCTGGTGGACGAGGAAAAAACGCCGCTCACACTGGTTGAGAAAGAGCGGATCATTGAAGAAATCCTGAATGAGGTATTCGGGCTGGGGCCGCTGGAGCCGCTGCTGCAGGATCCGACCATCAGCGACATTCTGGTGAGCACACCGAAGCTGGTGTTCATCGAGCGGGACGGCAAGCTGCAGCGCACGCGCGTCGAGTTCAAAGACGATGCGCACTTGCTGCGTATCATCGAGAAGATCGTTTCCAACGTGGGCCGGCGCGTGGACGAATCATCTCCCATGGTGGATGCGCGGCTGCCCGACGGATCGCGCGTCAACGCGGTGATTCCGCCGGTGGCGGTGGACGGGCCTCTGCTGTCGATCCGGCGCTTCCGCCGCGACCGGCTGTCGCACTCCGAACTGGTGAAGAACCTGACGCTGACGCCCGGCATGCTCGAGCTGCTGAAGGCGTGCGTGAAGGCGCGGCTGAACATCATCGTGTCGGGGGGCACGGGCGCCGGCAAGACCACGATGCTGAACATGCTTTCCGAGTTCATCCCGGAAGACGAGCGCATCGTGACGGTGGAGGACGCGGCCGAATTGCAGCTGCGGCAGGTGCACGTGGCGCGAATGGAGACGCGGCCGCCGAACATCGAAGGGACGGGCTCGATCAAGCAGCGGCAGTTGGTGATCAACGCGCTGCGTATGCGGCCGGACCGCATCATCGTGGGCGAGGTGCGCGGCGAGGAAGCGCTGGATATGCTGCAGGCGATGAACACGGGCCACGATGGGTCACTGACGACGATTCACGCCAACAGCCCGCGGGACGCAATCAGCCGCATGGAAGTGATGGTGGCGATGGCGAACGCGAATATCGGGGTGAGGTCGATCCGGCAGCAGGTGGCCTCGGCGGTGGATGTATTCCTGCAGATCTCGCGCATGAGCGACGGCACGCGGCGGGTGACGTACGTCACCGAATGCGTAGGAATGGAAGGCGAACAGGTGACGCTGCAGGACATCTTCACGTTCGAAAAGACGGGTTTGACCTCGAACGGAAGAGTGCGGGGTCGATTCCGCGCGACCGGCGTGCATCCGAAATTCATGGAGCGGCTGCGTGCTTCCGGAATTGAGCTGCCGCGTACCCTGTTCGAGAGCACGACCGAGATCGGCTGAGAGGGCTTATGACCTTGCTGATAATTGGCATCTTTCTGTTGCTCTTTTCCGTAATCCTGTTCGCGGTTGGACTGGGGTCGCGGGTTGACGAGAGCAAGCGCAAGACGGAACTCGCGCGCATGCTCGACGACCGGAAACCGGAGCTCGCCGAACAGCCGACGGTGCTCATCGAACCAGCGGGGTCGGAAAACGACGCTTTGGCGCGCCTCCTTTCCGGGTTTGATTTCTCCAAAAAATGGGGAACCATGATCCAGCAGGCTGGGCTGACCTGGACGCCTGCCCAGGTGGTCGTATCGATGACCATTCTGGCAATCGTGGGCGGCTTGCTGGGCTTGAAGCTCCATCTACTTCTGGATGCCACCTTGAGCGTGATCGCACTAGCGGCGCTGTTCGCCGCGCTGCCCCTGCTCTTTATCCGGCGCAAGCGCAAAAAACGAATGGCGCAGTTTGAGGAGCAGTTTCCGGAGGCACTCGATTTTGTGGCCCGCGCACTGCGGGCCGGCCACGCGTTCCAAGTGAGCCTTTCGATGTTGTCGCAGGAATCGCCCGATCCGCTGCGGTCGGAATTCCTCAAGGTCTATAACGAGCAGAACCTGGGTGAATCTCTGCCGGTGGTGCTGCGGCACCTGGGCGAGCGCGTACCTCTGCTCGACGTGAAGTTCTTTGTGGCGGCGGTGCTGATGCAGAGGGAAACCGGAGGAAACCTGGGTGAGATTCTGACCAAGCTCTCCTCGGTGATCCGCGACCGGTTCCGGCTGAAGGGGCAGGTCAAAGCGGCCAGCGCTCATGGGCGGATCACGGCCACGATTCTGACGGTCTTGCCAATTGTTACGGTGATGATCCTCAGCCTCATCGCGCCGGGTTACCTGCCGGCAATGGCGAAGGATCCCGACGGCAAACATTTGATCATCGCTTCGATCATCGGCCAGGTAATCGGGTACATGATCATGCGAAAGATCATCAACATTAAGGTTTGAAGAGAGGATGTCATGGCTGCTCTGATTTTGTTGGCATTCTTCCTGTTACTCACATCGGCGATCACTTACTTCGGTTACCGTGTGTATTCCCGGCCTGGACGGGTGCAAGAGCGGCTGAACGAGGAAGGGACCGTGGTCACACTGGGCGAACCAGAGCCGACCCGCGAAGGAGAATTGCTGGTACGTATCATCCAGCAGGTGGGCGCGGCGGTACCGGTGTCACCGGCGGATGTCAGCGAGACCAGGCGGTATCTGATCGCGGGTGGATTTCGGTCTGACCAGGCCGTCACGGTGTTCTACGGCTGCAAAGCGATCGTCTGCGGGGTGATGCTGACGAGCTTCCTGCTGCTTCACCTGTTCGCACAAAACCCGATGCTGCGAGTGGGCACCCTCGGGTTCGCCACTTACATGGGCTGGCAAATTCCGCGAATGGTTCTCGAACGGCTGATTAAGCGGCGGCAGGAACGAGTGCGGCTGTCCTTACCCGATGCGCTGGATTTGATGGTAGTTTGCGTCGAGGCGGGGTTGGGATTGGATCAGGCGTTCGTGAGTGTCACTCGGGAATTGCAGCAGACTCACAAAGAAATCAGCGAAGAATTCGGTCTCGTAAACCTGGAAATGCGCGCCGGCAAACGCCGCTCCGAAGCTTTGCATAATCTGGCCGAGCGAACCGGGGAAGACGAGCTGCACAAATTAGTTTCGATTTTAATTCAGGCCGACCGGTTCGGCACCAGTATCTCGGAATCGCTGCGCACGCACGCGGATTTTCTCAGAATCCGACGCCGCCAGCAGGCCGAGGAACGGGCAGGAAAGGTTGGTGTGAAGCTGGTATTTCCGATCTTTTTCTGCATTTTGCCGGCAATGCTGATTGTCACTGCCGGCCCGGGAATTTTGCAGATTGTGAAATATTTATTCCCGCTGATGAAGCAATTCTCAATCTAATCCATGCTATGAATACTGTAGGGGAGAGACGAACAAATGGACAATACTACCCTGGGGACGATTATTTGGGTGGCTGCGGCCTTGATCCTGGTTATTTATCTGGCGCGGCGCCGGAAACGAAAGCTTTTACGTTAGCGGCGGTTTCGATTTCCTTTCGCGCACCAGGCGCGAGGTAGTGGTGTGCCGGTAATTTGCGCTGAAACGCCAACCGCGGAGTTGATTTCCGCAATCCAGTCTGCGCAAAACCCGGACGGAGGATGGGGCTACACGGGCCGGAGCTCCTGGACCGAGCCCACGGCATTTGCGCTGCTGGCGCTGGCTTCCGGGGGCAGTCTCTCCAATCCGTTTCTTCAGGGCGCTCGATGGCTGGAGCAAACCCAACGGGCGGATGGCGGTTGGGCGCCTCATACCTCTGTCAATATCAGCACGTGGGTGACTGCGCCGGCTCTGCTGGCGTTATTGGAAACGGATCGCGCGCGGAGTCTGCAATCTGCCGTGAACTGGCTTCTGAGCCAGACCGGCGAAGAATCCACCCTGGTGGATCGAATCCGGCGCGCGGTGCTGGGACAGCGTTTGGAGTACGGGCAGGAAACCACGGGCTGGCCCTGGCTGGCGGGGACAGCCGGCTGGGTCATGCCAACTGCGCTTTCCCTTCTGGCTTTGGAGAAAGCGGAACTGCGCGGCCGCGCCAGCGGCACGCGAAGCCGCGCGCAACAAGGCCGTGAATTCCTGCTGGCCCGGATTTGCGAGGACGGCGGGTGGAATTACGGCGCGTTCCAGGCGCTCGGGTACCAGGCCAATTCGTATCCGGACACCACCGGTATGGCGCTGCTGGCGCTTCATGGCTCGTCCTCCGCGAAGGTCAAAAACGCGGCCGATCTCGCAGAGAAGCAATTGCCGAATTGCCGCTCGGCGCAGACGCTGTGCTGGCTGCGTATGGGGCTGGCGGCGCAGGGCCGGAGCCCGGCCGGAGCGGTGGATTGTCCAAGGGATCGCGGTAAATTGCTCGATTTGGCGTTGGTTGTGTTAACGCGCGCTACCGAGGATGGCCGCGCGCGGATTTGGGGCGCCCTATGAGAGCATTGCTGCGGCGCCGGGACCTGATCTCCGGCGCAGCCGCTTCCGGACTTTCGGCTTCCGCATGCGGCCGGCAGCACGGTCCGCCGGCCCGGGTTTCCATTATTCGCGCGGCGGCTTACACCGAGGACTTGACGGAAAAGGTGCTCGGTATTCTCAATGAACACAAGCTCAATGTGCGCGGAAAGCGGGTGGTGCTGAAGCCCAATCTGGTGGAGTTCGACCCGGGCAAATCCATCAATACGCATCCAGCGGTGGTGCGGGCAGCGGCGGAAGCGTTTCGGTCGCTCGGAGCGGCGGACGTGCGGATCGCCGAAGGTCCGGGACATCGGCGCAATACGCGCGAACTGGCCGAGGCCGCGGGGTTTTGCGAGCTGTTCCCGAAATTCGATTCGATATTCACCGATCTGAACCTGGACGAGGTTTCCCGGGTGGAGCTGCACCGCCCTTTCTCGCGACTGCGCGAATTATATCTGCCCCAGACCGTGCTGGGCGCTGACCTTGTGGTATCGATGCCGAAGATGAAGACGCATCACTGGGTGGGCGCCACGCTGGGTATGAAGAACCTGTTTGGCCTGGTCCCCGGCAGCGTGTACGGGTGGCCGAAGAACGTGCTGCACTGGGCCGGCATCAACGAATGCATCGCCGATCTGCACGGGCTGTTTCCGAATCACTTCTGTCTGGTTGACGGAATCGTTGGGATGGAGGGTAACGGTCCAATCCAGGGCAATCGGAAGACCGCCGGCGTCCTCGTGGGCGGAGGCGATGCGCTCGCGGTCGACGCGACCTGCTGCCGCATCATGGGGCTGGATCCTGCCAGGATCGGATATCTGCAACTGGCGCAAAGCCGCGGCCGGAGCGATCTGAACGATATCCAGCAGATCGGTGAGTCTATCAGAACAGTGCAAACCGCGTTTGAACTGATCCCCGAGTGGCGGTCGCTGCGGTTGCCATCTTTGACGGGAGGACGATCATGAGCCAGCCGGCTCTCTCGCACACGCCAGCGGAACCGAGGTCGATCGAAGAAACCGGGCTTGCGGAAAGCCTGTTCGAGAGTTTGATCCTGAAGTTCTTGTACTTCCGCGGCGAGATGTACAGTAAGGACCTCGCGGATTCGCTGGGCGTGCGGTTCAGCGTCATCGAAGCGCTGGTCGAATCGTTGAAGCTGCGCCACGTTATCCAGGTGAAGCGCTCGCTATCGGTGGGGAACATCGGTGCTCTGCTGGCGCTCACCGAAGTGGGCCGCGGCCGCGCCCGCGAGTGCCTGGAAGAGAACCAATACTTCGGCCCGGCGCCGGTTCCCATGGCACAATACGCCGCCATGGTGCGATCTCAGAAACCTGCGGAGGGATGGCTGACGAAGGAAATTTTGTCCAACGCGTACCGCGGGATGGTCTTGACGCCGAACATTCTGTCGCAGATCGGACCGGCGGTGAGTTCGTTAAACTCGCTCCTCATCTACGGCAAACCGGGAAACGGGAAGACGTACCTCATCGAGGCTCTCGCCAACCTGCATACGGAGCCGATTTACCTGCCCTTTGCACTCGAAGCGCAGGGCAACATTGTGCAAGTGTACGATCCGATTTATCACACGCCGGTGGAGGAAGAGGAATCCACGGAGTTGGCGAGCTTTCAACCCGGGTGGGACCGTCGTTGGCGCAAGATCAAGCGCCCGTTCATCGTGAGCGGCGGCGAACTGACATTGGATATGCTCGATCTGCGGTTCAACACCACCTCCCGCATCTATGAAGCGCCCTTTCAACTCAAAGCGAACAACGGTATTTATCTGGTGGATGACTTCGGGCGCCAGAAAGCCTCGCCCGCCGAAGTGCTGAATCGCTGGATTGTGCCGATGGAGCGCCGCGTGGACTATCTGAGTTTCCTCACGGGCGGCAAAATGACGGTGCCGTTTGAGGCCTTCCTGGTGTTCTCGACTAACTTGAATCCAGAGGATCTGGGCGACGAAGCGTTCCTGCGCCGAATCCAATATAAGCTGCTGCTGCGCGGTCCATCGGAAGCCGAGTTCTGCGAAATTTTCGAGCGTTTCTGCAAAGGCAAGAAGCTCCCTTACAGCCGCGAGATGATTGATCGCTTCGTCGACCGGTATTACCGGCCGGCGGGGAAGGAATTCCGCCGCTGTCATCCCCGCGATCTGCTGTCGCACGCGCTCAATCTGATTCACTTCGAGAAGCTGCCCTACCAATTGACCGATGAATTACTGGCGCGCGCTTTCGATAGCTGCTTTGTGCAGGACGAGGAGCAGCCGGCCCCGACCATGGCTCGTGCAGCGGCGCCGCGGGTGGTGTAGGATGGCTTCCTGAAGTACGTACCGGGAAAGTTTATGCGATCGAGGATCGGACCCAGGCTCGCCTTCGATCTGGCGCCGGCGGCGGTAATGATAATGCTGGCCGTGGGCGGGCCGGCGGCCGCTCAGAACCCATCCATGCCCGCGAATCCGCCGCTGAAGAGAGGCTGGACGACGCCGCGAACACCGTACGGGGATCCGGATATTCAGGGCATATGGAGCAATGCATCCATAATTGCGCTGGAACGGCCTAAGGAACTGGAGGCGAAACAGTCGTTCACTGCGGAGGAGCTCGCGGCGTACGAGGATAAGGTGTTCCAGCGCTCGTCCCGAGACAGGCCGCAGCCCAGCGGTCAGGTCGGCACGTACAACAACTACTGGTGGGATGCGGATTCAAAACGGGCGCCAAATTATCATACGGCGCTCATCGTCGATCCGCCGGACGGCAAGGTTCCGCCACTGACACCGGAAGCACAGCGGCGCGCGGCTGCCGATCGCTCGTATGCCCGGGAGCATCCGGCGGACGGTCCCGAAGACCGGCCGCTCATGGAACGCTGCCTTCTGTTCCCGATGACCGGGCCTCCGATGCTGCCCAGTTTTTACGATAACCATCAGTACGGGCCGTTGACGGTGAATTATCAATTCATCCAGGCGCCCGGGTATTTGACGATTCTCGTGGAAGTGAACCACGACGTGCGCATTATTCCCTTGGACAATCGCCCGCATCTGCCATCCAGTATCCGGCAATGGATGGGCGATCCGCGAGGACGCTGGGAGGGCAATACGCTCGTGGTGGATACCGCCAATTTCACGGGCAAGAGCAAATTCCGCGGCGCCGACGAGAATCTGCATCTCGTCGAGCGTTTCACCCGGAAAGCCGCCGATCTGCTTCTTTACGAATTTACCGTGGACGATGCGACGGCATTTACAAGACCCTGGAAAGGCGAGATTCCGATGATCGCAGAGCAGGGCCCGATATTCGAGCACGCCTGTCACGAAGGCAACTATGGACTGGCGGGAATTCTCTCCGGCGCGCGGGCCGAAGAAAAAGAAGCCGGGAGCGGCAAATGAGGACGATCTACCGCGGGTCGCGGCAGATGCTACTTCTTGCGCGCGGGCTTCGCGGAAGCCTTCGGAACCGTTTTGGCCTTAACTGAAGCAGCTTTTTTCGCGGGCGCCCTGGATCCGCGGGGTTCTGCCGAACTACCTTTGAACACCGCATTGCTTTGCAGGTCCAGCGTAAAGACGTCGCCGATCGCAGTTTTCCCTGAAGTGGGATTCACGGTTACGAACTCACCGACAATCGAGGCGCGCGACACCGTCAGGCGCACGAATCCGAAATTACTGTCGCTGTAAACTTCTAGCCGAAGCGGGTTGCCGCTGGCGTCGGTGCCGGAGAGAGGAGTTTTCGGCGCCGGAGGGCGCCGGGGTGGCGGTTTCAAACCCAAAAGGTTGTAATATCCGCCCACGCCGGCGACCAGATAGGGAATCTGCTTGCCGCTCACAGTTCTCGTATATCGTTCATAGAGGTGAGCGTGGCCGGATATATGCATGTCCGGCTGAATTCCCGCCTGCTGGCAGGCCTGATCGATCTGGCGGAGCATGGTAGGGCTCGGCACATGCGTCGGGCTGCCGGTAAAAGGGGGGTGGTGCGTGGCGATGATCAGGGCGCGCCATTGGCCCTGGTCACGCTCCGCTTTTGCCGATTTCAACTGCTGTTCCAGGAAATTCAGCTGGGCGTTGCCGGCCTTTTGCCCGCTGATTACGCCTTCGGTTGCACCTTCACTCGTATTCGAATATAAACCGATGATCTTGACAAAGGGGGCGTTCAAGGTAAAGTAGACGCCGGGCTGATCCATCGTGGTGCGAACGGCTCCCTGACTGTCCGCGCTAAGGCTGGGTTGGGGCGTACAAAAATTCGCGATGAAGGCCTCCAAGGATTTAGAGGTTTGCCCGTTGTAAAGGACGGCGTCATGATTTCCCGGAATCGCGAAGATAGGCGCGTCATAGTTGCGGTACGGGTCGTAGAACTGCTCGAAGTAGTATTGCTCCTGGCCGAAATAGTAGACGACGTCACCGAGGTGATAGAAGAACGCCGCGCCACTGGTGTCGGCAGCCATGGCGTCCGCTACAGCAAACTGAAACTCCGGATTGTGAATCCCGCCGGTATCACCGACCGTGTGGAAAGTGATCTTGCCGGCGGTCTGAATTTTTGCCGCCGGAGCGGCGCCGATGACGGCGGCAAGATCCATAGGCGTTGTGTTTCTCGCGATGGGGATCGGCTCCAGTAGCTGGAGCGCCTTGGCAGCCGTATCGGCGGCAATCTCCTGCTTGCTGAATTTACTGAAGTTATCCGGAGTCAGGTTAGGATCGCCGAAAGCGCGAGCGGGGGCGGCCATAGGTCCTCCTGGGCGGGTCACGACATACTAGCATGAAAACCGAACGCGCGGCCGCAAAATTGAGGCGGAAAATGACAGAACGTGGTTCAACTTAGAATCGGCGCTGTGTTAGTAAGCGAGGCCATCGGCTAATGCGACGGCGGGGCCAAGCCCTCGGTCAACTCGATTCGGGTTCCCCACGGGTCAGTGAGGAACGCAATTTTCAAATGCTGGGAGTTGGGGCTGGAGCGGACCGGCTGATCCAGCTGTATACCCTGGGCCGCGAGCTTCTTGGCGAACTCCTCCAGATTGGTCACTTCGAAACCAATATGATCAATCGAGCGGCCCGCCGTGGCAGCGCGGCGGGTTTCACTGGCGGCGATGGAAAGATTCACCCCCGGAAGGTCGTCGCAATCGATCCAGTTGCCCGGCCGGGCCACGCTCTCGCGCTTGCCGGGTATGCCCCCGAAAATTTTCGCATACCAGGCCTGCATCGCCGGTATATCCGGTTTCGGCGGAAAGAAATGGATGTGATTCATCTGAACAGGAACGGGGAGGCTCGGATCTCCAAACACCTCGACTCGAATGCCATCCGGAGCAGTGACATAACTTTGATTGGGATTGGTTCCGGTTTGCTCCACGCGCAAACCGTTGGCCTTCCACTTGGCGAGTGATGCAGGCAGATCCTTCAGCACAAAACCGAAGTGATCCACGATGGAGCCGGCCGGAGGTCCGCTTGGTTCCATTTCGCGCAAGATGATGAAGACTCCGGGGAATTGGATCATAGAGAGCTTCTCGTTAGTGACGAGCTTGCCGCCGAACATGTCGGTCCAGAATCGGGTTTGCGCGTCCACGCTCTTGACGTATAGGTGTACGTGCCCCATCGTGACACCGGCGACATTGGGCGCCACGAGTTGAGCGGCCAGAGGGAGGGCTGCCCAAGCCGCGAGGGCGGAAAGAACTCGAGTTTTCATGGCTTTCAACGGTATCAAATTCGAACGGCGGCGGCGAGGCCGGGTGAGCGCGACATGGGAAAACTGAGGCTACTGCTCGCGCAGAGCATCGACGGGTTCGATGGCGGCGGCACGGCGCGCGGGGACGAACGCAGCGATGCCCCCGACTATAACCAGTAAAAGCAAAACGGCAAAATACGTCCAGCCATCAACGGGCTTTACGCCATATAAAAAGCCGGCTTCGAGTTTGCCCGTAGCGGCGGCCAGTGCGAGTCCGGCGGCGACGCCTGCGATCACCAATGTTGAGGCCTGGAGCAGAACCATCGAGAGAATGCCGGTCGGAGTCGCGCCCAACGCGAGCCGAATGCCGATTTCGCGGCGCCGATAGCCGACCATTTGCGCCAGCACGCCATAGAGCCCCGCAATTACCATCAGCACGGCCATGCCGCCGAAGGCGCTGATGAGGTAAAGGCCGAGGCGATCGTTGAAATTGGTTTTGGCAAAGCTCTCCTGCATGGTTTGGAAGTTGTCGAGCGCAAAGTCCGGAGCAACCGGCTTGAACGCCGACCGTACAGCCGGAGCAACCGGGATCCTGGTCTGGGTTTTGACGACAAAGAAGACGATCGTTTTTAGAAGGGCCGCATAGAAAAGCGAAGTGGCCGGGACCTGCTGATAGGGCAACAGGATCAGCGCCCGGGCCGGAATGGAGGGCGATTGATCAACCTGGTCTCCGATGATACCGACGATCGTGTACGGCTTGATCATGCCTGTATCCTTACCGCCCAGACTGATCTGCCGGCCGAGAGGATTCTGATTCGGAAAATACTGGCGCGCGAAGGTCTCATTCACAGCCGTGACAAACGGAGCGGCGGCTCCATCGGATTCGCTGATCATACGGCCGCGCACGACGGGGGTGCTCAGCACGCGCGCATATCCACTGCTCACGGCGGAAACCCTGGCACTGTTGCCGTGCTGCTGATCCTCGGGAATGCCGACGATGGTGAAACTGCTGTTCAGGTCGACACCGGAAAGAGGGGGAGCGGTCACCAGGGCGGCATCTTGAAAACCGGGCAGAGCCCGCATGCGTTCGAGAACCGGCTCATACACCAGATTTGCTACGTGCGGTCCCGATCGCTGACTGGATTCCGAGACGCCCATATTGCCGAAGCCGGCGGCATCGGCGGGCATGGCGGAGAAGGAAGTGACGCGCGTCATATCGAAGCCGAGGCGCGCGTGCTCGAGATTCCAGAGGGTGCGAAAAACGAGACCGGCGGAAATCAGCAACAGCGTGGAGAGCGCAACCTCGCCGGCGACCACCCAGCCGCTGAGGCGGGAACGGACAGAACGCGCGCCCAGAGTACGCGAGCCGGCTTGCAGGGCGGGTTGCGGATCGCTGCGGCCGACCAGAACGGCCGGAAGCAGTGAGGAGAGCGTGGTGGTGAGGGTGGCAATGAAGGCGAGGGCAACGACCACGGTCCAGCGCACGGCGATATCGCCGCCGCGCGGAAGCGTGCCTTCGGGCAGCTTATGAATCAGGGACACACATATTTCCGCGAGTCCGAAGCCGATCACGCAACCCGCTCCGCTCAGCAGGGCGCCTTCGAGCAGCAGTTGGCCCATAAGACGCGCCCGCCCCGCGCCCAGGGCGATGCGGACGGCGAATTCCTGGCGACGGCCCAGGCAGCGCGCGATCAGCAGATTCGCGACGTTCGCGCAAGCAATCAGCAGGACCAGACCGAGAGCGGCCACCAATCCGAACAAGACCGGGCGCGCATTGGCGGTCAGGAGCTGTTGATAGGATGCCGCCGTCAGGGTGAGGTCGTGACTGGAATGAGGATCCGCCTGGCGGATGCGCCCCGCGATGGCACTCAGTTCGCCGCGCACCTGCGCCATACTCGTCTCCGGCTTCCGCAGTCCGACAACAAAGAAGAAATGGTAGCCGCGCTCCTTCAACATCTCGGGGGTCGGCTGAATCGGAAGCCACATGCCTTTGCCCACATCGCCAGAAGCTTCGGGGAAGCGAAAGCGCGCCGGCATGATGCCAATGATCGTGCGAGGCTGCGCATTGACCCGGACCTGACGGCCGAGAATCTGCGGGTCGGCACCGAAGGACTGTCGCCACAACGCCTCTGAAAGAATCGCCACGCGCGCGCCGCCGGTCTTGCCCTCGTCGTCGGAAAAAGTGCGGCCCAGGAGCGGTGCGGTGCCGAGCATAGGAAACAGATTGGTCGTGACACCGGGCGTGGATACGCTCAGCGATCCTTCCCGGGTCTGCACCACTCCCACATCTTCCGAGTAACCGGCGACTGCATCGAGCGTGCGGGCCTGATCGCGAATGTCGCGGTAATTCAACCAGGAGGTGGAGGAGAACCCAGCCTCGGTTCCACCGGGACCGCCGGGGCCGATGCTTACCAGGCGAGTGGCGTTCGTGTACGGCAGCGGGCGAAGTAAAACGCTTTCGACCACTGTGAACATCGCGGTGTTGGCGCCGATACCTAAGGCGAGCGAAAGGACCGCCATGGCGGTGAAGCCGGGTGTCTGGATCAACTGGCGGACGGCGTAACGAAGGTCTTGCACGATAGCGTCCACGCGTGAATCCTTCACTCCAGGATACTCGCGCGCGATTCAACCGGGCCGAGGCCTTTGAAGGAACACTTCATTGCCGGCGCAGTCCCTCGAAGGGTCACTCGGCTCGCAGCGCCTCGACCGGATCGACGGCGGCTGCCCGGCGCGCGGGCAGGTAACTCGCCAGCACCGCCGCTGCGGCCAACACGACCGGCACGGCGGCGTAGGTCAGCGGATCAAGCGGGCTGATGCCGAACAGCAGGGTTTTCATGAGGCGCATCAGGGCCGCTGCGGCAATCAGGCCAATTATTGCGCCGATTCCCGCCAGCTTAAGGCCATGTCCGACGAACATCCGGCGCAGCGCGCCAATTTCGGCGCCCAGTGCGACGCGGATCCCGATTTCCCGGCGGCGCTGGGAGACGGTGTAGGAGATCACGCCGTAGATTCCGATGATTCCCAGCAAGAGCGCCATGGCACCCGCAATTGCCAGCATCACCAGCGTGAACGACGTGGCTGCCAGAGACTCCTCATAGATGTCTCGCACCGTGCGCACCGAGGCCAGCGGCAAACTGGCATTCACCGACCACACCGCGCGCCGCACCTGCGCCAGAAAACTCTCGGTCCCCGCGCGATTGCTTCGGATCACGAACGTCACGGCGCGTGTGACAAAGAGACGGCCGTTGGGAACGAAATAGTTGTGCATCAGAACGGGCCAGTAAACGATTTCGGGTGCTTTTTCCTGAATGCCATTCTGCCGGACATCCTGCACGACGCCGATCACCTCCTGCCACGGCATGCTCGGATACTGGCGAAGGCGTTTGCCAACGGCGGCCGATGGGCTGCCCCAGAACTCGAGCGCCAGGTTCTCGGAGATCATCACCAGCGGTCTGAGTCCATAAAGGTCGGTCCAGGTGAATTCGCGTCCCGCGACCAGCCGGGCGCCCGTGGTGCGGAAGAACCCGGGAGACATATCCTCGAAGCGCCGCAAGGGCGCCACGCCGCCCGGGTATTCTTTGCCTTCGGCAAACACGTTATCCCAGTTGGGATTGATCCTCTCCATCGGTGCCTCGAGTGCGAATCCGACGGAACTCACGCCGGGAATCGCCTTAAGCCTGTCAACGAGGTCGTTTTGGGTTCGAGTAACAAGCTGGGGGTCCGCGATGAGGGAAGGTGGAATCGCGATGCGCACGGTTTGGAGATACTCAGCACCGGTGAAGCCCGGATCGACGGTGCGCAGCGCCTGCGCCGTGCGGATCATCAGGCCCGCGCTCACCAGCAGCACCAGCGCGAGCGCTACTTGCGCCACTACCAGAAGGTTGCGGGTGCGATGGCGCTCGCGGCTGACGCTGGCCGTTCGGCCCGCGCTCTGCAGAGCAGCCGAAATCCGCGAGCCGGCATATCTCCAGGCAGGGATCAGTCCGAGGGACAGCCCCGCCAATACGGAAAGCGCCAGCGTAAAGCCGAACGTGCGCGAGTCCATCGAGACCTCGTTCAGTCGCGGCAGATCGGCCGGGCCGATCGCGGCCAGCAGGCGCAGGCCGGCGTACGCGACGCCCGCCCCGAGCGCGCCGCCCATCAGGCCCAGCATGACGCTTTCGATCAGAAGGCCGCGGACAACACGCGCCACTCCTGCGCCGAGCGCGGCTCGCAGAGCCAGTTCGTGCTGTCGCGCCTCCGCGCGCACCAGTAGCAGATTGGTCACGTTGGCGCAGGCGATGAGCAGCACCAGCCCGATGGTTGCCATTACCACCCACAATATGTCGCCGACGCTGCCGATTACATGCTGCTTCAGCGGGCGAATCGCCGGTCGGATTTTCCAGTTCTCGTACCAGCGGCCATTGCTATTGGGGCCGTTGGACCACGTGTCCATCCATACTGGCAGCAACCGCGCCAGGTCGGCGTTGGCTTGCGCCAGGGGGATGCCAGGTTTGAGCCTGCCGATGCCGTTATAAGCGAACCCTCCCAGGATGACCCGGCCTCGATCGAAAGCCAGCGGCAGGATCAAATCGGGCTCCGCCGTGACCACCCGGAAGCCTTTGGGCATGACACCGATGATCTGGCGGGGGATCGAGTCTACCGTGAGACTCCGTCCAATGACAGACGGGTCCGCTCCGAAATGGCGCTGCCAATATCCATAGCTCAGCATGACGGCCGAAGAACGCCCCGAAAAGCCGAAGGGTTCCGGTGCCACGGGAACCTGATCGGCCGATACCAGCCGGCGACCGGCCGTGGCTGGGACGCCGAGAGCCTCGAGCACTCCGTCGCTTACTGAAACCGTGCGGACCTGCTCCGGTTCCGCCAAACCCGTGACGTTCGCCGTCCCCTGCGTCCAGACGCCGAGCGCCTGGAACGTGCGGTTGTGTTCCGCGTACGTGAAATACATGGACGGCGAGAGGTTCAGCCCGTCAGTCGAATTCGCCAGACCCGCAGCTCCCGGGGCATCCTGGTGGAGCGCGACCAACTGTTCGGAGTGGGGATATCGGAGCGGCCGCAGGAGCACGCTGTTCACCACGCTGAACACTGCGGCATTGGCGCCGATGCCGATGGCCAGCGTCAATAAGGCCGCGGCGGTGAACATCGGGCTGCGCCCCAGCATGCGGAGGCCGTAGCGCATGTCGCGGGTCAGAGTGTCGAGGAACCCGATTGTGTTCATGCGGTAAATCTCCTCTCGAATCCGCGTGTGGTTTCCCAGTTTCCGGCGTGCGGCCGCCTGAGCTTCCGCGGGCGACAAGCCGCGGGCAATGTTTTCGTCGGTCTCAATGCGCACGTACGATTCAATTTCCCGGAGCCGTTCCCGATCCCACTCCGAGCGCCGAAAGAAGCGTCGAAAACCCATTGCGTCTACTCCGAAACCGGTTTGAGAATGCGGCCGATTGCGCGCACGACCTGCTCCCAGCGCGTGGTCTGGGCGAGCAACTGTTTTCGGCCGGCGGGCGTCAGCCGGTAATACCTGGCCTTGCGATTGTTTGCCGATGTGCCCCAGAAAGACGCAATCCACCCGCGAACTTCCAGCCGGTGCAGAGCCGGATAGAGTGATCCGTGCTCTATCTGGAGCACGTCGTCGGAGCCGTGTTCGATTGCGTGCGCAATAGTATGGCCGTGCGAAGGACCGAGAATTAGCGTCTGCAGGATCAACATGTCGAGCGTTCCCGGGAGCATTTCGCTCTGCAGCGGAGATTCACGCCTGGGCATTGGGCTTCGAGTATACTCCACTAGATCATCGATTGGAACGGCATACCTGATATACGCTGCTATAGCGATTTTGTTCTTAAATTTTCCAAAAGAATATCGAGGGGAGTGCGCCTGGTGAGACGCGCAACCCGATGGCGGAGCATTGGCGCCGAAACGCCCGACCGGGGGAAGCGTCTATAATAACTAGGGTCGGGATGCTGGAGAACGAAAACTCCCAGGTCGAGCCGGTTGTGTCGTCGGAATCAAATGGGGCACCGCCCGCCGAGGGGCCGCGTCCGGATACGCACGCCGGCAAGATCGCGCTCTGGGGTGCTCTTTCCTGGGCGCGTGACCTGGCGTTTTCCATCCTGATCGCGGTCATCCTGATCGTCTTTATCTATCAGCCGGTTAAGGTGGAAGGCACCAGCATGATGCCGACCCTGACGGACCAGGAACGCATCTTTATCAATAAGTTCACTTATCATTACGGGCTGGGCGAAATTCAGCGCGGCGATATGGTGGTGTTCTGGTATCCGCTGGACACTTCAAAATCGTACATCAAGCGCATTATCGGAGTCCCCGGCGACACGGTGCGCATCGACGAAGGCGATGTCTACGTAAACGGCAAGCACTTGATGGAAGATTACGTGCCGGATAGCGAACGCGATCGAGTCTCCTGGGGACCGCAGCAGGTGCCCGCGGACAAGTATTTCGTATTGGGAGACCACCGCAACTCCTCCAATGACAGCCGCACGTGGGGTTACGTGGATCGGAAATACATCTACGGCAAAGCTGTTTTTGTGTATTGGCCGCTCGACAAGATGGGCCGGCTGAAATAGACTACCGCCGGAAAATCCAAAGCACGACCGAGAACAAAACACTGAGCAGGATGCACGTGGCAAGCGGGAAATAAAAGGTGCTGTTCTTGCCGTGGATGTAGATATCGCCGGGGAGGCGCCCGAGCCGGAATGGCAGTCGGCCCGCGAGGTTGACCAGCAGACCGAGCGCGACGAGCACAATTCCGGAAACGATCAGGACTCGTCCCAATCCCACAATTCGAGTATAGCGGCTAAGCGGTGACCGGGCGATCTTCGATCCAGGACAAATAGGCGGCTCCGTACAGGCCGGCCTCGTTGCCCAAAGTCGCTTTCTGGATGTGCGTTGCGCCATGGGTCAGCCGGTAGGTGGCCGAGTGCCGCGCGACCGCCTGCAACATCGCGGGGGCGAAGAACTCCCAGGCCGGGAGCATGCCGCCGCTCAACAGGTAGAGCGGAAAGTTGAAGGTGTTGATGAGCAGCGCCAGCGTGACGCCCAAACAATCGCCCATCACGCTCCAGACGGCGCGTGCTTTTTCGCCGGTCTCGTCGGCACGCCCGGCCAGATCATAGACTTCCTTGGAGGTGAGATTCTCGCCGAGTTGCAGCAAGCGGGCCATGGCCGTGATGGCGGTAGCAGAGGCATGTTTTTCCACGCATCCCCGGCTGCCGCATCCACAGGGGTTCCCGTTCGGCACAGCAATCAGGTGTCCCAGCTCGCCGGCCATTCCGGTAACGCCGCGAATGACGCGGCCGCCGGAGATGATTCCGCCGCCGATACCGGTTCCCAACGTAAGCAGCACCAGGTCGTCCACGTCGCGCCCGGCGCCCATCCACTTCTCGCCCAGGGCGGCGGCATTGGCGTCGTTTTCAAGAATAACGAAGCTCGCCAAACGGCGCTGGAGCTCGGCGCGGATCGGAAAATTTTCCAAAAACGGAAGGTTGTTGCTATTGCGGATGACCCCTTCTTTGAAGGCGATGAAGCCCGGCACGCCGATTCCGATTCCGGCCAGGCCGCCCACGCCGTGCTTGTCGCGAATCCGGGAAATGGCGGTCACCATCTCTTCCATCACGGCCTCGCGCCCCGCGGAGAACTGCGTGGAGCCCGCAACTTTATCCAGGATGGTACCGGAACGGTCGATGGCGGCTGCGCGCAGGTTCGTACCGCCCAGGTCGAGTCCGATTGAATATTCATTCACGAGCGGCATCATAGCACGCGGGTTGCGCCAAGGCGCGTTAGCAGTAAACGGGCGCGAGTGCCAGACGGAGCAGAATAACCAAAGACTATCCGTACCATAGAACAATTTGGGTTGAAAATGTACGTACTTTGGTACACGATGAAACAAAAGATGCAGGAGACTACGTCGATAAGATAGGGCAGCAGCCATGGGGTCCGAACGGTATATCGAAATTCCGGGCAACAAAACGCACGAATTGCCGCCGCTTCTGGTGCATGGAGCCGAATCGGCAACCAGCGAAGAAGCGGCCGAACTCGATTCGGTGATGCTGGAAGCCGAAGAGATGCTGGCGCCGAGCGATGCCGACCGGGTGACGATCGAACAACGCAAGTTTGATCTCGCCGTGCAGTTGGCTACGCAGTATCGAGCGCTGCTGTCGCAATGGCAGTGGGGCGATTCAGTGCTGGAATGGATCCGTCAGTGCGAGATCACGTTTGACTCGGAAGTAACATTGCGCAACCTGCTGCACCCGGATGTATGGCCGCATGCCAGCCGCGCGAGTTTCGTTTCTTTGCTGCGGAGCAAGGCAGTTCCGACGCATGGGGTGCCGCTGGAGCGCGCGGTCGGCATGCGCCTGACCTTCCGGCAGCCGCCCCCGATCGACTGTTTCTCGAACCAGTTCCTGCTATATCTGAATTCCTCGGTGGCCGACACCGCTTATCAAACCTGGTCCCACCTCGGCCCCGACGGGCTGATGCTGCTGCCTCCCGAGCGATTTCATTTCGAAATCGTTGACTTCACGAACTAACGAAGCGCAGCGGGCACAGCCAGGCAGCCGCACCGGAGCGCCCCGCGGAATGATAGCATTCCAAAGAGCGGCAAGGGGGCCCGATGATCACGGAAACCAAGACACGCCAAGCAGACCCCGATATCACGATTTTCGAAATAGCCGGACGCTTAAATCTCGGCAATTCTTTGATGGCGGTGGAGAATACGATCCGCCGCCTGATCGAGGACGGCACCCGCAAGCTGGTGATCGATCTCGCCAGCCTGACCGCGATCGACAGCTCCGGGATCGGTTTGCTGGTGACCACGGCCGGCCAGATGGAGCAGCACGGTGGCAAGCTGCGGGTGGCGGGCGCCCGCGATGGGGTGGCCAAGGCGCTCGAACTGGTCCACCTCAACCGGATTGTCCCGCTTGATTACAGTGTCGAGTCGGCCTGCCAGGAGTTGGCCGCGGACGCTGCCGGCGCCTAGGCTCTTTGCAGGGCCTAACTCTGTACCGGTCGGGCCGGGGCTGACTTCTGCGGAATCGGTGTGGAAGCCGGCTGCGAGCGCTGCCTTTGCCGCAACAGCTTCATCTCATACAGAACTCGCGTCTGTTGATGCGCGGCGTTGCGCAGCACGACCTGTTCGCCGATGAAGCAAGACCACAGGATCGCCACGGAGACGGTCATGGCTGCCAGCCCGGGTGTGGTGATTTTAGCGAAATGCACTCCAGCGGCCTCCTCCGGGGTCCTAATAGCAATTGAGCTACCAAGAGGAAGGAGTTCCGTTTTTCCAACAGATTTACGCGGGGCCGTGTCGACTCGCGACCACAGACTGTGGAAATTTGACCCTAGCGCGCCGCCATTAGCGCGCGGAGGCGACGGGCCCGTTCCGGAGCCCGGAGCTGCCGTAAGGCTTTGGCCTCGATCTGGCGAATCCGCTCCCGCGTGACGTCGAACTCCTGGCCGATTTCTTCAAGCGTATGCTCGCGCTCGCACCCGATTCCGAACCGCATCCGGATTACTTTCTCCTCTTTCGGAGAGAGGGTCTTCAGAATGCCGGCCGTTTCGTCACGCACGTTGGTTTCAATGACTGCATCCACGGGTGAACCCACCCATCGATCTTCAATCAGATCGCCGAGAGCTGATTCCCCGTCCCGCCCGACGGGAGTTTCCAGAGAGACTGGGTCGCGGGAAATAGTCTTTAACTTCTGTACCTTTTCAACCGGGATGTCCATCCGGCGGCCAATTTCGTCATTTGTCGGAGTTCGTCCAAGCTCCTTTTCGAGCTCTCGGGTGGCTCGTAGGAACTTGTTCATACTCTCATTCATGTGCACGGGGATGCGGATGGTGCGGGACTGATCCGCGATCGCTCGTGTGATCGCCTGGCGAATCCACCAGGTGGCGTAAGTGGAGAATTTGTACCCGCGACGGTACTCGAATTTATCCGCCGCCCGCATGAGGCCGATATTGCCTTCCTGGATGAGATCCAGCAGATGAAGGCCGCGATTGACATATTTCTTCGCGACCGAAACCACCAGGCGGAGGTTGGCTTCGACCAGATCCTTCTTGGCGCGTTCCGCTTCCGCTTCGCCGTGGCGGATCACCGTCAGGCTATGCTTCAGCTCCGGCAGACTCGCTCCCGCCGTAGCTTCGCGCTTCTTGATCTCGCGCTTCAACTCCCGCAAGCGCAATTGCTGGGCGGCGCTGTTGCGGGTCTCGAGCTTCTTGACTTCGCTATCCAAATGGCTGAGTTCATCCACTGCGCGTTCGATTTCGCGCGAGAACTCCTTCCATTTGATGGATTTAAACGGCACGCACCGGATCGCCAGCGAGGTTTCCACTTTGGCGCGATTGAGCCGGCCGCACAGCCTGCGCCGCGGTTTTTTGCTGGCTAATGGAGTGGCGGCCACCTTCTCCTGGAGCTGCGCTTGCTTGCGCTGTAGCGCGATGACATCGATGAACTGTTTCTGGGCCTCGGTACGCGCCTTCAGATCGGCCGGAGAGCCCTCTTCGACGTCGCCAAGATCCACGACGCTTTCCAATTCGATCGCGTTCTTCTTAACCTGTTCCGCTAGATCGACCACCACTCGCTGGACCAGTGCGGAGCGGCTAATCGCCTTCTGCATCCGCAATTTGCCGCGTTCCATGCGGCGCGCGAGATCGACTTCACCTTCGCGCGTCAGCAGCGGAACGGCACCCATCTCGCGCAGATACACTCGGACCGGATCGTCAGTGTAGATCGACTCTTCTACCGGCTGCGGGTGTAGGAAATCGGCCTCATGCGCCTCGGCATCGAAAAACTTGGCATCTTCCTCGAAACCGAGACCGAGAGCTTCCGATCCCTCTGGCAAGAACTGGTCTTCAAACTGATCCACTAAGACTTACCTCCCCCCTGCGACAAGGCCAACTCCACCAAATGTCTGGGAACGGGGTTATGTGAGCAGACTGCGACGTGCTGATCCGGCCCGAATTGCTGGGAAAATCTCCATCCGGGATTTGGCTTTCGCCTGATGATAACACCATTCCTTAACAAAGTTAAGTCCTATTTAAAGAGATGGCTGGACCCGGTATTGGTTACAAGGTTTCACCGATTTGTCACGCACCTGAGGTATGGCATCACGGTCGCTTTTGGCGCATCAGATTTTTCAGTTCATTGAAGAAGGCCTGCTCATCCTGGAAATCCCGGTAAACGGAGGCAAACCGGACATAAGCAATCTTGTCCAGGTCGCTGAGGCGGTCCATCAGAAATTCTCCTATTTCAATAGTAGATATTTCACGGTCCGGAGAATCGCTGACCTTCGATTCGACCTTATTCACCATCTCCGAGAGTTTTCCCATGCTGACCGGGCGTTTTTCGCAGGCCTTCAACAAGCCGGCAAGAACCTTCTGACGATCGAATTTTTCGCGGCGGCCATCTTTTTTTACAACCATATACGGGACCTCATCGATTCGTTCATAAGTGGTGTAGCGCCGTTCGCACGCCAAGCACTCCCGGCGACGGCGAATGGCTTCGCCTTCCTTGCTTTCTCGCGAATCGACTACTTTGTCATGTAAATGATTGCAAAACGGGCACTTCATAGAGAGACCTCGCGCCCGATCTGACGCAGGCTGTTCCAACGAAGGCCTTCGGTCAAGGCCAGGAGGAGCCCGGCAGGAACGATTGCTACAAATGTCATAATCCAGACGATGAATGCGAACGCAGTGGCCGTCTCCAGACGAGCCCCAAATAGCTCGGTTAGCACCAGAACTGAAGCGACCTGGATTCCGCCACCGATTCCCGGTAGCTGGATGACCGCGCCGAACGCTATAAATCCTAGAAAAATAATTACATCTACAAAAGTAAGATAAATTCCGGTAAACGACCGAACGATGCACCAATAGCATGCGACGATGAAGGCCCATTCGATTACGGAATAAAAGAGCACTGCTACCAGAGCCGAGTCACTGCGGGTGGACTCGACACCCTGCACAAAGGCGGTCACCAGTTTCTCGGCCTTAACAAATTGGTGTTCCGGAAGAAAGCGCAAGGCCTCAGTGAGCCTTCGTCGGGCCGGTTCGGCGAGATGGCGGAACGACAACAACAAGGCAAGTAAAACCAACCCGACCAACCCCAAAAGTTTGCCGCCGACTGCCAAAACCGAGGTGAGTTTCGGCCCTACAGCCATCCCCGAAGCATTGATGCGGGCGAGAGCAAACCCAAACAACAGCAGCGCCATCAGCAAATCGAACATACGCTCCAGCAGGAGCATGGCTAGCTGGGAGGAAAGCGGCACATCTTCCTTGCGGGCAATGAGATAGGGGCGTACGAACTCCCCGGGACGGCCAAACAGGGTAATCGCGGTGAAGCCGATCACTGTCGCCGACAGCAGATTAGAGACGGAGGGTTTTGCTTTCAGTGGTTTCAGCATCACGGCCCAGCGCAGTGCGCGCCAGTAGTAGGTTCCGAAAATCGGAACCAAGGCCAACAGCAGCCAGGACCAGCGCAGGCTCGCGAAACTGGCAGCGGCCAATCGCCAATCAAACGAGCGGGTGGACAACACCCTTTGGAGCCACCAGATTCCGGCGGCCGCCACGAGCCCACACGCGACCACCCACTTCCAGGTGTGATGTCGGATGAAACCTCCTCCGGGCCGGAATGCGCCGGACGACGAAGCAACTGTTGTCGCAGCACTAGCATACCGGAAAAATTGAACCTATCATGATAAAGCCTCGTTTCTCAGGATGAAAGAGTGTAAAGGCAATGGCGACGGCGATCCTGACCATGGAACCGAACGGGGCGAACCGGCCCGGCCGTGAGGCGGCACGCCAGCTTTGGAGTGTTCAGGGGCATCGAAACCTGATAGAACGAGCCTTGGATCCGGAACACAGCCTCGTAGCGCAGTGTCTGAGCGGCGATGAAACGGCATGGGAGGAACTCGTCCGGTCGCACACGCGGCACGTGTACGGGCTCTGCTTCCGGTTCACGGGGAGCAGCACCGAGGCGCAGGATCTGACGCAGGAAGTGTTCGTGCGGGTATTCCGGACGCTAAAGAGTTTTCGTTCGACGGAAGGCTCGTTCGGCACGTGGTTGGCGCGCGTGACGCGGAATTTGCTGATCGACCATTACCGGCGGACGCGGCAGGAGCGAGTGACAGATTCGATTGACGATCAGCTGCCGAGGTTGGAACAGGAAGGCACAGCGGTGCGGCCCGACCAGGCGCTGGCCGGACGCGAAGCGAGCGAGCTTCTGCAGGCGGCTCTGCAGAAGCTGTCACCAGACTTGCGCGAAGCGGTAATTCTGCGCGATCTGCAGGAAATGGAGTACCGGGAGATCGCGCAGGTTTTGAATATTCCCGAGGGCACGGTAAAATCGCGCATCAACCGGGGCCGGGCCGAGCTCGGGCGGTTATTGCGGAAACAGAAGCTGGCGGTATGAACTGCGCAGAGATCGAAATTCTGATCTGCGAATATGTGGACGGCACACTGACGCCGGCGCAACGCGCCGAAGTGGAGAGCCACCTGGGCGTGTGCGCGAACTGCGCCGCGCTGGAGCGGGATGCGGCGGCGGCGGTGGCCTTTATGGAGAAGGCGGCCGAGGTCGAGCCGCCACCCGAACTGATCACCCGCATGCTCTTCCATGCGCCGTGGCAGAAGAGCAAGACCGGATGGATTCCGAAAATTTTCAATTCGGTTCTGCAGCCGAAGTTTGCGTTGTCGATGGCGATGACGATTCTTTCGTTCTCGATGCTATTCGGGCAGTTTCGCCAGTTGCGGCCCGCGGACCTGGAACCCGCGAAAGTCTGGGCGGACATCGAAGATCGCGCGTACCGGACCTGGGCCCGGACCATGAAGTTTTACGACAACTTGAAATTTGTGTACCAGATTCAAACGACCCTGCGGGAGTGGCAGCAGGATCAGGAGGCGCAACAGCCGGCTTCCGAATCCGAAACACCGCGGAACCAGACGGACGAATACAAGCTGCCCGTGAGGACACCCGGCGCGGGCAGCGCGCCGGCTCCAAACCCGACAGGGGGACCACAGTGAGGGATCGCGTATGAACTGCCAGAATCATCCGGACGTTGCAGCGACGGCATATTGCCGATCATGCGGTAAGCCGTTGTGTAATGCGTGCCGGTACGATGCGTACGGGACGGTGTATTGCGCCGATCACGCGCCAGCGCCAGCCACCGCGCCGCCACCGCCGGCGGCGGCGGGACCAGTTCCACCGGCGTATCCACGCGCAGACGTGAATCCCGGCCTGGCGCTGTTTCTCGGCTTCATTCCGGGGGTCGGCGCGATTTACAACGGCCAGTATGCCAAGGGCCTGGTGCACGCGGTGATTTTTGGCGTGTTGATCAGCATTCTGAACGCGAGCCCGGACTCGCTGCAAGTCATCTTCGGCATATTGTTGCCGGTCTGGGTGTTCTACATGGCCTTCGAGGCATACCACACCGCGCGCAAGCGGGTCGCGGGTGAACCGGTGGATGAGTACTCGAGCATCATCAACATAGGAGGAGGTTCCAGTAACGCCCCGGTGGCCGGCGTTGTGCTGGTCGCGCTGGGAGTGATCTTACTGCTGCACACGCTTCATATTTTCGATTTTGAATATCTGGCGCGATACTGGCCGGTGCTGCTGATCGCCGCGGGGATCTACCTCCTGTATATGAGATTTACCGGAAACAGCGGGAAGGAGATGGGTCATGAACGGTAATCCGGGAATGGCGCGTGCCATCCGCGGTCCGGTCACGCTGATCACGCTGGGCGTGCTGTTCGCACTGAACAACTTTACGCCTTACCATTTCGGGGAGACCTGGCCGGTGCTGCTGATCGTGTTCGGCGCGCTCAGCCTGCCTTGCCGGGCCGGCCGGAGCGACGCGCCGCCATCGACGCCGTACGGTTATCCGCCTCCGCCGCCGCGGCCCGGCGATCCGGGCACGCCGCCTCCGGTAGGAGAAAAGCGATGAGACGGCGTTCGTTTGCAGGTCCGTTACTTCTGGTGGTGATCGGGGCGTTGTTCTTGTGGCAGAACCTGCACCCGGAACTGCAGATCTTCGACCTGGTGTCGCAATACTGGCCTTTTATTCTGATCGCGTGGGGGCTGATCCGGCTGCTCGAGGTGGCGTTTTCGGAACAGCAGCGGCATTTCGGCTTAACCGGGGGCGAGGTGGTATTAGTGGTGCTGATTTCGATATTCGGCCTTGGGCTTTATGAAGTCCACCAACGAGGAATTCGGTTCACGCCGGAAATCTTTGGCGAGCAGTTTGACTATCCGGTGTCCGCGCACTCGGCGGCGTCAGGGGTGAAGCGACTCGTGTTTGAAAATCCGCGCGGCAACATTCGGGTGACCGGCGGTGCCGCGGCGGAGATTACGGTAACGGGGCACAAGTTGGTGCGCGCCTATTCGCGGAATGAAGCCGATCGGACGAATGGTAACACGCCCCTGGAAATCGTTCCGCAAGGCGATGCGCTGATCGTGCGGTCGAACCAGAACCGAGTTCCGGAGAACCAGCGGATGTCCGATGATCTGGAGGTAACGGTGCCGCGCGGGATCGCTATTCAGGCGCGAGGGCAAACCGGCGACTACGAAATTTCTGATGTAGCGGGAGATTTGGATTTGACGAGCGGCCGCGGGGATGTGCGGCTTAGCCGGATCGCGGGCAATGCGCGTCTGGAAATCGGGCGCAGTGAAGTGATTCGAGCGGCGGACGTGCAGGGCAATATCGACCTGGAGGGGCGCGGCTCGGATGTGGAATTGCAGAACGTGGCGGGGCAAGTGACAATCCATGGCGCCTATTTGGGCACCTTGGATTTCAAGAACCTGGCCAAGCCGCTGCAATTTGAAGGGACGCGCAACACGGAACTGCGGGTCGAGGCGGTGCCGGGCAGCATCAACATGGACCTGGGCGGATTCAGCGCGCGGGACGTCGTCGGGCCGGTACGGCTGGTTACGCGATCGCGCGACATCCGCCTGGAAGGGTTCACGAATTCCCTGAATCTGGATACGGAGCGCGGGGATATCGAACTACAGCCCGGACGCAATCCGCTCCCGAAAATTGATGTGCATTCGGCGGTGGGACGTATCGACCTGATTCTTCCCGACAAGGCGGGATTCCAATTGCAGGCCACCGCGGAGCGCGGCGACGCCGTCAATGACTTTGGGCCGCAACTGCAAAAGAACGTGCGTGGGCGGACGGCCACGTTGAACGGGAGCGTCGGAGCGGGGCCGATGATCCGGATCACGGCGGACCGGGGCTCAGTGTCGGTGAGGAAGGAAGGGGCGGCGCCGAGCGACGGCGGGGTGGAGGCGCGGCCGGCGACGCCGAAAGACCGCTCGAAGGAACTGCGGGATAGCGAAGTGAAACTGTAAGAAACCCAGTGCGCGGCGGAATTGGATCGCTTGCCTCCGGTGGCCTGGCTCAGGGTCTGCGGTAAGATTTGAGATTATGCGCCTTCGGCCCCTATCCGCGCAGGTTTGCGTTCTGGCGATCGCGACGGCTACCGGGTGGGCTGCCGGGCTCCCTGCCGAAGCGCACGCAAACGGGACGTGGAATCCGAAAGCGGCCGCGACGTATCTCGACCGGCGGGCGGGGTGGTGGGTAAAATGGCCGGGCGCGGCGCGCGATCACGAAACGTTTTGCCTCTCTTGCCACACGGCCGTGGCCTACAGTATCGCGAGGCCGAAGCTCCGTGCAGTTTTGGGAGAAGCCACTCCCTCCGAAAATGAAAATCGGATCGTGCAGAACGCGATTAAGCGGGTCCATCTTTGGAAAGAAATCAAGCCGTACTACGGCGGCGGTAATACGAGCCGCTCCCGCGGAACCGAGGCTGTGCTGAATGCATTGATTCTCTCCACGCGCGACGCGAATCCAAGCAAACTCAGCGACGACGCGCGCGCGGCGTTCGAGAACATGTGGGCGTTGCAACTAAGCGGCCGAGAGTCGCAGGGCGCATGGGAATGGATTCAGTTTAATAACGAGCCGTGGGAAGCTCATGATTCGCAATACTACGGGGCTGCTCTGGCCGCGGTGGCGGTGGGCAACACGCCCGAGAGCTATCGAGCCGCCCCGGAGATTCAGCATCATCTGCGACTGCTGAGCGAATATCTCAACCGCGAATTTGCGGCACAGAGTCCGATCAATCAAGCCGTGGTGCTGTGGGCCGGCGCCCATTGGCCGGAGTTGCTTACCAGCGAGCGACGCAGGGCGTTGGTCCACAGCCTGATGAGCCGTCAGCTAGCGGACGGCGGTTGGAGTCTGGATTCCCTCGTGTGGACGTGGCGTGACTGGAGTTTCATCACACTCTCCAAGCTCTTCGTGCACGGGGAAGCCACGCCGCTTCGCCCGAAGAGCGAGGGGTACGCCACGGGTCTGGTGACCTTTGCGCTGCAACAGTCGGGCATACGGCAGGACGATCCGGGCATCCAGCGTGCCCGGGCCTGGTTAGTGCGCAACGAGACCGACGGCCGCTGGCCGGCGCATTCGCCTAACGGCAAACGCGACCATGCTGAAGGCGAAGGATTGTTCATGGATGATGCGGCGACCGCGTATGCGGTAATGGCGCTTGCCCAGTGAAAAAGCAGAAATTCAGAGGTCAAAAGTGGTTAGCCGTACTCGTTTCCGTTTGACGTTTGCGTTGACTTCTCCCATCGGGTGCCGTCTCTGACGGTCCGCAGCCGGGCTGGCGAAACCGCGCCGCCTCCCGCGCGGTCCCATTTTCATGAAGATTCCTTTCCTGATTGGACGTGTACTGTTCGGCGGTTTCTTTTTATACAACGGCATCAATCACTTTCGGCAGCGGCCGGTGATGAAGGCCTACGCAGCTGCAAAAGGCGTGCCGATGCCGGATGCGGCGGTGGCCGTGTCGGGAGCGCTGCTGGTTGTCGGCGGAGCCAGCATTCTGGCGGGCGTCAAACCCAAAATCGGCGCTGCCGCGATCGCCGGTTTCCTGGCGGGCGTATCACCCATCATGCACAATTTCTGGAAAGTGGAAGATTCCGGCCAAAAGATGCAGGACATGATCAATTTCTCAAAGAATCTTGCGCTGCTCGGCGGAACGCTCGCATTGTTGAGTGTCACCGAACCGTGGCCGGCGAGTCTGCCTGTGGCCCAGCCGGGAAGAATGGAAGGCCTGTGGAATGAAATCCGGCAGCGGCTCGCGGCTTAGTCGCCGTGGCCCATCGCCACTTCAGGCGCCGGCGTGGCGGCGGGCTTTTTCCTGCGGCGGAAGCGGCCGGTCGCGCCCACGAAACGCTCCATGTAGGTGTAGAACACGGGGGTGATATAGAGGGTCAGCAATTGCGAGACAACCAAACCGCCGACTACCGCCAGGCCGAGTGGACGGCGTGCCTCGCCGCCGGCGCCTTGGCCGAGCGCGATCGGGAGCGTGCCCATCAGCGCCGCCATGGTGGTCATCATGATCGGGCGGAAGCGCACCAGGCAGGCTTCATGGATAGCTTCGGCCGGGCTGGTGCCATGCTCGCGCTGCGTTTCCAAGGCGAAATCGATCATCATGATGGCGTTTTTCTTCACGATGCCGATCAGCATGATGATGCCCACAAACGAATACAGGTTCAGCTCATCATGGAAGAGCAGCAGCGTGGCGAGCGCGCCGAGGCCCGCAGACGGGAGGCCGGAAAGAATCGTAATCGGGTGGATGAAGCTCTCGTAGAGAATTCCCAGCACCAGGTAGATCACCAGCACGGCCATCAGCAGCAGCACGCCCATACCTTTCAAAGACTGCTGGAACGCGGCGGCAGTGCCCTGGAAGGTAGTCGTGATATTGTCCGGCAGGATTTCGTGCGCGAGTTGCTGGAGGTGATCAACGGCATCGCCCAGCGCCACGCCCGGTTTAGTGTTGAACGAAATCGTAACCGCGGGCGCCTGGCCGAGGTGCGAGACCGAAAGCGGACCCACGCCCATCCGCAGCGACGCCACCGAATTGATCGGCATCATGCGGCCGGTTCCGGAGCGCACGTATAGGCTGCCAAGGGCGTTGGGATCCAACTGATATTTGGGCTCGACCTCGAGGATCACTTGATAATCATCGACCGGGGTAAAGATGGTCGAGGCCTGGCGGGTCCCGTACGCGCTGTAGAGCGCGCTTTCGATCTGTTCGGCCGTCACGCCGAGAGCGGAGGCCTTGTCACGATCGATATCAAGAGTGAGAGTCGGGTTGGCGTTCTGCAGATCGCTGCTGACGTCGGTCAGCTCGGGCAATTGACGGACGCGCCGCTCGAATTCGGGAGCGATGCGATAGAGCTGTTGGATGTCGCCGGACTGCAGCGTGTACTGAAAGTTGCTACGGCTCTGGATGCCGCCAATGGTGATGAGCGGACGGTTGGACAAATACACCTTGATTCCAGGGAGGCTGTCCAATTTCGGACGCAAGCGGGCGATGATTTGCTCCGGCGTCTCCGTTCTCTCTGAGCGGGGTTTCAAGCGCAGCCAGAGTTGACCGTTGTTCGCGGACGGGTTGTTCGCGCCGCCGCCGACTTCGGTCCGGACGGCGCCGATCCCCGGGTCGGCCATGGCGATCCTTCGGGCCTCCATGGCGGATTTCACCATGTCGTCAAACGATATGCCTTGGGGCCCTTCCAGCGACCCGTTAATTTGACCGGTGTCCTGGCTGGGGATGAAGCCTTTCGGCACGATATCGAATAAGTAGACGCTGGCCACCAGGGTACCCGCGGCGGTGGCCATGGTAAGAAAACGATGCCTCAGGACGCCGTGCAAAGTCCACGCATACAGATCGCGCAGGGCATCGAACACCTTTTCCGAACCACGCTGGAACGCGTTCTGCCGGCCCGAAGGCGGGATTAAAAACCGGCTGCAGAGCATCGGCGTTAGGCTGAGGGAAACCAAGCCGGAGATGCCGATGGCGACCATGATGGTGACGGCGAATTCGTGGAACAGCCGGCCCATGATGCCGCTCATGAACAAGACCGGGATGAAGACGGCCGCCAGCGAGAGCGTCATGGAAAGGATGGTAAAGCCGATTTCGCGCGCACCCTCCAAGGCGGCCACCATGCGCGTTTTGCCCATTTCCATGTGGCGGACAATGTTCTCCAGCATGACGATCGCATCATCCACAACGAAGCCCACCGAGAGGGTGAGGGCCATGAGCGAAAGGTTGTCGAGCGTGTAG
>Ga0070734_10001135_pt1 | contig 41923 bp, 30 predicted proteins | sample Coa_R1_8_FD_66444 | JGI IMG/M metagenome (GOLD analysis project Ga0070734, IMG submission 66444) | Surface soil microbial communities from Centralia Pennsylvania, which are recovering from an underground coalmine fire - Coalmine... | ecosystem: Environmental > Terrestrial > Soil > Unclassified ...
TACCGGTCGTGGCGGACCACGCCGCTGCCGCAGTCGAACGCCGTGATGCTGTTCATCATGGACGTCTCGGGGTCGATGGGCGACGAGCAGAAGGAGATCGTGCGGATCGAATCCTTCTGGATCGACGCCTGGCTGCGCTCGCAGTACAAGGGGCTCGAGTCCAGGTACATCATCCACGACGCGGTGGCCAAGGAGGTCGACCGCGACACCTTCTTCCGCACGCGCGAGTCGGGCGGCACGATGATCTCCAGCGCCTACAAGCTGTGCGCCAAGATGATCGAGGACGACTTCCCCCCCTCGGAGTGGAACATCTACCCCTTCCACTTCAGCGACGGCGACAACTGGTCGGTCGACGACACCGTCCAGTGCGTCGAGCTGCTCAAGAAGGAGATCCTCCCCAAGGTGAACCTGTTCTGCTACGGCCAGGTCGAGAGTCCGTACGGCTCGGGCCAGTTCATCAAGGACCTCAACGAGCACTTCGACGAGGACGACAACCTGGTCGTCTCGGAGATCAAGGGCAAGGACGCGATCATGGAGTCGATCCGCGACTTCCTGGGCAAAGGTAAATAGGGAGCTAGGGGATCCATGGCCGCACTGCCTCCCTACCTGCACGACATCCAGCGCCAGATCGAGGGCTACGGGCGCGACTACGGACTCGACTTCTGGGACGTCGAGTTCGAGATCCTCGACTACAAGCGGATGCAGGAGGTGGCCGCCTTCGGGGGCTTCCCGGTCCGCTACCCGCACTGGCGCTTCGGGATGGAGTTCGAGCACCTGACAAAGGGCCACGTCTACGGCTTCTCGAAGATCTACGAGATGGTCATCAACAACAATCCGGCCTACGCGTACCTCCTGGAGGGGAACTCGCTGGTCGACCAGAAGATGGTCATCGCCCACGTGCTGGGGCACGTCGACTTCTTCAAGAACAACTACTTCTTCTCCAAGACCAACCGCCGCATGATCGACGGGATGGCCAACCACGCCACGCGCGTGCGGCGCCACATGGAGCGGCTGGGGATCGAGAAGGTGGAGACCTTCATCGACGCCTGCCTCTGCATCGAGAACCTGATCGACCCGATGTCGCCCTTCATTGCCAGAAAGGCGCCGCCGGAGCGGGAGAGGGAGCGCGAGGAGACGACGCCCGAGCTGCCCCGCATCCGCGCCAAGTCCTACATGGACAAGTTCATCAACCCGCCCGAGTTCATGGACGAGCAGCGGCGGAAGATGGAGCGCGAGCGCGACCGGCCCAAGAAGAACCCGACCGAGCCGGAGCGCGACGTGCTGCTGTTCCTGCTACAGAACGCGCCGCTCGACGGCTGGGAGCGCGACATCCTGGAGATCGTGCGCGACGAGGCGTACTACTTCGCGCCGCAGCGCCAGACCAAGATCTTGAACGAGGGCTGGGCCGCTTACTGGCACAGCAAGATCATGACCGAGAAGGCGCTCAAGGTCAGCGAGATCATCGACTACGCCGACCACAACGCCGGCGTGCTCGCCACGGCGCCAGGCCAGTTCAACCCCTACAAGATCGGCATCGAGCTCCTGCGCGACGTCGAGGAGCGCTGGGACAAGGGGCGGTTCGGGCGCGAGTGGAACGAGTGCCAGAGCCTCGATCAGCGACGGGCCTGGGACAAGCGGCTGGGCCTGGGGCGCAAGAAGATCTTCGAGGTGCGCAAGCTCTACAACGACGTCACCTTCATCGACGAGTACTTCACCGCCGAGTTCTGCGAGCGGAACAAGTTCTTCTCCTTCTCCGTTAACGATCGCAGCGGCAACTACGAGATCGACTCGCGCGAGTTCGAGAAGATCAAACACAAGATGCTCTTCTCGCTGACCAACTTCGGCGACCCCTTCATCTTCGTCGAGGACTCGAACCACGAGAACCGCGGCGAGCTCCTGCTGCGCCATCGGCACGAAGGGACCGACCTGCAGATCGATCAAGCCCGCTCGACCCTCGCCGCCCTGGGCCGCATCTGGCGGCGCCCGGTCAACCTGCTGACCGCCGTCGAGGGGAAGCAGAAGCTGTTCCGCTTCGACGGCAAGGAACAGACCGAGAAGTCGCTGGCCAGCTGAGATGCGGCCCGCGGGGAGGGCGCGCTACTTCTTCGAGGGCAAGTTGCCGTCGATCTCTTTCATCAGCTGGCCGAAGTTTCGCTCGGCCCAGTCCTCGTAGACCTGGGGCATCGGCTCGCCGTTCACGGTGGCGCGCGGCGTGGCTCGCAGCATCGTGCCGCTCCCCTCGGGCGTGATGTCGATGTCCCAGGCGACCGCCTCGGTGTACGAGTGCGCCGTCCCGCTGGTCTCGGTGTACGTCGCCGACTGCGTCGTGGCCACGTCCCTGGGCGCGGTGCGGATGCGCGGGTCGGTGGTGACCACCTCGTAGCCCAGCAGCTTGAGCGCGGTGGTGGCCGCGGCGGCGACCTCGTCGTGGCCACGGTCGGGATAGTGCCGCGTGCCGAGCCGCTCGAAGTCGGCCGGCGTCGCCACCGGCTTGGAGGCGAACATCCCCCCGCAGCCCGCGGCCGCGAGCCCCAGCAACGCGGCCCCCATCCCCAGCCAGAGAGTGACCACCCCTACGCCACGTCGCAGTTTGGTATGCATGCGATGAGCGTACCCGAACCGCCGCCGGCCGTGGAAATTTTGCGCCGCGGCCAGGCGGGCGATATTGCTCTGAGATGCGCGCACGCTTGGGCCGGCGGGCCCGGCGCCGGGTCCGGATGGTGGGGCTCGCCTGCGCGTTCACGGCGGTCGCCGTCTGGGCGATCTACGAGGCGGCGCAGCCCGGTCCCTGGCAGCAGGTGCTGGCCACCCGCGAGGGGCTGACCGGACGGCGGCTGGCCTGCGGCGAGATCATCAAGCCGGGGGCGCTGTTCGTGGCGCTCCCGCACCCGGCCGCGCTGCGCAAGGACGTCGAGCTCCGCTACGGCGGCCGCACCCTGGTGGTGCCGGTGCTGGACGTCGGCCCCTGGAACGTCGACGACGACTACTGGGTGACCGGCCGCCGCCCCGCCTCCGAGCGGGGACACGGCAGCTTTCGCACGCCCACCAACCGGGCGGGCATCGACCTCTCGGACGCCACGTTCGCCGCGCTCGGGCTACGCGACAACTCCGTGCTCGAGTGGCGCTTCGTCCACCGCGGCTACATCCCGCTGCCGCGGGCGGCGATCCCGACCGGTCCCTGAGCTACCCGCCGGCGTCGGCGTAAATGGCGTCGACGTCCAGCACGCACCCGATCACCTCGAGCCGCACCCCCGCTCCGGATCCGACGGCCTCGGATCGCCAAGTGTCCCCGGCTGTCCGGGTGCGGACCTCGGTCTGCCGGCGGTCCTGCCAGACGAAGACGACCGCCTCCAGGGGCGGGATCTGGCACCGGACTGGCCCGGTGAGGGTTGCTAGGCCGCATGTGAGGTCTCGTCTTCCGTGAGGCGCTGGGCCTCGCGCAGCACGGCCGCCGCGTCGATGTGACGGCGGAAGCGCAGGACGGGGAGGTTGGGAGGGAGATCGCCGAGGGCGCAGGCGCGATCGTCGTCGACGCAGAGCAGGCAGACGGCGTCGGCCTGCCGCAGCTTTTCCAGCTTGGCGGCCAGGTACTGCGGCGTCCAGAAGCCCACGATCTCGACGAGCACGCGGCGTCGCGGGTGGAGGCGGTGGCGCAGCAGGAAGTCGGGAAAGATCAGCGTCCCGGCGGCCCGCAGCGGCTCGGGCTCGCGCACCAGATCCCAGTCGGGCGCGAGGCGCCCGACGTCGCGGGCGAAGCGCTCCTCGAGCCGGCTGTCGAAGGGGATGGGCGGCGCGGCGGGAAAGATGGGATCGCCGCTCTCGAAGGAGACCGTGGCCAGGCGGCCCCGCACGGCGCACGCGGCGCGCAGCTCGAAGCGGGCGCACCAGGCCAGGTGCGGCAAGAGCTCGGCCAGCGCGCGCCCGTAGAGCAACGTGTGCTGGAACAGCGAGAACGGCCCCGAGATCTCCAGCACGGGGCGGCCGCCGGCTGGACCGAGCTCGGTCGCGCCGGTCGGGTCGGTGATCGTGCAGAGCAATCCGCGCAGCTTGGCCAGGCGGACGATGGGGCGCACGCCGCCCTCGACGCTGAGCTCGACGCGGGAGGCGCGCATGAGGACCGCCTGGGCGATCGCCAGGTTGGTCCGCAGCATCGCCTCCGCCGGCGTCGGGGGTGGCGCGGGGGAGCGTACGGGCCGCTCGCCCGGTAGGTCGGCGAACAGCAGGTCGAGCAGCGCCTCGCGCGAGAGTCCGAGGCGGGCGGCGGCCGCCTCGGCGATCAGGGCGGCGGAGGCACCCCCGGCGTCGGACACTGCGCCCGCCGCCGCGAACAGCTCTTCCCGCAGGCTGGCCGGGGCGGGGAGGGCGGGCGCGCCGGTGGGTGGGGGCGCCGCGGGCTCGCGGCGCCAGAGCGCGAACAGGGTCCGGGTGGCAGCCCGGCGCTTGAAATGCGGGGCCTCGCACGGGAGCGGCTCGGCCAGGCGCTCGGCGAGCTCTCGCCGGCGACGCCCCTCGAACCGCGCCATCTCGCCGAGCAGCACGCGCAGCCAGGGCTCGTCCTGCGGGCCGAGGTAGTCGACGAAGGCGCGCTCCTCGATCAGCCGCAGCGGCAAGTCACGTTCGGAGAGCAAGACGCATCCCCCTCCTCTCCGCCTGCCGGCACTCGCTCGAGCGCTCGACCACCAGTTCGTAGACGAGCGCGCGCTTGCCGTCCGCCGGCCGCAGGAGACGGCCGATCCGCTGCACGTGCTCGCGCTCGCCCATCCTCCCCGCGACGACGATGCCCACCTCCGCGTCGGGCACGTCGATCCCCTCGTTCAGCACCTGGGCCGAGACGAGCGCCCGGAGCGCGCCGGCCCGGAACCGCTCGAGCGCCGCCTGCCGCTCGCCCCGCGCGATGTCGCAGGTCAGCGGCATGACCAGGTGCTCGCGCGCCACGGCGTAGGCGGTCTGGTTGTCGGCCACGAAGACGAGCGTGCGCTGCGCCCGGTGGTGGCCGAGCAGCAGCGCGAGCGCCTCCCGCTTGCGGCGTGGGTAGGCCAGGATGCGCCGCGCGCGGCGCCAGGCCGCCAGGCCCCGCCGCCCCTCGTCGGTGCGCGCGGCGTCGTGCAGGAAGTCCTCCCAGCCGCCGCGGGGATGGTTGGCCTCGAAGGCGCGCCGGGCGTCGCGGTAGACCGCCCACAGCGCGTCGTGCTCGCGTCGCTCGTCGGGGTCCAGCGCCAGGTGCCAGGTGATCCGCTCCAGCGGCGCCAGGTAGCGGCCCGCCAGATCTCCGACCGTCCGCTCGAACACCACCGGGCCGACCAGGGCGCTCAGCCGGTCGGCCGCCTCACCCGGCGCCGGCGGGGTGGCCGTCAGGCCCAGGCGCAGCGGGGCGATCGACATCTCCAGCGTCTCGCCGCGGCCGCCGGGCCCGAAGTGGTGCGCCTCGTCGACCACCAGCAGGCCGAACTTGTCTCCCAGCGCCGCCATGTGCCGATAAGCGCCAGCGAAGGTCGCGATGGTGACGGGGCCGACCACGCGCTCGCCGTCCCCGAACCGCCCGATCGGTCCGTCCCAGACCGCCGCCAGCGCGGCGGCCCACTGATCGCACAGCGCGCGGGTCGGCGCCAGGCAGAGGGCCGGCGTGCGCGTGGCGGCCACGGCGGCCAGCGCCAGCCGCGTCTTCCCGCTGCCGGTCGGCAGCACGACCACCCCGCGGCGCCCCGCCTGGCGCCAGGCGGCCAGCGCCGCCTCCTGATAGGGGCGCAGCGCGAACGGCCGGAAAGGGGACGGTGGCGCGAGCGTCGGCCGCGGCATGTCCAGGACCCGGACGGCTCGCCGCCGCAGCTCGGACACGATCGCGTAGCAGAAGCGCGCCGGCGCGCGGGCCGCGCCCACGCGCTCGTCCCACAAAACACCCGGGATCTGCGTGAGGTCGAGCCCCGGCGGCACGTCGCTGAACAGCAGGGTCCCGCGATCGAAGGTGAGGCGCACGCCGCTTTCCAATGCGAGCCCCGGGCCAGAGGCGACAATCGCCGCCCTTTCGCGCTAGAACCCACCTGCCCATGGCCGAACTGCCCAAGAGCTACGACCCCGCCGAGATCGAACCGCGCTGGTACGCCGAGTGGACGGCGCGCGGCTACTTCCACGCCGACGCCGCCGCCCCCAAGGCGCCGTTCGCCATCGTCATCCCGCCCCCCAACGTCACCGGGTCGCTGCACATGGGGCACGCCATGTACACGATCGAGGACATCTTCACCCGCTGGCGGCGCATGGCGGCCTACAACGCCATGTGGCTGCCCGGGACAGATCACGCCGGCATCGCCACCCAGATGGTGGTCGAGCGCGAGCTGAAGGCGAAAGAGGGGAAGAGCCGGCACGACATCGGGCGCGAGGAGTTCATCAAGCGCGTGTGGGACTGGCGCGGGCGCACCGGCGACCGGATCTTCGATCAGCTCAAGCGGCTGGGGTTCTCGCTCGACTGGGAGCGGGCCATCTTCACCATGGACCCGCCGTACTCGGCGGCGGTCATGGAGGCGTTCGTGCGCCTCCACGAGGAGGGGCTCATCTATCGGGCGCGCCGCCTCATCAACTGGTGCCCGAACGATCGGACGGCGCTGTCGGATCTGGAGGTCGACTACGACGAGGGGACGCAGGGCGAGCTGTACGAGTTCGCCTACCCGCTGGCCGACGGCTCGGGCGAGGTGGTGGTGGCGACGACGCGCCCCGAGACGATGCTGGGTGACACGGCGGTCGCCGTCCACCCGGACGACCCGCGACACAAGGCGAAGATCGGCAAGCTGGTGCGCCACCCGATCGTCGACCGCGAGTTCCCGATCATCGCCGACGCGGTGCTGGTCGACCCCAAGTTCGGCACCGGGGCGGTCAAGGTGACGCCGGCGCACGACCCGAACGACTTCGAGACCGGCCTCCGCCACAACCTGCCGATGATCTCGATCTTCGACGAGACGGGGACGGTCAACGCCGAGGGGGGGCCGTTCAAGGGGCTGGACCGCTTCAAGGCGCGCAAGGCGGTCAAGGCGCGGCTCGAGGAGCTGGGGCTGGCGCGCGGGTCGAAGCCGCACGTCCACGCCGTCGGTCACTGCCAGCGCTGCGAGACGGTGGTCGAGCCGATGCTGTCGACCCAGTGGTTCGTGAAGATGGAGCCGCTGGCCAAGCCGGCCATCGAGGCGGTCGAGCAGGGGAAGACCAAGTTCGTCCCCGAGAGCTGGTCGAAGACCTTCTTCCACTGGATGCACAACATCCGCGACTGGTGCATCTCGCGGCAGCTGTGGTGGGGGCACCGCATCCCGGCCTGGTACTGCGGCAAGTGCGGCGAGACGACCGTGGCGCGCACGACGCCCGCCGCCTGCGGCAAGTGCGGCGCGCCGACCTCCGAGCTCAAACAGGACGAGGACGTGCTCGACACCTGGTTCTCGTCCTGGCTCTGGCCGTTCGCCACGCTCGGCTGGCCCAACGAGACGCGCGAGCTCAAGACCTTCTACCCGACGACGGTCCTCGATACGGGCTACGACATCCTGTTCTTCTGGGTGGCCCGCATGCTGATGGCCGGGCTCCACTTCATGAAGAAGGTGCCCTTCCGGACCGTCTACCTCCACACGATGGTGGTGGACGACAAGGGCGAGAAGATGTCGAAGGTCAAGGGGAACACCATCGATCCCCTGGAGGTCATCGGCACGCACGGCGCCGACGCGCTCCGTTTCGCGCTCGCCTGGCAGACCACGCACGCGGCGCAGGGGAAAAATCTCAAGTTCTCGGTCGGCAACGTCGACGACGCGCGCAAGTTCGCCAACAAGATCTGGAACGCCGCGCAGTTCACGCTGATGAACCTCGAGGGGTACGACGCGGATCGCTTCGTCGACCGGATCGCCGACGGCCCCGACGGCGCCGAGCTGGACCTGCCCGAGCGCTGGATCCTCTCCCGCGTGCAGCGCGTCTCCGAGGAGGTCGACGGCGCGCTCGAGGAGTACCGCATCGCCGAGGCGGCGCAGGCGGCCTACCACTTCATCTGGGACGAGCTGTGCGACTGGTACATCGAGCTCGCCAAGATGGGGCTCAAGAAGGTCACGGGCGACAGCGAGGCCGACCGCGACGCGCGCCGCAAGATCCAGGGGACGCTGGTGACGGCGCTCGAGACGGCGATGCGCCTCCTGCATCCGTTCATGCCGTTCGTCACCGAGGAGATCTGGCAGCGGCTCCCCAAGCCGTCGGGCGCCCCGCAGAGCATCATGATCACGCTCTATCCGGTGCGCGACGTGCGCTTCCACGACGACGCCTCCGAGGCGTCGATGGCGCTGGTCCAGAAGATCATCGTGGCGGTGCGGAACATCCGGCAGGAGCGGCAGATCCCGACCGCCACGCGGCTGCGGGTGCTGCTGGCGGTGGCGGACGACTACAAGAAGACCATCCTCGAGGGGTACAAGGGGATCATCGCCGAGCACGCCAAGGCCAGCGACGTCCGGGTGCGGCGCTCGGGCGCCAGCGCCTCGGGCGAGTACGTGATCGGCCAGACGGCGATGGCGGTGGCGGGCGACGTCGAGGTGATCGTCCCGCTCGAGGGGATCGTCGATCCGGCGGTCGAGAAGGCGAAGCTGGAGAAGAACCTCGGCAAGCTGACCAAGGATCGCGACCACCTTCGCCGCAAGCTCGACGACCCGAACTTCGTCGGTCGCGCGCCCGCGGAGGTGCTCGAGAAGGACCGCGCCCGCCTGGCGGAGCTGGAGGCGGCGATCGAGAAGCTCCAGCTCGCGCTCAAGCGCGTGTAGGGCAGGCCTGCGACGGCGCCGCGCGCGCGGGAGAGGGCCGGGGCGAGGGTACGGTCGCTAGTTGCTCGCCGGGGGCATCGGCTCGTCCCCGGTGGTCGAGCCTGGGCCTGACCCCGAGCCCGGGGAGGGGGAGTCCGAAGCAGCCCCGTGGCCCTTCTTGTGCGAGCCCTTCTTCTTGGGGGGCGGCGGCTTGGCCGGCTCGGGCGACACCTGGCTGGGCAGCGGCGTCGGGAGCACCGGCTTGGGCGGGGGCGGCGGCGGCGCCAGCAGGACGGGCAGGTAGCGGTGGCCGGCCCAGATCACCGCGCCCGCCACGACGCCCACGGCGATGACGACGGCGCCGACGATCACGAAGATCCGCAGACGCAGCTGCAGTCGCTTGCGGGCCAGGCGCCCCTGCTCCTCCAGCACCACCCGGTTGAGCCGGGTGGCGCCCGAGTCGGGCGGACGAAAGTCGGCCGCGTCGGGGATCGGCTGGGTGAGGGCAGCCTCCGACGGCGAGGTCGTCCGCGCCATCGGCATGGTCCCGCCGCCGGGCGTGGAGGTCGAGTAGGACGTCGAGCGCGAGGCGGTCGTGCGCGAGCCCGAGTGGGTGGCGGTGCCGGTGCCGGTCTGGCCGCTCCCGCTGTTGCCGCTCCCCGGCGTGGTGCCGGTCATGGCCGCCGTCTTGTGGTCGTCGGTGTCGACCACCACCACGGGATCCTCGTCGGGAAGGAAGAGTCCGTGCAGCAGCTTGGACAGCTCGCGGCTCGAGTAGCGGGCGGCGATCAGCGTCCGCTCGAGGTCGCTCGCCATCTCGGCCGTCGACTGGTAGCGGTCCTTGACGTCGATCGACAGCGAGCGCATCACGATCCGATCGAGCTCGCGCGGGATCGTCGCGTTGAGCGCCGAGGGCGGCATGATCGGCTGGGCCAGCAGCTGCCGCATCTTGGTGATGTCGTTCTTGGCCTGGAACAGACGCCGTCCGGTGAGCATCTCGTGGAACACCACGCCCAGCGCGAAGACGTCGGCGCGCGCGTCGAACGGCCGCACGTTGATCTGCTCGGGCGACAGGTAGCTGACCTTGCCCTTGATGAGCCCCTTCTTGGCCTCCTCCTCGGCGAATGAAGCCGCGCGCGCGATCCCGAAGTCGAGGATCTTCACCGTGCCGGTGTAGGCCAGCATGATGTTGGTGGGCGAGATGTCCTGGTGGACGATCTCCAGCGGCTTGCCGTCGGGGCCCGAGAGGGTGTGCGCGTAGTCGAGACCGATGCAGATCTGGCGCGCGATGTCGGCCGCCACCAGGTACGGCATCGCGCGTTGCTCGCGCCGCAGCGTGGTCAGCGCCTCGCGCAGGGTCACCCCTTGCACGTTTTCCATGGCGATGAAGTAGGCGCCGTCGGCCTCGCCGAACTCGTAGATCTGGACGATGTTCGGGTGCAGCAGCAAGGCCGAGATCTTCGCCTCGCGGATGAACATCGTCTTGAAGTCGCCGGTCTCCGACAGGCGCGGCAGGATCCTCTTCAGGACCAGCTCGCGCTCGAACCCCTCCGGGCCCGTCATGAGCGCCCGGTAGACCTCCGCCATGCCGCCTTCGCCGATCCGGCCGAGCAGCTTGTAACGACCAAACATGGTCGTCGTCACAACCGCCGGTTTCATCCGGGGTTGGACGGGCTCACGGCTGGGCATCGGCGCCTTTCATCGGCATTTTCAGCGCGGGACGTTAAAAGCCCCGCCCCGGGGGGCCCTGCCCCTCTAAGGTCGCCGATCTCAAGGGAGCGCGCCACCATCGATCCATGCCGCGATGGTCTCTATCTGATCGGGCGGCAGGGGGGGGCCCGGGGGCTCCCGCTGCCCGAGCGTCCCCGGGATCGGGCCACCGCCCGCGGTGGCGGGGAGCAACTTCCGGATGAGGTAGCTGCGCGCCGAGTCGAGGGGAGAGACCAGGGCCAGGCTGGCATCTTCCCGCGAAGGGACGTTGACCAGAGCGTCCCGGGCCTGCGCGGCGCACAGCGACAGGCCCCGGGCCGGCGCCGCCAGACAGCCGCCCGAGGCGTCTGCGTGGCAGCCCCCTGCGCACTGGGCGGTGAAGATGGCCTGCACGTCGGCCAGCGCCGGGACCGGGGGGGCCGGCAGGTTGGCGGCCTCGGTCCCGGTCGTGAACTCGCGCTGGTCGGACGGGCCGTTGCAGCCCGCCAGCGAGAACACCCCCGACGAGACGGTGACCGTGTACCCGAGCTGGCTCCCCAGGTTCCCGTCGGGCGTCATCTGGACCGACTTGCGTGCGAGGTTCACCCGATAGATCTCCGGGACCCGGAAGACCCCCGTGGTCAGCAGCATGGTGGCCTCGCCGACCGTATCGGGGTCCGGGTAGTCCGAGAAGGTGACCTCGGGCACCACGTCGACCGGAACGTCCTGGGCGTTCCCGGGCGGCGACCAGACCGCCACGAACATGGCCGGGCAGAGCCCCGGGTAGGGGGTGGTGTCGCTCGGGTAGCTGCACCCGGCTGCCGCCGCCAGCAGGGCGGCGGCGAGCAGCGGGCGGGGCCCGCGCCGCTCAGCTCTCGCTGTAGAGGCGGATCTGCTCGCGGACGACATCCTCGCTGATGCCGGTCCGCAGGTAGTCCTGCAGGCAGTCCGCCAGCGTGACGACCATGTCGTCGACGCCGCGGTCCTCGACCAGCTTGCCGAGCAGCTTTCGTCCTTCGGGGCTATCGTCCTCACGCAAGAAATCCCGCACCATGTCCAGGGTGAGATCGCCTGAGAAATCGATTATCGCGTGATCCAGCAGATAGGCGATCAGTTGTTTCACCGGGATACCTCCGCAAGGGGTAGGGCGGGCCGTAAAAGTGGTGGAGACTTACCGAAAAGACTGGCCTCGCTCATATCGCGGATGAACTCGGGGCGCAAGACGTGCGCGCATCGAAAGCGCGAACCTCTTCCACACGATTGACCGGCGGAGCGTCCGTTGCTACCGTCGGGCCGGATTGCGCCGCAACCGTAACCTTCCGACGGGAAGCCTGGTTTTAGCGTTGGCGCCGCTCATGGTGGCCGCGCTGGGCTGCGGGCCCGTTGAGTACATCAACCAGGTCGGCAACAAAGCAGCCTCGGCGGTCTCGGCCGCCAAGCTCGCCTCGGCCGATCGCTACGCCCCTTACGAGTACACGGCCGCCGAGGAGTACCTGCACAAGGCGCGCGAGGAGGCCGGGCACGCCGAGTATCAGGACGCGATCGAGTACGGTCGCAAGGCGGAGGAGCTCGCCAACCGGGCCCGCGCCATCACGGTGGAGCGGATGGCCAAGGAGAGCGAGGCCGCGACGTACAAGCCGAAGAACCCGAACGAGGAGCCGGACGCCAACGAGGATCCGGCCGCCGCGGCCGCCAAGAAGCGCGCCCACGATCGCGTTCAGAAGGCCCCCGAGTGAGCCCCCCCGTGCGCCTCCCCAGACACCTCGGGTTGACCGGCCGTCGGACTCTCGGACAGCCGAGCCGCGCCGCGACGCTGGCGGCCGCCCTGGTGTCGCTGGCCGCGCTCGGCGCGGCGGGCTGCGCCGGGACGGAGATGCAGAACAGCGTCCACGAGGTGCGCAACATCGCCAAGGAGGCGCGCGACAACGGCGCCTACAAGTGCGCGCCGCGCGAGCTGGCGCTGGCCGACACCCACATCGAGTTCACCGAGCGGGAGCTGGCGCAGGGGGACTACTTCCGCGCCCGCGACCACCTGCACATCGCCGACCACAACGCGCGCGAGGCCTATCACCTGTCGCCGCGCGACAAGTGCGTGGGGCCCATCGTCCCGCCCGACACCGACGGCGACGGGATCCCGGACAAGACCGACAAGTGCCCGACCGAGCCGGAGGACAAGGACGGGTTCGAGGACGCCGACGGCTGCCCCGATCCCGACAACGACAAGGACGGGATCCCGGACAAGACCGACAAGTGCCCGATGGAGCCGGAGGACAAGGACGGCTTCGAGGACGCGGACGGCTGCCCCGATCCCGACAACGACGCCGACGGCATCCTGGACAACGTCGACAAGTGTCCGATGGAGCCGGAGGACAAGGACGGCTTCGAGGACGCGGACGGCTGCCCCGATCCCGACAACGACAAGGACGGCGTGCTCGACGCCGCCGACAAGTGCCCGAACGACCCCGGCCCGCCGGACAACGACGGCTGCCCGAAGAAGTACGAGCACATCGTGGTCACCCAGGAGAAGATCGAGCTCAAACAGAAGATCTTCTTCGACACCAACAAGGCGACCATCCAGGCGCGCAGCTTCGGGCTGCTCGACGAGATCGCCAACGTGCTCAAGTCGCGCCCGACGATGACGGTGCGGATCGAGGGCCACACCGACTCGCGCGGCAAGCACGAGCACAACATGCAACTTTCGCAGAGCCGAGCCGAGTCCGTCAGGCAACACCTGGTGGGACTGGGAATCGACATGTCGCGGATGGAAGCCAAGGGCTACGGGCCCGACCAGCCAATCGAGACGAACAAGACGGCGGCGGGGCGGGAGAAGAACCGCAGGGTGGAATTCTTCATCACGCAGCAGTAGGCACGCAGAAAGCAATAAAGGACGAAGCAATGAGCCGCTCCACGTACATCGCTTTGGTCTCGGTTTCGGTCGCCTGTGCGGCCGCCGTGACGTTCCCCGCCCGACCGGCCTTCGCCCAGGATCAGGCCGCGGTCGACAAGCTCGTTCAGATGAACAAGAAGGCGCTGGACGATTTCGACACGCTCGACTTCGACGCCGCCAAGCGGATCCTGCTCGACGCGCTGGCTGCCGGAAAGAAGGCCGGCCTCGACAACCACCCGGTGATGGGCCGCACCTACATCCACCTGGGGGCCGTCTACATCACCGGCTTTCACGACAAGCAGCGCGGGCTCCAGAGCTTCGGCCGCGCGCTGGAGATCGATCCTTCCATCCAGCTCTCGAAGGGGATCGAGTCGGCCGACGTCACCGCGGCGTTCGCCCAGGCGCAGCGCGACGCGCGCGCGTCGGGGGGCGGCGCGGCGTCCGGCGGCGACGACAACGCGCCCCCGCCGCCCAAGAAGAAGCGCCGCGGCCCGGTGATGGAGGACGACTCCGCCGCCGAGGACCAGCCCAAGCCGAAGAAGCGCCACCGCAACAGCGACGAGGAGCCCGATCTCCCGGCGCACGTCGGGGCGCTCGACTGCCCCGAGCCCGACGAGGCGATCATCGACAAGCCGCTCACGCTCCGCTGCGCGCTGAACCCCAGCCTGCCGGTGGCCAGCGTCTACCTGATGTACCGCGCGCCCGGCAAGGAGGACTACAACGAGGTCCTCATGACCAAGACGCCCAAGGGGTGGCTGCAGGCCAAGATCCCCAAGAAGGCGGTCACCGGGAAGTCGATCCAGTTCTACTTCGAGGGGCGCAACGGCGCGGGCAAGCCGGTGGTCGCCAACGGCGGCGCCGAGAGCCCCAACATCGTCCTGGTCGTCGAGGAACAGGCGGCCGGCGAGGCCTCGAAGGCAGGGGCGGGCGACGAGGAAGAGAACCCGCTGGAGGAGGAGGAGGGGCCGCACAAGCAGCGCATCCACCTCGGCCACCACAACGACGAGCTCGAGGGGCTCGACACCCGGTACGGCAAGCGCAAGTACTGGATCGGCATCGGCATCGGCACCGGCTACGGCTACGCCAAGGGGAACGGCTTCGAGGCGGTCAACGCCTCGCTCCCGCAGGACCCCTTCCACTCGCTGGAGTTCACTCCCGGCCTCGCCTTCGCCGGGATCGGCCAGATCGAGCCAGAGTTCGGGATCGCCCTCACCCCCAACATGGCGGTGGCCCTCACCGGCCGGCTGCAGTGGACGGCGCCCCCCTCGAAGTACTCGCAGTTCGTCTACCAGGCGGCGTTCGCCGCGTACGCCAAGCTGATCTTCTACACCAAGCAGTCCCAGCTCCGGTTCTTCGGGACGGTCCTGGCGGGCGGCGGCAACTACCGCTTCGTCGGCTATCCCGACGCCGGCTCGAACAACGGTTACGCCGACTTCAAGGACACCATCAAGGCGGGGCCGTTCCTGGCGGGCGTGGGCGGCGGCCTCTACTACGAGATGTCCAAGCCGGTGTCCCTGGTCGTCGAGCTCGACGAGATCGTCGGGGTCCCCGCGTTCGGCGCGCTGACCGACGTCGTCCTCGGCCTGCAGTTCAATATCTACTCGTCGGAGAAGACGTCGGGCCCGAAGGCCTACGTGCCGATGGGCTCGGATCAAGAAGAGCCAAAATAGTCTCGGCCGAGCGGGGGACGCGCGCCAGCAGGCGCGCGCGCGTCTCGGCAGCGCCCGGCGCGTCGGCACCCGCCGCCGCCGGGCCGCGCCGGAGCAGGTCGGCGTGGTTGCGGAGCGGCCGGCCGGTGGCGGCCTCCCACAGCACGGCGCCGGCCGCGTAGAGATCGGTCGCGGACGAGGCCGCGGCGCCGCGGAACTGCTCGGGCGCCAGGTAGAGGGGCGTGCCTCCCGCCTCTCCCTGCCGTGCCGCCTCGGCGGCCGCCTCGGCCAGCGCCGCGGCCCCGAAATCGGCCAGCACGACCTCTCCCGGCGCCCGCAAGAGGAGGTTCGACGGCTTGAGATCGCCGTGCACGATCCCGCGTTCGTGGAGGAAGGCCAGCGTCGCCAGGAGGTCGCGCGCCGTGGCGGCCACCTCCTCGGCGGGCAGCCCCTCCGGGTGCGCCGCCAGCCGCGCGCGCAGCGTCCCGCCCGCGACCCACTCCATGGCCAGGGCGCGGGCGCCCGCGTCGACGTCGTAGACCGCGACCACCCCCGGGTGGCGCAGCCCGGCCAGCAGGCGCGCGCCCGCCAGGAAGCGCGCCAGCGCCGCCGACTGAGGCGCGGCCCCGAGCTGCGGGTGGAGGATCTTGAGCGCCACCTCGAGGCCGAGCGCCTCGTCGCGCGCCAGGTAGACCGTGGCCGTCGCGCCGCGGCCGGCCTCGCGTACCAGGCGGTAGCGCAGCGCCTCGGTCCCCTCGGGCGAGACCAGCGTCTCGGCGGTGCCCGGGCGGTCGCTGCCGGGGCGAAACGGCGAGGGAGCGAGCGGGCGCAGCCGCGCGAGGCGCGCCCGCGCCTGCACGTCGTCGATGTCGTCGGCCAGCAGCCGCTCCCAGCGCCCGGCCGCGGCCTCGACGGCGCCGTCGGCCTCGTCGAGCTCGGCGAGCGCCCGCTCGACCTCGCGCCCCAGCCCGCTCGGCCCGACGGCAGAGCCCGCCAGCGGCGCCAGCGCCCGCCGGGCCACGGCGTGCTCGCCGGCCGCGATGAGCAGCCGCGCGAACCGCAGGCGCGAGGGGCCGTCGTCGGCGTGCGCCTCGAGGTGGCGCCGGAGCGCCAGCGCGGCGCCGATCGGATCCCCCGCGCGCTCGGCGCGGTCGGCGTCGGTGAGGAAGTCGCGGTCGCTCACTCGACCTCGAACCGTACCTCCGAGCCGACCACCTCGACCACATCGCCGTGCAAGAGGTCGCAGCCGGCGCCGATCAAGTGACCGTCGACCCGCGCCGCCACCTCGGGACTGCGCAGCAGCCGCACGCCCTCCGAGGCTGTCGTCACGGCCAGCCCCTCGGTCCCGGGGATCAACGCGGCGAACGGCAGCGGCGCCGGGCCGACCAGCGCGCGCAGGCCGCGGTCGAGCCCGCTCGCCCCCTCGAGCGTCACCTGACCGCCGCGCACCTCGAACCGGAGCACGGTGACGGGGCCGAGCGCGATCTCGCCCGCGCCGCGCAGCGGGAGCGCCGCTCCGGGCTCGAGGCGCACGCCGCCCAGCCGGACGCCCGTGCGCGAGCCGAGGTCGACGAGAACGACATCGTCGCCGTCCGCCCGCAGCGCGGCGTGGCGGCGCGAGACGGCCGGATCGCGCAGCGGCAGGCCGGCGTGGGGGTCGCGGCCGATCTCGACCGGCAGCGGCGCCACCCGGATCCACGATCCGGCGGGCGCGCGCAGGGTGACCGCCCGGCCGTCGCACAGGCGCCGCTCGACGGCCGCGGCGCGCAGGCGCAGCGAGGCTGCCTCCTCGATGTTCGAGGCCACGGCCACCGCCGCCAGCGCGCGCCGGCGATCGCCCCCGGTGAGCAGCGCCTCGAACCGGTTGAGCAGCTCGCCGGCGGCGCGGTGGGCGGCCGTCTGCCGCGCGTCTCGCTCGAGCGCCGCCTCCATCCGATCGAGGTCTCCCAGCGCGCCCCAGGCCTCGGCGGCCCGCTCGTCGGCGCCGAGCTCTTCGTAGGTCAAGGCGGCGCGGCGGTGATCGCCCCCGCGCGCGAGCAGCCCGGCGGCCCGCTCCAGCGCGCGCCGCTCCACCTCCGCCAGCGGCGGCCGCGTGCAGCGCGCCAGCAGCGCCTCCGCCGCCGCCAGCGCCAGCGCCCGCAGCTCGTCGGCCTGCTCGCCGCGCGGGTTCTTGGGCGGGGGGAGCGCCGCCAGCCCGTCGCTCACCAGGCGCGCCGCCGCGTCGAGATCGGCGAGCGCGGCGGGCGCCATCCCGCCTTCGCCCACCAGCGAGCCGAACAGCGCGGTGAGCGTCTCCCAGGCGCGCTCGCGCACGAGCCGCCCCACCACCGCGACCAGGTCTCGCCCGCCCGAGATCGTCAGCGACGGATCGAGCGCCGGCCGCACGTCACGGGGGGTCACCCGACTATCTTACTCGGAACCCTGGGAGGGTTCCGAGCCTCCCGCGATGGGCTCGGGCCGGCGAAGCCGTCCCTCCCCCGACGCGATCTACGCTCAACGGGGGGCGGGGCGTAGACTAGACTCTGAGGATGCTGCAGCGGATCGCGCTCGGGCAGGCACGGTTCAACCTGCCCGGGTTGACGGCCGACGCGCGGGGCGCCGTCATCGGCCGGCAGCTCTGCGCCCGCTTCGCGGCCGTCGATCGGCTGGTGTCGTTCCTGCGCCTGCTGTCGGCGGAGCAGAGCCTGGACGACCTGCAGCCGGGCCTGCGCATCGTCTACGCGCGCGGCGGGGCGGGGACGCGCGAGGCGATCGTGCTGATGCCGGCCTCGCCCGAGCTGGGAGAGGCGGTCGCGCACGCGGCCCGCCTCGCGGGCGGCCAGGTCTTCACCGGCGCCGGCAAGCACCTGGTGCAGTTTCGCGACGCGCGCGCGCCGCTCGGGTACGACGTCGAAGCGCTGGCGGACGCCGCCGCGGACCTGGTCCTCTACGGCGCCGAGCAGACCATCCCCTACCGGATCGAGAGCGAGCTGCCGCTGGCCAAGCTGCTGCTGCGTCTGTCGCTGGTTCGCCTGCACGGGCGGGCGGCGGTCCTGCCCGAGGGGACGCTCTACGTGACCGCGCGGCGCGGGCTCGGCACGGTGGTGGCGGGGCTGCTGCACCGCGCGGGCAGCTACGTGCGCGACGCTGCGTCGGCGCCGCGGGCGGCGGCGGCGCTGTGTGAGAGCTCCGCCTCCAGCGCGTTTCAGCCCGGGGCGACGTTCTGGATCTTCCGGATCGAGCGGGTGCCGCCGCGCCTCCTCAAGCTGCTCTCCACGACGCCGGGGCTCGAGCTCTACCTGCCGGTCACGGACACCGTCGCCGTCGCCGCCGGGTACCGCCACCCGATTCACCTCGAGGCCTGCCGGGCCAGCTTCGCGGGCGAGCGCCTCTGGCTGTTCTCCCCGCGCGGGGTGACCGAGGTGGCGCCGTTCCCGACCTTCGCCGCGATCGAGGATCTGATCCGGATCCGCGCCCCCGCTCCCGAGGTGGTCGAGCGGCGCGAGGCCGCGCCCGCCGGCCGTCCCGACCTGGCGGTGCCGCTGCGGCTGGAGGCCGGGGGCGACGCGCGGCGGCCGGTGGCGGCGCTGGTCCCCTGGAGCCAGGGGGCCTGGCTGCAGCGGCTGGTCTACGCGCTGCCACCCTCCGCCCTGCGCGCCTACCGCGTCGTCCTGCTCAAGCGGGGGCTCCTGGTGCGCGCCGCCGAGGTGCTCGACGGGCTGCCCTTCGGGACGCTCTACCAGCTCGGCGCGCCGGAGGTGCTGGTCCCGCTGGGGATGCAGATCCGTCCCGCCGCTGCGCCACAGCTGCTGGCCGAGCGCCTGGGCGCCACCGACGGCGCGATGGTGCTGTTCCCCGATCGGGGGGCGCCGCCGGTACGGATCCTGCGCGAGGCGATCGTGCCGCTCGACCGCCGGGTGCTGGTGGAGATCGAGCCCGCGCTGGCGAACCTGGAGGCGGTCGGCCGGATCGAGCTCGAGGCCGACGGCCCCATCGAGATCGAGAACGAGCCGCTGGGGCCGATGCCGCTGTGGGGGTTGGCGCGCGGGCGCTGAGGCCCGGCGGCCCGCCTCGCTCCCCGAGCACCTCATGGCCCGGCCTTTTCTCGGCGAATTCCTGCTGCCGCTGGTGCGGGGCGGCGCGCTGCGCGTGGGGCGGCCGCTCGGGCTCCGCACCGTCGCCCGCCTGCTGGGCCAGGTGGCGCGGGCCGGGCGAGACGCGCCTCCCGAGGAGGCCGAGCTGCTGCGCGCGCTGGCGCTCGGCCGGCGGTCGGTGGCGGCGCGGCTCACCGCGGGCGTCGCGGCGCCGCCGCTCGACGAGGTGAGCATGCGCCTCGGCGCGGCGCTGCACGATCTGCTGGCGCTGGCCCACCCCGATCTGGCCGGGCCCGGGTTGGCGCGGCGGCAGGAGCAGATCGCGACGGCGGCGCTGGAGCTGGCCTCGGTGGGCGCGCCGCGCTCGGCGCGCGAGGCGGTGAACCGGCACTCGCTGCTGGCGCGGATCGCCGAGATCGTCCGCGTCGATCGGACCGTCAAGTTCTGGCTCGGGCGCCGGACATTCGTGGGCCGGACGCCGCCCGGGCGGATCATGGCGCTGCCGTCGCTGCGGCGGGTGCAGGTCGAGCGCTCGAGCCGCGGCTGGCTGCGCGAGATCGGGATCCCGGCGGTCGGCCGGCGCGCCTTTCTGGCGCTCAACGTGGCGAGCCCGCTCGGCGAGGCGCTCGATCCGCTGCGGCTCGATCCCCCGTTCGGCTGGGGCCGCGTGCTGCCGGTGCTCCGCTTCCCCGGGCTCTGCCGGGCGGTCGCCGGGGCGGCCGTGGAGGCCGGCGTCGACCTCGCGGGCGACGCGCTGGCCGGCGCGCTCTACCGCTACGCGGGGATGCACGACCCGCCGATCGGCGTGCCCCCGACGAGCGAGAGCGTGGCCTTCGCGCTCCGCTTCCTGGCGCATCTGGTCTGGCTCGACGTGCTCTACGGCGCCGATCCCGAGCGCGCCCGCGCCGAGCGGGAGCCGGCGCGCGGCCCGGCGTTCGGGCTCGAGCTGGCGGTGGTCGTCACCGCCGCGGCCCGGACGCGGCCGTCGCTGGTCTGGCCGGAGGACGTCCCCCCCGACGGCGATCTCGGGCGGGCCTTCGCGGCGCGGCTCGCGCGGCTGGACGCCCGCGCGTCGGCCGCCGGGTCGCCGCGGCTCGCGGCGGCGCTCTCCATCGCCGACTACGCCGTCACCCCCGACACGCGACCGGTCGCGGTATGATGGAAGGCCATGTCGACCTCCGTCAGTGAGCCGTTCCCGGCGGCCCAGCTCCCCCTGGACGCCGAGGGGCTGCGCATCGGGCACAAGCTGCGCGAGGTGGCGCGGGCGCTCGACGCCCGTTATCTCGACAAGGGCGAGCTCATCCGGCTGCTGCTGGTCACGCTGGTGGCCGGCGAGCACATGCTGATCGTGGGGCCGCCCGGCACCGCCAAGTCGGCGCTCATCCGCCACCTGGCCCGCCTCATCGACGCCCGCTACTTCGAGTACCTGCTGACCCGGTTCTCGGAGCCGAACGAGATCTTCGGCCCGATCGACATCAAGGCTTTCCGGGAGGGGACCTACCTGCGCCGGGTCGAGGCCATGCTCCCCGACGCCGACATCGTCTTCCTCGACGAGATCTTCAAGTCGAACTCGGCGATCTTGAACGCGCTGCTCAGCATCCTGAACGAACGGCGGTTCTTCACCGGCGCCGCCAGCATCCGGGTCCCCCTGTCGTCGCTCTACGGCGCCACCAACGAGGTCCCCAACGACGACGCGCTGGGGGCGGTGTTCGATCGCTTCCTGGTCCGCGCCTCGTCGGAGAACCTGGACAGCTTCCACTTTCACGGCCTGGTCGAGCGCGGCCTGCGCGGCGAGATGGAGGCGCTGGCGGCCCTGGGCGGAGCTCCGGAGCCGCCGGTCACGCCGCTGGTGACGCTGGCCGAGATCCGGGCCCTCCAGCAGCGGCTGGCGCGGCAGCTCACCTTTCCCGAGGAGTTCCTGGCCCGCTACAAGGCGCTCTGCTTCCAGATCCGCTCGGAGGGGGTCACGCTGTCCGACCGTCGGGTGGTCAAGCTGCTCAAGCTCTGCGCCGCCAGCGCGCTCATCGACGGGCGGACGGTCGTCGACGACGGCGACCTTTTCGTCCTGCGCCACATCTGGAACAGCGTCGATCAGATCGCGCTCTGCGACGACATCGTGGCGCCGGTCCTCGAGCGGCACCGCCAGGAGCACCCGGAGGCGCGGCCGGCCGGCGCCCGGGCGCGCGATCTCGACGGGATCCTGGCCGAGCTGGGCGCCGTCCGCAGCCTGCTGCTGGGGGGCTCGCCGCTGTCCGACGTGCAGCTGTTCTCGCAGCTGCGGAACCTGCAGGACATCCGCGCCGCGCTGCAGACGATCGGCACCGAGACCGCTCAGGCAATGGCCAGCGAGGTCGACAAGCTGCTAGAAGGCGTCTTCGAATCGTCCAAGTGGACCGGGTAGACAACAACAAGAGGCCGCCGGCACCGCCGCGGCAGCGGCGCGCCTTCTCCACGCTGGGGGGCCCGATCGACGTCGGCGGCGAGCCGGAGGCGGCGCGCGCCCTCGGCAAGCTGTTCGAGGTCGACGCCACCGCGGCGCGCGCGCTCACGCACGGGTTCCACAGCTACGCGGGGCGGATGCACCCCTCGATCGCGCGCGGGGGGATCGCCGCCTTCTCGGCGCCGGGCGAGACGGTGCTCGATCCGTTCTGCGGCAGCGGGACGGTCCTGGTCGAGGCGATGGCGGCCGGACGCGCGGCGGTCGGCGTCGACGCCAGCGCGCTGGCGGTGGCCATCGCCAGCGTGCGGACCACCCCCCTCGGCGACAGCGAGCGGACGCGGCTGTGCGACGAGGCGGCGCGCATCGCGGAGGAGTCGGGCGAGCGGGCGCGCAAGCGCCGGCGCCCCGAGGTCCCGCCCTGGGCGCGCGGCGAGATCGCGCGCTTCCACGCCCACGTGCTGTACGAGCTGCTCGGATTGCGCGAGCTGGTGTTCGCCACGCCCGAAGACGACGTCGGGCGCGCGCTGCGGCTCTGCCTGTCCTCGATCCTGGTCAAGTTCATGAAGGCAGGGCCCGAGGCGCCCCGCGACGGGGAGGGCAAGCGGATCGCGCGCGGCGTCCCCTCGCGCATGCTGGCCGACCGCGCGGTCGAGCTCGCCCGCGGGCTGGCGGCGCTGGAGCGTCGGACGCCGGCCGGGACGCCGGCGCCCGAGATCCACCGGGCCGACGCGCGCGTGCTGCCGGTCAAAGACGGCGCCGCGGCGCTGGTGCTCTCCTCGCCCCCCTACGCCGGGACGTACGACTACGCCGCGCAGCACGAGACCCGCTTCGTCTGGCTGGGGCTTTCCCTCCGGGACTTCCGGCGCGTCCAGCTGGGGGCGCGCGAGGCGGCCGTGGGGAACGCCCGGGCCGACGTCTGGCGGGCGGACGCCGGCAAGTTCGTGGCCGAGATCGCCCGGGTCTTGCGCCCGGGCGGCCGCGCCCTGCTGGTGGTCGGCGATGGCGTCGTCGACGGGCGCCCCGAGCACGCCCCGGACAGCGTGGCCGACGCCGGCGCCGCGGTGGGGCTGGAGCCGATCGCGCGAGCGTCGCAGGCGCGCCCCATCCACGATCGCCGGCTGGCGGCCATCTTCGCCGGACGGCCCCGGCGCGAGCACCTGCTGCTGCTGGGCAAGACGGGCGCCGGCAGGCCTGGAACCGGCAGAGCCGGGCGCGGCAAGCCCAGGCGCGGCTGACGCGCACGCGCCCGATCCGGGCGCGCCGGTTGACCTGGCCGATCTCGGCTCCACCTTTCCTAGAAAGAGGAGGGGAGCGACGATGGACCTCCAGTATCGCGGAGAGCTGGGTCGGGCGGGGCGGGCGGCCCTGCTCGGGGTGATGGCCACCGCGGCGATGACCGTGGTGATGGCGATTTCGGTCGTGCCCGGAGTGCCGCTGGCGTTCCGGCCGTTTCCGGTCGAGCTGGTGCACCACGCCTTTCCCGTGCTCGGGCTCTGGTCGCTGGCGCTGCTGACGCTGGTGCTGCACTTCGGCTACGGCGCCGCGGCCGGCGCGCTGTTCTCGTTCCTGGCGCGACCGATGAGCGTGGGCCGGGGCCTGGCGTACGGGTTCGGCCTCTGGATCGTCATGGAGGTGTCGTTCGTCCCCTGGGGCTACGGCTGGCTGGAGTTCGGCCTCGGGCACGGGTACCCCTGGTCCGCGGTGTTCATGCTGGTCTTGCACCTGTTCTACGGCGGGGTGCTGGGCTGGCTGGGCGGACGTGACGACCTCTGGCATCACAGCGCGTTCGACGAGGCCGACCGCCTGCGTGTAGCCTAGAGGCGTGGCGGACGAGACCGAAGCCGGCGACCGCGAGCTGCGCCGGCAGCTGGCGACGCTGGCCTACTCGCAGCTCACCCCGGCGGCGGCGGCCGACGCCATCACCGCGGCGGGGTGGTGGAACCTCCTGGCGCGTCTGGGGCTGCGCATCCCGCTGGTGGTGGTCCACGATCTCGGCCTGGTCCTCTCGGGCGGGCGCCTGGGCGCCGCGCGGCAGATCCGCAACGACGGGGGCGCGCGCACCGGAGCCCCGGGGCCGCAGCTCGGCCGCTACCAGGCGCTGCTGGCCCGGGTCGCCGGGGCCGACGCGATCGGCGAGCTGGCGGCGGCGCCGCTCAAGGACGAGATGCTGGCGGTGGTCCTGGCCCGGCTCCTGGGCGACGTCTACCTGCGGTGGGTGTCGCGCGGGCTCGCGCCCACCGAGCTGCCGGCGGCCTCGCCCCTCTACGAGCTCGATCGCGAGGCGCTGGCGCGCGCGCACGATCCGTCCTGGACGCTGGGGTTCATCCAGCACCTCCTGGACAACGAGCGGGGGGTGCTGGCGCGCCTCGATCAGATCGAGTCCGGGTCGCTGCGCCTCCTGGGGCTGTTTCCGGCCGCCGAGGGGGCGGGCGCGGTCGCGCTCGCCGACCTCTACCGGCTGGTGGGGACGGCGGGGGCGACCGACGTGGTCGACTTCGCGCTGCAGCTGCTCCCCTCGCTGCTGGAGACCAAGCGGCGACCCGCCGCGCAGCGCTTCTCGATCGACGGGTACGTCTCGGTCGAGCGGCGGGGCAACGTCGACGCCCTCCTGCCGGGCGAGCTGGCGCACGACGACGACGTGTTCGAGCAGAAGGCGCTGTCGGACGACCTGCTCTACTACGGCCACGAGCGCCAGTCCGAGCGCTCGCGCCGGCTGCACTACCTGCTGGTCGACGCCAGCGCCTCGATGCGCGGTGCGCGCGAGATCTTCGCGCGCGGCCTGGCGCTGGCGCTGGCCAAGAAGCTCCTCCTGCAGGGGGGCGACGTCTGGCTCCGCTTCTTCGACAGCCGGCTGTCGCCCAAGTTCGATCTGACGCGGGCCGCCCGCCGCGACCTGCCGCGGCTGCTGACTTTTCGCTCGGAGCGGGGGCGCAACACGGCGCGCGTCTTCGCCGACCTGGCGCTGGAGTGCGCCCGCTTGGCGCGCGAAGAGGGGCGCGACCTGGCGGTCACCTTCATCACCCACGGGTCCTGCCACATCCCGTTGCCGACGGTCGACGCGCTGGCGGCGAACGCCCACCTCTACGGGATCTTCGTGCTGCCGTCCCGCCCGCTCGATCTCGACTACCTGCCGCGGCTGCACCGCAGCCAGGTGGTGACGGCGGCGTCGCTGGCGCGCAGCGCCGACAAGCGTCGGCGAGCGCTGGAGATCGTCGACGACGCGGCGGGGGCCGCCTGATGCCGACCCACGCCGACGAGATCCACACCCGCGAGCGCGCCGACCGGGCGCTGCGGGCGGGGCGCGCGCGGGAGGCGCTGGGGCTCTACTGGCAGCTGCTGGAGAACGTGAAGGCGGCGCGCAGCCACTACGAGGCGTGGATGGACGGCGCGGTCGGCGCCTACCTGGCCCTCAACCGGACGCGCGAGGCGGGCTACCTCTTGCTCTCGCTGCGGCGGTACAGCGAGGCGCAGCGGCACTTCCCGGCGGGCGAGCGCCCGCTCGAGTGGGCGCTTTGCGCGGCGAAGCTGGGGCACCACGGCGAGGCGGCCCGCGTCCTCTCCGACAGCGGGCGCCCGGTGCTGGCGGCCATCGAGCTCGAGGCGGCCGGGGCCAGCGCGGCGGCGCGCCTCGAGTGGGAGCGCGTGCTGCGCGATCCGCGGCTCGGCGGGCTGACGTACGAGACCGCGCTGGCGCACTTCAACCTGGGCCAGTCCCTGCTGCGGATCGGCGACCGGCAAGGGGCCACCCACGCCTTCGCCGACGCGCAGCGCCTGCTCGAGACCGCCGCCGACGACTTCGAGACCCGCGGCGAGCGGCAGCGCGCGATCGACTGCTACGCCGTGTTGCTGCGCATGGGGAAGGACACCGGGTCGTTCGAGAACATCGCCGAGGGGTACCTGAACGCCATCCGGGTCCTGGCCGCCGACAACCACTCGCTGCTCATGCAGTACTACGACGACTTCCTGGCCTGCGCGGTCGACAAGGGGGAGTGGCACGCGGCGGCCATGGCGGCCCGCGAGGCGGCCGATCTCAGCCTGCGCGCCGGGAAGAAGTACGCGCGCCACTACCTCGAGCGGGCGGTGGAGGCCTGGACCCAGGCCGCGCGCGACAACCGCACCAATGACGGCCCCATCGACGTGTCGGCCAACGCTTTCCACGCGGCCATCGACGCGGCGACGGCGCTGGGGGATCTGCCGCTCTGCGGGCGGCTCTACGCCGAGATGGCCGAGCTCCCGCTGACCGAGAAGCGGGTGCTGCGCTACCGGGCCCTCGCGCAGCGCTATGCCGCCACGCCGGCCGAGCCGCGGCCGGCGACGGTGGGGTTTCCCGAGCAGCTGCGCAAGGCGGAGAGCGACGCCTACCCGGACGTGTGGCGGCAGGATCTCGTCGAGTGGGAGCTTGCGGGCGAGCCCGCGGCCGTGCTGGCGCGCTATGTCGCCAACAACGTCCCGCGCGACGAATACCCGCGCCACGCGCTGCTCGCGCTGCTGGTCTGCAACGACCCGAGCTTCTCGCTGCGCGAGGCGTCGGCCGCCATCCGCCTGGCCTCGCTGCTGGGGCGCGTCCGCCACTACGACGTGCTGAGCCCGCTCGAGCGGCTCTACGAGCATCCCGCGCCGGAGGTGCGCAAGGCGGTCATGGGGGCCGTCGTCCTGGTGTACGCCACCCGGATCTTCGGTCTCATCCGGCGGGGGCTCGGCGATCCGGCGGCGCTGGTCGTCGACGAGGCGCTCAACGTCCTGCGCCACGTCGACTTCGCCGACGCGCTCGACCCGGCGACGCGCATCTTCCGCGAGTTCGGCGAGGAGCGGGTGCGGCTGGCCGTGCTGGAGGGGATCCGCAACATCCCGAACCCGGGGGCGCCGCTGGTGCTCCTGGAGGCCGTCCGCCAGGAGACGGGAGCGGTGCGCGTGGCCGCCGAGGCGCACCTCAAGGGGCTGCGCGGCGACGACGAGATCGTCAGCTTGATCCGGCAGGCGCGCGACGCCGAGGTGGGCGACCGGCGCGAGATCCTCGACCGGGTGCTGCGCGCCGTGGCCTGACCGTCCGGCCCCTGGGCGGCTGCTCAGGATCGGCGGCGGCGGCCCAGCCCCCAGACCGCCAGGATGGCGATCAGGATGAGGCCGGGGGCCATGTAGCCGCCCGTGCCGGACAGGCCGCCCTTCTTCACCCACAGCACGACCAGCGCCACCGCGGCGACGATCACCAGCAAGCGGAGGTTACGCTGGGTCGCGGCCAGCGAGGCCGCCTGCTGCTTCTTCACCCGCTCGAGCTCGGCCTTCACCCACTCGACGTCGATCGGCTCGCCGCGCTTCTGCCGGGCGATCTGCTCCTCGAGGTAGGCCTGCCGGTCGGCGGGGTCGGGGGCGTCCACCTTCCGAGTCTACCGCGCGCGGGCGGCTACGGGACGGGTGGCGCGCCCGCCGTCGCGCCGGCGGCCACGACGGCCCCGACCTCGGCCGCCGCCTCCGGCTGAGCCAGCAGGAGGCCGAGCTCCCGGTCGGCGTCCAGCGAGGTGGGGGAGAGGTTCGCCGAGCCCAGGTACAGCGCGTGCCCGTCGGCCACCACCACCTTGCCGTGGATCGACGGGACCGAGACGGCGCGGACGAGCGCCCCAGCGGCCAGCAGGGCGGTGAAGGGGGCGCCGGCGCCCTGGGCCGGCCCGGGCCAGGCCAGCGTGACGGCGACGCCGCGCGCCCGCGCGTCGAGCAGCGCCGAAACGACCTCGCCGTCCGTCAGCTCCTCCGTCTCGAGCGCCAGCGAGGTCCGCGCGCCGGCCACCAGGGCCAGCAGGGTCGGGCGCGAGGACTCGGGCGAGGTGACCAGCCGGCCCGCCGGCGCCGTCCCGGCGCCGAGCGCGTCGGCCGCGAAGATGGCCTCCGCTGCGCCGACGTCCGCGGCGTCGTCGTCCACCGCGACGTACTCGCGGTTGCCCCCCAGTCCCGAACCGGTGAGGTTCAGCGTCAGGACCACCAGGCGTGCGTGGTCGACGGTGAAGGCCTTGGCGTGGGTATAGGTGAAGCGCGGGAGCGACCAGCGGACGTCCACGCCGGCGGCCGCCAGCCGGTCATAGGCCGCCTGGTTCGCCCCCGCCTGCTGGTACGGCGCCGGCTCGAGGATGACCCGCACGTCGCAGCCGGCGGCCGCCCGTCCGGCCAGGGCGGCGATCGCGTCGTCGTCGGTCAGGAGGTACATCTCCATCCAGAGGCTGGTGCGCGCCGAGGCCAGCAGATCGAGGACGGCGGCCCGCCCGGCGTCGGGCTCGATCAGCAGCTGGACCGGCCGGTCGCCGGTCGGGGCGGGCGACGCCGGGGTCGGGGTCGGGGGCTCGAGGATGCTGCAGGCGCTCCCCAGGGCGAGGAGAGCGAGCAGCGGGGGCGGGGCACGTCGCGGGGACATGCCCCCTCTTCGGTGGCCGCGGGCGTCCGGTTGCCTGCGGCCGCTGAACGCGCCCCGCCGGCGGTCAGTTGCACATGCTGAGGACGACGCCGTTCGTGCCGCTGAAGTTGGTGTTCGCGGCCTTGCCGTAGGCGACACCGTTGGCGCAGGTCGTGTTGTTCATCTTGGTGATGGTCGCCGCGGTGGTGGCGCAGTTCACCTGCGTCTGCCCGTTCGCGTTGTTGAACGCGCCGGTGGTGAACTCGTTGCCGGCCAGGAGCAGGCTCCCCGTCGCGGTGGCGTTGCCCAGGTTGAGGCAGACGCCGCTCGTCACGTTGCGGGCGCCGGCCGTGGTCGGGAACTGCAGCCAGTTGTGGCCGGCGTTGGTGCTGGCGTCGGAGCCGAGGTTGATGTTGGAGATGTCGAGCCCCGAGCCCGCGCCGTTGTTGATGACGAAGACGCCGTACTGGTTAGAGAGGCCGAACACGCTGTTGCGGACCGTCACCTTCGAGCCGCCCGCGAAGACGGCGCCGTTGAGGTTGTTGTTCCAGGCGACGAGCCCGTTCAGCGTGGAGGTCGCCCCGGTGCCGCCCGGCGTCTGGTGGATGTAGATGCCGTTGCCGGTCGCGTTGGTGGTGCCGGAGCTCCCGCTGACGATGACCGTGCCGCTGCCGTTCACCGGGGTGGTGGTCGCGGTGGCGGTGACGTTCACCGAGCCGGTGCCCGAGACCTCGATCCCGTTGCCGAAGTTGTTCATGAACTGGACCGCGGTGCCCGAGGTGACGTTGATGTTGACCACACCGGCCGTCACGTTGAGGCCGTTGCGGTTGATGGCCGCCGTCGACGAGCCGGCCCCCTTGATGACGGTCGCCTGGCCGATGGTGACGGTCCCGTTGCTGACCGCCATGCCGTGGGCGCGGGTGTTCTGGATGGTGACGTGGTCGACGGAGACCGTCCCCGTGCCGGACGCCGAGATGGCGCTGCCGGAGGTGCCGCTCCCCTCGAGGATCAGCGGCGCGGTGAGGCTGGTGTTACCGCTGATTCCCGAATTGTTGTTGGAGAGGACGAACGCGTAGGGGGTGGTCGGGTTGGTCTGGCTGGTCGCTGTCGGCACCAGGATGGTGACCGGCCCGCCCGAGTTGGTCACCGTGACGTTGGTGGCCACGGTGATGGGGTAGGTCTCGGTGGCGGCGAGGTTGGTCGTGCCGCTCGAGTTGCCCAGGATGACCACCTTGGTGCCGGTGCCGGCGCCGTTGGCGGTGATGACCACCATCGCGTGGGTCAGCGTCTTGAAGGCGCAGGCCCCGGCTGACACGCCGCCCGAGGTGGCGCTGCCGGTCGCGCCGCTGTCGTTGCCGTTGACCGGATCGACGTAGTACGTGCTGCCCGACACCTGGTCACAGTGGGTGCAGGTGTTGTTGGTGCAGGTGAACCCGGCGCCCATCGAGTTGAGGCAGTCGGTCGTGTTGCAGCAGTTGCCGTTCACGCAGAGGTTGCCGCAGCAGAAGTCCGCTCCGTTGGCGCCGCATGTCGTGTCGTTGGTGGTGCAGGCCGCGCTCACGCACTTGCCCGTCGACACGTTGCAGATCGTGGTCGGCCCGTAGAACGAGTCGTTCTTGCACTGCGTGTCGCTGGTGCACGAGCCGCAGGTCTCGGGCGTCGTCACGCCGCAGATGAGGCCGGTGCTGCACTCCGAGTCCTTGGCGTGGCAGTTGCCGGGGACGCACCCGCCCTGGTAGCAGATGTCGGTGGTGCCGGTGCTGTAGACGGGGTCGCCCGTGCAGTTCGTGTCCGCGGTGCAAGCGCCGCAGGTGTGCGCCGTGGCGATGCCGCAGATCTGCCCGCCCGTGCAGTCGGAAGAGGTGTCGTGGCAGTTGCCCTGCACGCACTGGCTGTTGAGGCAGATGTCGCTGGTGCCGTAGCTCAGGTCGCTCTGGCAGGCCGTGTCGGAGGCGCAGGCGGTGCAGAAGTGGGTGCCCGAGTTGCAGAGCTGGCCGGTCGACAGGCAGTCGCTGGTGGAGGTGCAGTCGCCCGCGAGGCACTGGCCGCTGATGCAGACGTGCTGCGCGCCGTAGTGCATGTCGCCCGTGCAGTCGCTGTTGGTGCCGCAGGCCACGCAGGCGTGGTTGGTGCAGATCTGGTTGCCGCCGCAGTCGGCGCTGGTGTTGCAGTTGCCCGAGATGCAGGCGCCGCCCGAGCAGACGTGGTTCGCGCCGTAGGCGGCGGTGCAATCCGAGGTCTGCGAGCAGCCGACGCAGGCGAAGCTGCTGTTGCAGATCTTCGTGATGTCGTTGCAGTCCCCGGCCGTGCGACACGTCCCGGTGATGCAAACTCCGCCCTGGCAGAGGTGTCCCGAGCCGTAGGCGGGGTCGGTCTGGCACTGGGTGTCCGAGGCGCAGGTGCCGCAGGTGTGGCTGCTCGAGCTGCAGACCTGCCCGCTGCAGGTGCTGCTGTCGTGGCAGGTCCCGCTCACGCAGATGCCGCCGATGCAGAGGTGGCCCGCGCCGTAGTCGGTCGCGCACTGGCTGTCCAGGGTGCAGCCGCTGCACTCGCGCGCCGTGGTGTCGCACACCTGGCTGGTGGCGACGCAGTCACCGGGGGCCCGACAATCGCCGGTCACGCACGCCTGGTTGATGCAGAGGTGGTTCGAGCCGTACTGGGTCGTGCAGTCGGTGTCACCCGCGCAGGCCGAGCACGTGTTGTTGGCGCAGATCTGGCCGCCCGAGCAGTTGCTCTGATCGCGGCAGTTGCCGGCGATGCAGGCGCCGCTGATGCACAGCTTGCCCGAGCCGCAGTCCGTGTCGCCCTGGCAGGGCGTGCACTTGTTGTTCACGCACAGCTCACCGCTGCAGGTCGAGGCGTCGTGGCAGTCGCCCTGCACGCAGATGTTGCTGGCGTTGCAGAGGTAGGTGTTGTCGTAGCTGGCGTGGCAGTCGGCGTCGCCGGTGCAGGCGCCGCAGGTGTGCGTCGAGGCGCTGCAGGATTGGCCGCCCGTGCACTGGGCGCCCGTGTGGCAGGTGCCGGTCACGCAGCTGCCCGAGACGCAGATGTACCCGTTGCCGTAGGCGGTCGAGCAGGCGCTGTCGTCCGTCCCGCAGTTCGTGCAGGTGACGCCGGCGCAGATCTGGCCGGCGCCGCAGTCGCTGTTGACGTTACAGGCCCCCTGCACGCAGGTCCCGGTCGCGGTCTGGCAGACGTAGCCGGTGCCATAGGCGGTCGTGCAATCGGCCTTCGTGCTGCAGGCGCCGCAGGTGTGGTTGCTGCCGCAGATCTTCCCGCTGCACTCGCCGTTGGTCGCGCAGTTCCCCGCGACGCAGTTTCCCGAGCTCACCAGGCAGACGTAGCCGGACCCGTACGCCGTGGTGGCCGTGCAGGCGCTGTTGCTGGTGCAGCCCGCGCAGCTCCCGCTGGCGCAGACGCCCGTCACGCCGGTCGAGGTCGTACAGGCCGTGCCGTCGGTGCACGCGACGCTGGACCCGCCCGCGCCCGCCGTGCCGCCGGAGCCGGCCGCGCCGCCGGTGCCGGTCGCGCCCGAGCCGGCCGCGCCGCCCGTTCCGGTCGTGGAGCCGCCGGTGCCCGAGCCGGCCGCGCCGCCGGTTCCGGTCGCGCTCGAGCCTCCCGCGCCGCCGGTGCCCGTCGCGCCGGAGCCGGCCGCGCCGCCCGTGGAGCCGCCGGTTCCGCTGGCGCCGGAGCCCGCCGCGCCGCCGGTGCCGGTCGCGGAGCCGCCGGTGCCGGTGGCGCCGGAGCCGGCCGCGCCACCCGTCCCCGTCGCGCCGCCCTTGCCGGTCGCGCCGCCCTTCGAGCTGCCGCCCGCGCCGCCCGTGCTGGCGCCGCCGTTGCCGCCCGTTTCACCACCGCCGCCTCCACCGCCGCAGCCCCACAGCGCCAGCGCTGCCACGAGCAGGGTCACCAGCGGGGTGGAACGAAGAGACGCCGACGACGGGCGAGACGAGACGGGACGGATCATGTGCACGCTCCTACCGGTTGCCCACAATGGACCGGAGCGAGTATCGGCCCTCGCGTCAGGAACGTGAGAGACGTACAACAGACCGCGTCGAGATTGGGGGGTGCTCTGGCCACCTCCGCCTACATCGGGTCGAGCCCGGCGATCAGGCGGCGCGTTCGATCAGCCCGGCCGCGCCCATGCCGCCGCCGACGCACATCGTGATGACCGCGTAGCGCCCCTTGCGGCGCTCCAGCTCGTGCAGCGCGGTGGCGATCTGCCGCGCGCCGGTCGCGCCCAGCGGGTGGCCGATGGCGATGGCGCCGCCGTTGACGTTCACCCGGTCGGCCGGCAGCCCCAGCTCGCGCACGCAGTAGACCGCCTGCGAGGCGAAGGCCTCGTTGACCTCGTAGAGGTCGATGTCGTCGATCTTGAGGCCGGTCTTGGCCATCAGCTTGCGCACCGCCGGGACGGGGCCGATCCCCATGATCTCGGGCGGCACGCCCGCCACCGCGAACGCCCGGAAGAACGCCCGGGGCTTCGCGCCCAGCGCCTTGGCCTTGTCGGCCGAGGTCAGGATGACGGCCGCCGCGCCGTCGTTGAGGGGCGAGGAGTTCCCGGCCGTCACGGTGCCGGTGGGGTCGAACGCCGGCTTGAGCGCCGCCAGCTTCTCGAGCGAGGTGTCGGCGCGCGGCCCTTCGTCCTTGTCGACGGTGATGTCGCGCCAGACCTCGCCGTCGAAGACCCGCGTCTTGACGGGCAACACCTCGGCGGCGAAGTCGCCGCGCGCCCAGGCCGCCACCGCCTTCTGGTGGCTGGCGAGCGCGAAGGCGTCCTGCTGCTCGCGGCTGACGCCGAACTGGCGCGCCACGTTCTCTGCCGTGTTCCCCATCGGGATGTGCGCCTCGGGGAACTGCTCGACCACCGCGGGGTTGAGCGCGATCTTGGCGCCGCCCATGGGGATGAGCGACATCGACTCGAGCCCGCCCGCCAGCCCGGCGTCGATCGAGCCGGCCGCGATCCGGTCGGCGACGATGGCCGCCGCCTGCAGCCCCGACGAGCAGAACCGGTTGATGGTCATGGCCGGCACGCTGTCGGGAAGCCCGGCCAGGAAGCCGACCTGCCGGGCGACGTTCAGGCCCTGCTCGGCCTCGGGGTGGGCGCAGCCGAGGACCACGTCCTCGACGTCGGCGGCGGGCAGACCCGCGCGCTTCATCGCCTCGCGGGCCACCAGCGCGGCCAGATCGTCGGGGCGGGTGTTCTTGAACACGCCGCGCGGGGCGCGGCCGACAGGGGTGCGAACGGCCGAGAGGATCGCGATGTCACGCATGGGGTTTCCTTAGTTCCGCAGGGGCTTGCCCTTGGCCAACATGAATTGGATGCGCTCGCGGGTCTTGGGTTCCCCGCACAGTGACAGGAACGCCTCGCGCTCGAGGTCGAGCATGTGCTGCTCGCTGACCGCGGCGCCGGCGGGGACCGCGCCGCCCGAGAGGATGCGCGCCAGGTGGCCGCTCACCTTGGCGTCGTGCTCGCTGATCTGGTGCGCCCCCTGGAGGTTGTGCAGCGCCGCGCGCAGCGTGGCGGCGCCCCCCTCGCCGATGACGCGGATCATCCGCGGCGGCGGCGGCCGGTAGCCGGCGCGCGCGATGCCCAGCGCCAGCGCCTTGGCGTCGGCGATCAGCGTCTCGCGCCCCAGGGAGACGCTGTCGCCCGGGCGAAGGTACCCGAGGTCCCGCGCCTCCTCGGCGCTGGTCGAGACGCGCGCGGTGGCCAGGTTCAAGAACGGGAAGCGGAGCAGCGACAGGATGTCGAACTGCGGGTCGTCGGCCGCCCGCGCGGAGGCGCGCGCGGCCATCTCCATGCAGCCGCCGCCGGCCGGGACCAGCCCGACGCCGACCTCGACGCACCCGAGGTAGAGCTCGGCCGCCGCGCGGACCGTCTGGCAGCCCATCACCACCTCGGCGCCGCCGCCCAGCGCCAGGCCGAACGGCGCGCCTACCACCGGGACGCGCGCGTACTTGGTGCGGGCGCAGGCGTTCTGGAAGCCCGCCACCATCTCCTCGACCCCCTTCATGTTCCCCTGGCCCAGCGCCACCATGAGCGCGAACAGGTTGGCGCCCGCGCAGAAGGCGTCGGGGGCGTCGTTGCCGATCACCAGCGCGACGCCGTCGCGCTCGGCGCGGTCGACCGCCTTCATCGTCATGGCCACGATGTCGGGGTCGATGGCGTTCATCTTGGCGTGGAACTCGAGGCAGAACACGCCGTCCCCGAGGTCGAGGATCGACGCGCTGCCGTTGCGCTCGACCTCGCCGCCCGCGGCGCGCACGGCGTCCAGCGACAGCGCGCGCGGGTTCTCGGCGACGGGCGTGAACCCGCCGCGCATCCCTAGCTGAGACACCTTGCCGGGCCCGCCTTGCTTGTAAAACGTCATGCCTTCGCCCTGGGCGGCGATCTGCTCCTTCACCCAGCCGGGGACGGTGTAGCCCGCGGCCTCCATCTTCGCGGCCGTCGCCGTCACGCCCAGGGCGTCCCAGGTCTCGAACGGCCCGCGCTCCCAGCCGAACCCCCAGCGGAGCGCGCGATCGATGTCGACGATCGAATCGGCGATCTCGCCCAGCCGGTTGGCCGAGTAGATGAGCGTCTCGTAGAGGACCGTGCGGGCCAGCGCGGCCGCGCGGTCGTTGCCCGCCACCACCCGGCGCAGCCTCTCGTCGACGTCGTCGGTGCCGCGCGCGGCGCCCAGCGAATCGAAGCGCGGCTTCTTCTGCGGCCCGTACTCGAACGTCTTCAGATCGAGCTGCAGGATGTCGTTCCCCACCTTCTTGTAGAAGCCCTGCTTGGTCTTGGCGCCCAGCCACTTCTTGTCGACCAGCTGGGTCAGCACGGGCGGCGGTTCGAACACGGCGCGGCGCTCGTCGCTGGGGAGCGCGTCGGCGCAGTTCTTGGTGACGTGCACCAGCGTGTCGAGCCCCACCACGTCGGCGGTGCGGAAGACGGCGCTCTTGGGCCGGCCGGTGGCCGGGCCGAACACGGCGTCGACCTCCTCGACCGTGTAGCCCTGCTTGATCGCCTCGTCGAGCGTGCGCATCAGCGCGAACGTCCCGATCCGGTTGGCGATGAAGTTCGGCGTGTCCTTGGCCCGCACCAGGCCCTTGCCGAGCAGGCCGCCGCACAGCGCCTCGGCGCGGGCCAGCGTCCCGGGCGCCGTGTCGGCGCCGGCCACGATCTCGACCAGCTTGAGGTAGCGCGGCGGGTTGAAGAAGTGGGTGATGCAGAAGCGCGCGCGGAAGTCGGCGCTGCGCCCCTGCATCAGATCCGCGATCCGCAGCCCGGAGGTGTTCGAGGTGATGATCGCCTGTCCGCCGTAGCCGTCGAGGCGCGCGTAGATCTGCTGTTTGACGGCCAGGTTCTCGATGACCGCCTCGATGATGACGTCGCTGTGCCTGGCGGCCTCCTCGAGGTCGTCCTCCAGGTTGCCGACGCTCACCAGCGTCTCGAAGCGCGGCGAGAAGAACGCCGCCGGCTTGGCCTTGCGGGCCCCTTCGAGGCCCGCCGCCGCGATCCTGTTGCGGGCCTTGCGGTCTCCGCCGGGGGGCTGCGCGTCCTTGGGGACGATGTCGAGCAGCCGCACGCGCAACCCGGCGTTGCCGAGATGCGCCGCGATGGCCGCCCCCATCACCCCGGCTCCTAGAACCGTGACTTCGCGAATCACCGGATCGGTTGCCATCGTCACACGATAGCCGAGAAACCGGGCGCGCGCGACGCGGGCGCCACGACCGGCACGCGGCCCCGGGATTTCTGACCGGCCCGGAGTCGCTAGAACCAGTAGGCGGCGCCGACCCGGCCCTGCGGCATCCAGTAGGCCGACACGGGCCGCAGGAACTGCTGCTCGCACCCGTCGGGCGGCAGGCAGATCTGGCCGCCGCCGAGGCCGCCCGTCACGCCGAACGTCGCCGAGACCGCGAACCCGGAGTCGAAGCGGTGCTCGTAGCCGGCGGCGTCGATGTTGAGCCAGAGCGGGTGCCCGGCCGCCAGCCGCGGATCGGTGGGCAGCGCCACCGCGACCCCGACGCCGGCCACGAAGCGGTCGTGCCTGTCGCCGAGGGCCAGCTTGGGCATCACCGAGAGCTGATACCCCGAGACGCCGTAGCCGCCGCCGAGCTCGAGGCGCACCCAGGGGCCGAAGGCCTGCGTGAGGGTGAGCCCCGCGAGGCCGACCGCGGAGCCGAGACCGAGGTCGACGCCGACCGCGGTGGTCGGGGCCCGGCGCTCCGCGGCCGCGGTCGCGGAGACGACCTCAGCGGCCTGCGCGCGCCTGCGCTCGCCGGCGACGAGCGAGACCAACAGGAACGAGAGGAGCAGCGTTCGACGCTTGGTCATCGAGCGGTGCTCATCGCAAACGGCGTTCCACCGCCGCCGGGCCCGGATTCTCGCGGGGGTGGCGCCGCGCTCGTCGCGTCACCGGCGGCCGCGGTGGTGAAAAGCTGACGGTGCGGCTCCCGGCCACGGGCCCATCCCTCTTGATAGCGCGGGCCATCTGCCCTCTAATCGTTCTCCGATGACGAAAGTGCGTTCCCGGTGCGCGGCGACGCTGCTTGCGGCCGCCGTCTCGTTCGGGATCTGCGTCTCCGCCCGGGCGGCCGACGAGGCGACGCCCGACAAGGCGCTGAACGACGCCAAGGAGTCGTTCGAGACGGCGCAGACCTTCTTCGTGCGCGGCGAGTACGACGCCGCGGCGGCCAAGTTCCTGGAGGCGTACAACCGGAAGCCGTACCCGGCCTTCTTGTTCAACGTCGCCGTCTCGTACGAGAAGGGGAAGCAGCTCGAGAAGGCCAAGGAGTACTTCGAGCGGTACCTCAAGGAGGATCCCAACGCCAGCGACGCCGCGCAGGTGCGGCTGCGGCTGGACGTGATCGGCAAGCTGCTGGCGCCGCCGCCTGCGCCGCCCGCCGCGGCCACGCCGCCGGCCCCCGGCACGCCCGCACCCGACGCGCCGGGGACGCCGCCCGCGACCGGGGCGGCGCCGCCACCCGCGGGAACCCCGCCGGCCCCCGTCGCACCGGCCGCTCCGGCGCCGCCACCGCCCGCCGCCACGCCGCCGCCCGTGCTTCCCGACATCGACACCAAGGGGCTGGTGGTGATCGACTCGAAGCCGCAAGGGGCGACCATCTACCTGAACGACAAGCGCTCGGGACCGTTCGGCCAGACCCCCTGGCACGGCTCGCTGGAGTCGAAGCCGGTCCGGCTGATCCTCGAATCGAAGGGCTACAAGGCCGAGGAGCGCTCGGTGAGCCCGCGCTCGGACAAGCTGATCGACGTCTACATCGCGCTGTCCGAGGAGCACTACCTCGGCTGGATCGAGATCACCTCCAACGTCGTGGGCGCCGACCTCTACATCGACCGCAAGGACATCGGGGCGATCGGCCGCACGCCGTTCACCGGCCAGCTGAAGCCTGGCAAGCACACCATCTTCCTGGAGAAGTTCGGCTGGCAGCCGCTGCAGCAGGAGATCGACGTCCCGGCGGGGACGGCGCTGCAGCACAACCTCGTCATGCAGAAGAGCCAGTCGGGCTGGGTCAGCATCACCGGCAAGACGACGCAGGGGGGGCGGCTGATCGTCGACGAGAAGTTCGGCTGCGTGACCCCCTGCCGCGTCGAGCTGCCGCCCGGCAAGCACGCCCTGCGGGTCGAGCGGAAGGGGTTCGAGGACTACGAGACCACCCTGGAGCTGGGGCAGGGCATCGAGACGTCGCTCGAGGTCCAGATGTCGCCGCGCCCGGCGCGCACCCACGCCATCGGCACCGCCGTGGTGGCCGCGGTGCTCATCGGCGCCGGGGCCTACGTCGGCTACCTCTCGAAGCAGACCAAGACCGACATCCAGAACGACATCAACAACGGCATGCTGATCGACAACGGCGACTCGCGCTTCACCACCGGCAAGATCGAGGCGATCGGCGCCGACGTCCTCTACGGGGTGGGCGCCATCGTGGCGGCGACGGCCATCTACGGCCTGTTCGAGCACGGCCCCGACAGCACCGGCGTCGCCGAGCATCACACCATCGGCCTGGCGCCGCTGTTCGGTCCCGAAGGCACGGGCCTCGCCTTCTCGGGGAGGTTCTGATGCGCGCCGCGACGAGATGCCTGCTCGCTTCGTTCACCGCCGTGGCCCTCGCGGCCGGCTGTGACTGGCGCGACTTCGACACCCTGCAAGGGCAGACGCCCGTGCTCCGCCTCGATCCCCCCTCGGGGTACCAGACCGCGGGCGACTTCGGCGGCGCGCTGCTGCCGGTGGCCCCGCCGTCCGACGGCTCGGCCGCGGCCTGGTTCCTGGCCTCGGGGACCGCGTCGCTGGGCCTGGGCCTCATGAAGATCGACGCCGCCGGGCACGGCTCGGGACAGACGCTGAGCGGCGGCGACCTGAACAATCTGGGGACGGATCCTCTGACCGCGATGGCCGAGATCCCCGGGACCTCCACCGCGCTGCTCGGCGCGCCCACGTTCAGGGGGATCTTCGTCGCCGACCTGCTGCAGGCGACGGTCTCCCAGTTCACGACGTCGTCGTCGGCCTCGGGCGAGACGCTGTTCGGCGTCGGGGTGGCGGCGGGCAACCTGACCGGCGGCGCCACGCCCGATCTGGTGGTCAGCTCGATCTCGAACATCCACGTGTTCTCCGGCGGCTCGCACTCGGACGGATCCCCCGGCAGCGCCGATCTGACCGCCTGCCCGCTGAGCCTGCCGCCCGCCTTCCAGGCGAGGCGCGCCATGGTGATCGGGACCTTCCTGGGGAGCGGCCCGGTCGTCGCCGTCGGGGTTCCGAACGCGGGCGCGGCGGGCTCGGTGGCGTTCTTCGCGGCGACGGCGACGACGACGCCGCCGACGGTCACCTGCCTGGGCCTCCTCTCCGCACCGGCGGCGGCCGGGGTCAACTCCGGGTTCGGCTCGTCGCTGGCTGTGGGCGACTTCGACGGCGACGGTGCGCAGGACCTCCTGGTCGGCGCGCCACCGTACGCCGTCTACCTCTACAAGGGGCCGTTCGGGCTGGCGTCGCCGCCCGCGGCGACGGTCCCGCCGCCCGCGGGCGCCGGCAACTTCGGCAACGCGCTGGCGGCGGCGAACATCGACGGCAAGAAGGGGGACGAGGCGCTCATCGCCGACTCGGGCGCCACCGTCGACGGCAAGACCGGCGCCGGGGACGTCTCGATCGTCGCCTTCTCGTCGACGCCCCCCGGGCCGACGGTGATCCGCACCCTGACCGATCACGCCGCCGGGGCGGGCGAGTCGTACGGCGCCGCGGTCGCCGCGCTGCCGTTCTGCGCGGCGCCACCCTGCGCGACCGCGACGCCGCTGCCGCTGGTCGGCTCGCCGAACAACGCCTTCGTGTACTACACAGTCGGCGCGGCCGACCCGCGCACGAAGTAGCGCCGCTGGCCGGCGCGGCTAGAAGCGGCCGAGCAGCAGGAGGCCGCCGCCGCCGCCGCCGGCCCAGCCCATGAGGGTGGGCCGCTGCGCCGCGGCCGTCTTGCGTTCGTAGCGGCCGGGATCGTCGTTGGTGAGCAGCAGGATGGCGCCGGTGATGGCCACCGCGGCGCCGACGCCGCCGACGACGTAACCGATCGTCATCTTGGTGTTGGCGTCGTTGACCCGCTGGTTGGCGTCGGCCAGCATCTGCTGGCAGAGCGGGATGTTGTACTGGGTCGCCGGGTCGCACTGGCCGCCGCCGAACCGGACGCGCATCATGTCGACCGAGTCGAGGTTGGCGTTCGCGCTGTTGAGGTCGCTGTGCCCCGTCACCAGGAGCACCACGCCGGTGGCCAGCGCCGCGACGCCGACGCCCGCCACCGACCAGCCCCAGACGCGGCGGGTGTGGATGCCGGCCAGGTAGGCGTCGCGCGTCTGCGCGTCGGGCTGCAGGTTGACGCTGGTGTTGAACGTCGCCCCGCGCGCGATCGTGACGTCGAGGTCCGCCGGCTCGAACCCGGTCCGGGTGATCGAGACGTGGTGGGGGCCCGTGGGCAGGCGGATCGAGCCGGTCAACATCTCGGCCGGGTGGCCGTCGATCGAGACCTTGGCGTCGGTCTCGCTGACGGTGAGCGCCAGGTTGCCGCCGGTCTGCGCCACCGCCGCGGCGTCGATCTCCGGCTCGAGGGTCAGGTCGGCGACGGCGCCCAGATCGAGCTTGATGTCGGCCATGGCCGTCCGGTAGCCGTCGCGCCGGACCTCGATGTGATGGGCGCCGGGCGTGAGGGCCAGCGTCTGCGACAACGGGGTGCGCCCGCTGTCGGCGCCGTCGACCCAGACGGTCGCCTCGGGCAGCGCGCAGTGGACGGCCAGGTGCCCCAGCGTGGCCTCGCCCGGGAGCAGCGAGAAGGAGAGCTTCTGCGTCTCGCCGCCCGCGATGTCGATCGTCTTGCGTGACGGCGCGTACCCGGCCGCGACCACCCCCACGACGTGGTGGCCGGCGGCAACGCGCAGCGGCGCGGCCAGCGGGGCGTGCCCCGCCTCGACGCCGTCGATCTCGATGGCCCCCGGGATGTTGGCCTCGATCGTCAGGAACGAGATGAACGCCGCCTGCTCGGCGCGCACGCGCTCGGCCTTCTGGCGCTGCTCGGGGGCCAGCTTGGCGCCGCTCTTGAGCAGGGTCTCGAGCGCGTCGACCGCCTCGATCGGCCGCTTCAGCTCGGCGTAGACGAGCCCGATGTTGAAGAGGGTCGTCGGATCGCCGGTCAGCTCGTAGGTCCGCTTGAACTCCACGAGCGCGCCCGCGTTCTCGCCCTGGTTGAACAGCTTGAGGCCGCGGTCGAACCGTTCGGCGGCCTCCCGGCGCGCCTCGGGCGAAAGCGGCGTCTCGGCGCGTGCGGGCGCGCCGGCCAAGCCGAGGACGTTGAAGACGATGGTGACGGCGACGGCGGCGTGAGCGAGGCGCATCAAGGCTTGCGGAAGGGGTTGTCGTCCATGAGTCCGTGCTCCTCGGCGCGAGAAGGTTTGGAGACGTGCGCCGGGACCAGCGTCCCGGGCGCGGCGGTGTCGTGCGCCGACGGCGCGTGGGCCGCCGCGTGACGGGCGCCCCCGTGCGGCGGCGGGGTGGGGGCGGCCGACGGCTTGAGCGCCACCGACACCAGCGTGGGCGCGCCCGGCGCGACCGTCACCGGCAGCGTCTCGCTGTCGTGGCCCGCCGCCTCGATCGCCACCACGTGCGCGCCCGGCGTCACCTCGCCGAAGTCGAACGCGGCCACGCCGTGCGCGACCTCGCGCCCGTCCAGGCTGACCTTGTCGGCCGGCCCGCCTTCGACGCGCAGCTGGATCCGCCCGGGCGCCGGGGCCGCGGGCGTGGCCGCGACGGGCGCGGGCGGGGTCGCCGCCGGGGCGGGCGCCTGGTGCCCCCGCATCAGCAACAGGCCGACGACGACGACGAGCGCCGTCGCGCCGACCGCCAGCAAGGGCCCGCGCCGCGACGGCCGGGCCGCGGGCGGCTCCTCCGCCGCGAGCACCTCGCCGACCGACTGCCGCATCGTCGTCACGTTCGGCGGGGCCGCCTCGCCGAGGACAGCCGTGCGCCCCTTGGCCACCGTCTCGCTCCCCTCGGGGAGCGCCTGCTCGAGCAGCCGCCCCAGTTCCTTGGCCGACTCGGGCCGCTTGGTTGGATCCTTCTCGAGGCACGCGAGGATCAACTTCTCCAGCTCGGGCGCCACCGGCCGATGCTTCGACGGCGGCTCGGGTGTCTCCGACATGTGCTTGTAGATGAGCTCCCCGAAGCTCTCGCCCCGGAACGGCACCACGCCAGCGAAGATCTCGTAGAGGATGACGCCCAGCGAATAGATGTCGGCGCGGTTGTCGACCGCCTTCCCCATGCACTGCTCGGGGGCCATGTAGCGCGGCGTCCCCATCGCCGCCCCCGTCTGCGTGCTCTTGCCGGCCGGGTTGTCGAGCAGCTTGGCGATCCCGAAGTCCAGCACCTTGGCGAACGATTCCTCGTGCGCCGGCGTCGCCACCCAGACGTTCTCGGGCTTGAGATCGCGGTGGATGATCCCCGCCCGATGCGCGGCCTCGAGGCCTCCGCAGATCTGCCGCAGCAGCCGCCGCGTCTCCGTCGCCGTGAGGTTCCCGGCTTCGAGGCGCTCC
>Ga0070734_10001137_pt1 | contig 41891 bp, 32 predicted proteins | sample Coa_R1_8_FD_66444 | JGI IMG/M metagenome (GOLD analysis project Ga0070734, IMG submission 66444) | Surface soil microbial communities from Centralia Pennsylvania, which are recovering from an underground coalmine fire - Coalmine... | ecosystem: Environmental > Terrestrial > Soil > Unclassified ...
ACCTTTGCATCGTGCCCCTGGGCGTGGGGGTTTCGCTTTCCGAGTACATCGCGGCTTGCGAGAAGGTTTTGAAAAAGGCCGGGCTCAAGACCCAGCTTCACGCCTATGGGACCAATATCGAGGGGGAATGGGACCAGGTTTTCAAAGCCATCCGGCGGTGCCACGAGGTTGTCCACCAGATGGGTGCTCCCCGCATTTCCACCACCCTGAAGTTCGGGACCCGGACGGATAAAAAACAGACCATGAATGACAAGGTCAAAAGCGTCCAAAAACGACTGGGGAAATAAGTCCCCCGGTTCTTTAGGATGCCTGCGGGCCGAGGTTTTAGGTACAATTGGGGCGGGTCGGGCCTTCCTAGTCGGAGGCCTTTTTATTCAAAGGGGGGGTGGATGCGAAAAACGTCAGGGGATCACCGGGGGTTCACCCTGATCGAACTCATGATCGTCGTGGCCATCATCGGCATCCTGGCCGCCATTGCCCTTCCCCGGTTCAGCGCGATGCTGGAGAAGTCACGGGAAGGCCAAACCAAAGGCAACCTGAACAGCATCCACTCGGCGGCTTCTATCTATTACGGCGACCAAAAGGGCATCTGGCCCACAACGCTCAGCACCATCTCCGTGTATAACTTTAGCCAATACCTGGACAATGTGGGAGCCGTCAAGGTCACGGGTTATTTCATCCAAGGGGCTGTCAATCCTTCGGGCACAAAGGTCACCCTGACCACCCAGTCTTCAGTTCCAACCGGCAGCGGGTCCGGATGGCTTTACGACAGCATGAACGGTTCATTCTATGTAAACAGCACGGTGACGGATTCCAAGCAGCTTCCTTATTCCTTTTACGGGTTCGAGTAACCCGGTCCCCGTTTTACCCCTTCCGGTTCCGTTCCATGCCGCCCCAAGAAAAGACAAAGTTCATGCGAAAATAGATTTTAGAATCGGCCCGAGTGTTTAAAAAACATCTTGGAATGTAAATTTTTCATTATTCATTTTCTCGAATTTCATAAAAACCTTTTAATGCTTCTCCACGAGATTGAGCGGTTTCACGCTTAGCCTCTCCCGCCTTTTTCCGGAACAAAAATTGCATTTTCAAACACAGGCCAAAGGATTCTTGCCGCGGACTTTTTCCACAACCGCCGCACTTGAACGGGTTTTTGTCCGACATCCTTCAACGCTTTTGACGAGGACTTCTTTTAAGGGGACGACGGGATGTTTGAAAGTTCCAAGACGACTCCGACGGTCCTTCCCCTTCGCCGGGAAAACGCCAGGCCCCTGGGCAGGTGGTTCCTGGCCTTCACTGTCCTGGCGGGATTGACGGCGGCCTGGACCCACGGCATGGCCCATGGTTCCCTCCATAAAGTCCCCGTCACGCTGAAAGACGGAACGGTCCTTGTTCCTGAAACCGAACGCAACTTGGACCTCTGCGTCATCGGGGTGGACCCGAGCCGCGGGAACTTTTGCTTCCTGCCCTTGCTCCAACAAGAGAAGTCCATGCCCCCGGCGCAATTTAAGGAAATCCACCGGGAATTATACTGGCTCAATTTCGAGATTTCCCACGGCCGGCTCCTCAACGCACTGCCGAAATCCACGCAGATTTACGTGGCCCTTCCCGATCCCCAAAAAGTAAAGGAAGCCGACGGGACGGAGGAGGAATTGTTCCGCGGCTACCTGAAGGACCGCTGCGGATGGAAGGAAGGGGAAATCAAGGGCAGGTTCCATTTTTTCAAGGCGCCGGTGCCGATCGTTTGGGCCCAAGACATCGGCAAAATCCTCGGCCATGACGCGCAGGGCCGTTGGGTCATTTCCCGCGGTTCCAACGACCAAAAAGGCTACGCCGAATCGGTGGCCGCCCTCTGCCAGGCCTTCCCGGACAAGTTCGTCTACCGCGACCTGCCCGGGGGCGTCAGCGGGGAGGGCGGGGACGAGGACCTGGTGCGCAATCCCAATGGGGAGCTGACCCTGCTCCTGGGGCGCCACCGGGCGAGCCATTATTTGGAATGGGCGGGGGGGCGTTCCTTGAACGGCCAGGTCCTCAGCCAGGACCAGATCCTGCAGGCCCAGGACCTTTTTTCGGGCGCCTTCGACGGCGTGCCGGCGGTTTTCATCCCCAGCCAGGCCTTGGAAAACCCGGCCCTCGGCAACAACGAACTTTTCCACCTGGACATGTCGGTGGCCGTCCTTCAGGCGGGAGGGCGTCCCCGCGCCTTTGTGCCTTCCTATATTGACCGTCCGGTGGACCGGGTGACGGGCCTGCCCCTAGACCCCGCCTTTGTGAAGAGCCTGCAAGGGGAATACGACCTGATGGCCTCGGACCTTGCTTCCATGGGTTATCCCGTGGACCGGCTGGCCGTAACCGACCATCCGGTGCGCAGCCCCGCCAACATGGTGCGGTATTTTGATTCCACGACAGGCCATTGCACTGTGCTTTTGGCGAAGTACCCCTGCCAGTTGCAGGATGGAACGGGCGCCACTCCCCAAGGCAGGCTCATGGATGGTTTTAAGGATTTAAGGGAAAGGGGGGAGGCCTGGAGGAACAGCCCGCAAGAAGCGAATTTCCGATTACTGCGCAAGTCCATCGAGAAAACCTGGCAGACCATGGATTGGGCCGTCTCCCGGCCCGATCCCTATTTCGACCAGAACCAGGCGCTTTTCCAAAAGTCGGGGATTGATGTGGTGGCCGTTCCCGATTTCGCTTGGGGCTCGGGCGGTCTTCACTGCCAGGTCCTGCATTAAAAATTCCTTCATCGGTTGTTAAACCTGCCTTGGTTTCATTCCCCCATGTTTCCTCGTCGTAAATTTTACTCGGTGTTCCATAAAAGACAGGGTAAAGCTGTTACCTTTTCAAACCTTCTTTGGGCTTGAGGGGTACTTCACGCGGAGGCCTATAATAAAACCGGTGGTGAAGTTCATTTGAAGGTTGTTCTCTTTCACGGTTCATCAACAGGAGGCACTTCATGAACGATCAAGCCGCGGGCGTTTCGCAGGTTGCCGCTACTGGTCAAGCCGATAGTATTTCGCATCTCGTCTATTCCGTCCTTCTTTTCCCCCTTTACTTTGAAAACCAAATGGTCGCTTTTGCCTGGGGGGCCTCCGACATTTGGTGGTTGATGGCCGCCAAGCGGGTGTTCCTGCTTTTGCCCGTAGGCGCCGTCATCGCCGGCCTCTGGGCCAGCATCCTCTGCGTGCTTTCCGTGATCATCCGGAACAAGCGGACGGAATTTTTCAAGGCTTTCCTGGTCACCTGGTGGGACCTGGGCAAGGCCATCTTCGCCTTTTGGGGCGGCTTTTTCCGGTTTCTCTTCGTCCTGGTGAACTCCCTGTTCGCGCTGGTGAGGGTCCTGGTGGTGGGGGTCTGGCTCTTCATCCAGGACATCCTTTTGGTCCCCTTCAGGCTCATCAAGACGGTGGCGCTGAACATTTCGGCGCCCGGCCTGCCCTGGATCGCCGTGACCTTGACCTTCATTTGGTGCCTGGTGGAGGCGGTCATCTTCACCTATGTCATGACGCCGCTGGTCATGGACACCCTTTCCAATTTGACCGGCGCGGGCTTGACCGAAAACATCCTCCGCATCCCCCTCTTCCTGTTCCTGCTGTTCCTCATCCTGGGGAGCTACGCGGTGCTTTCGACTTTCGTCGAAGCCGTGAAGAGCCGGAACGTCGGGACCATCATTAAAATCGCGGCGGTGGAAGTGGTGGCGATGATGGTGGAAGTGGTGTTCCTCTACCGCGAACTGGTGGATTCGCTCGTGCCCTGGTTCGCCCAACACGCCTCGAAGGATTTCGACCTGGGTATTTTCGGGACCCTGGCCATCGCCGGCCTGGCCTGGCTGGGGATCCGGGCCATGACCTGGTTCCTTTTCGCCGCCCACGGGGTTCCGGTCATCACGGCCATCATCCAGGGAAGGGGATTGAAACCCACCGAAGCGGGGGAACGGGCCCAGATGAAGGACACCTTCGCCTACACCGTCGGGTTTTATTACCACATCAAAACGGACCTCAAGTTCATCCAGGAAAAGGGAGACGACCTTTTGGGCGCCTTCATCCTGCCACCCCTTCAGGTGGTTTCGGCGGTCGTCAATTTCTTCACCCTGTTGGTGGCCGGGCACCACTTGTTCGCGATTCCTTTTAAGAGCATCCGGGATGTGATGTCGTCCAAGGAATTTCTCCAACCCGCCAACGGTAAGAAGGGCAGAAAGGAAGGTAAAAAAGTCAAACCCACCGCGCAAGCCGGGGAGGTGCAGTCATGAGACACCCCCAACCCATCCGCCTCCTGGCGGCCGTCTGCGGGATCCTTTTGATGTCCGGCTGCTCTTATTTCAACGAAAAGCCCCAGCCCCGCCTGGTGATGTTCGTGGGGCTGGACGTCAGCGGGTCCTTCGTCCAGGGAAAATACTTCGACGATTCCATCGATTTCCTGGCCAACTACCTTTACGGGCACTTGAACGGGCTGGACGACCTGGAGGTCCCCAGCGCGGTTTTCGTAGGTTCCCTGGGAGGGGCCAAGGCGGGGCAGCCCAAGGCCTTTTACCCCATTGAGACCTTCCAGAATAAATCCGTGGCGGAGATCGCGGCCAAGCTCCGTGAGCTTTTCCCCAAGAACAAGCTGGATCCCTACACCGACTTCAACGCCTTCCTGGAGCAGGTGGGGGAGGTGGTGAAGGACCGAAAAATGATCCTGAAGCCCATCTCCGTGGTCATGGTGAGCGACGGCATGATCGACGTGCCGGGCAAGAACGGCCGGCATGACTACCGCAGCATCGACCTTTACCCGATGGAGAAGCTTTCCCGCAACATCACCCTCCGGCTTTTATACACCAGCCCGGAGGTGGGGAAGAAGTGGGAGGACCAAATCCCCCGGCGCCGGGTGAAGATTTGGACCCAGGACGCGGAGGTCATGGCCACTTGGAAAGACCCGAAGATCTACCTGCCCGACCAGCCGATCGAAAAACAGGACAAGTTCCTGAATTGGATCAAAAACAACGTGGATTTCAGCGTGCGCATGAAGCGGGTCGACTGACTAAAACCGATTTAGTCGCTCGAAAAAGCCCTTCACCCCCGGGTGAAGGGCTTTTTTATTGGGCGCAAAGTGACAAGTCCAAGGGTGGGGGATATAATTTGCCCCGGTATGGCGGGTATTTAATTTGGGAGGCTCCTTTGGAAAAGTTTTTCTTCTTCGCGATTTGCCTGTTCATGGCCCCGCTTTCGTGGGCCGACCAGCCCACTCCCCCCGTCATCCCGATCCCCAGCGGGGATGAGGCCCTGCCCCCGCCTCCCCTGGACCAAAACCTGGCCACGCCGGTGGTTGTCCCCGTGCTTCCGGGCGGCGACAAGACTGCGGCCGAAACGGCACCCGCAACGACCCAACCAGCCCTGCCGCCACCCCCGCCCGCGACCCCCACACCGGTTCCCGTGAAGGCCGTTACGGCCGTTCCTGAGGCCAAGGCGGCGGACACCCCCACGCCCCGGGCCGAGGCACCGGCACCCCAAGCCGTTGCTTCCGGCGCGCCCATTTCAGCAGGATCCCTCACGGCCTATTTCCCCGTCCAAGAAGGCGCCCAATGGACCTATGAATACCTCAAGCCCGCGACGGGACAAACCGCCAAGGGGACCTATTCGGTCAAATGCGCCAGTGCCAAACAGATGCCCAACGGCACGGTTCGCGCGGTTTTCGAGACTGATGAAAACGGCCAGGCAACGCAGGACCACTACTCCCTTTACGACAACAAGATCGAGCATATGACCGGGGACGGCCAGACCACGACCGGAGACTTTGTTTTCAAGGTTCCCGCCGCCGGCGGCGCCGCTTGGGTGTTGACGGAAAAGGACGGTACGGTGCACAAATCCAAGGCGGCTTTCGGCCAGGCCCAGGTCTACCAAAAGACCTATCCGGACTGCGTCGTGGTGACGGAGAAGGTGCTCAAGGGCGGCAAAGCCGCCAATACGGTCATTTATTACTACGCCAAGGGGATCGGCCTGGTGGCCATTGAGGTCTATTCGCCCAAGATGAAGCTGGTCCAGGACAAGTCGGTCGCCCTCACGAAAGGGCCGAATGCCGAATAAGGGATTGGATCGAACCCAAAACATCCTGAAAATTGTGGGAGAAAGACTGTCCGACCTCAACCGGTTGTAAATTTTACAAACCATCCGGTTTTTCGCCATTCCCTTTAAAGCTACCCGGCCCAAAACCCTTAAAATAGTTGAAGTTATTCGGTTTGTAACGGTATCATGCTTCCCCTGGCCCCAACCTTTATTGATTTTCCCCTAGCTTTCCGGTTTCTGGGCCTTTCGGTGGTTTAACACACTCGTCAGACCATCCATTGAATTCTAAATCTTTTGAGGAGGACGGTTTTTATATGGAGAACGAAATCATGGTAGGAATCGGCGGCGCGGCCGGTGACGGCGGCGCTTCCACTGCGGACAACCTGGCTTTGACCAGCGCCCGCCAAGGCTTGCATGTCTATGTTTATACCAGCTACCAATCCCTGATCCGCGGCGGCCATTCCTGGATCCGCTTGCGCATCTCGACGAAGAACGTCAATAACGTCAACGACCAAGTCGGCGCCATGATCGCCTTGAACCAGGACTCGATGGACCGCCATCTGCAAGAGCTGGGCAAGGGCGGCATCTGCGTTTACAACGGGGACAAGATCAAGCCCGGCAAGGCCCCCGAGGGCGTGCAGCTCTGCCCCCTCCCGGTCTTCGAACTGGCGGGTAAGGACGCCCTGCCGATCATGCAAAACACCGTGGCCCTGGGCGCCCTGACAGGCCTCCTGGGTTTGGAATTCCATTCCCTCGAATCCGTCTTCGAACATACCTTCAAGAAGAAGCCCCAAGTGGTCAAGGCCAACGTGGATGCGGCCAAGGCCGGTTACGACTTCGCCGTGAAGACTTATAAGAAGGTTTCCAACCCCCTCGGCAAGACCGACGCCAAACTGGCGATGGTGCACGGCAACAATATGATCGCCTTGGGCGCCGCCAACGCGGGCCTCAAGGTCTATTGCGCCTATCCTATGAGCCCGGCCTCGGGTGTGTTGCACTGGATGGGGGCCCACGGCCCTTCGCTCGGTATCTGTGTGCGCCAGGTCGAGGACGAGATCGGCGTGGCCAACATGACGATCGGCGCGGCCCAGATGGGCGTACGCGCCATGTGCGCCACCTCGGGCGGCGGATTCGCCCTCATGACCGAGGCCATTGGCATGGCTTCCATCATGGAGATCCCCCTGGTGATGATCAACGTCATGCGGGGCGGCCCTTCCACGGGCTTGCCCACCAAACAGGAGCAGGGCGACCTGAACCAGGCCATCGGCGCTTCCCAAGGCGATTTCCAACGAATCATCATGGCCCCCACCTCCATCGCCGACTGCTACACCAGCATGGAAGAGGCCTTCAACCTGGCCGAGAAGTTCCAGATGCCGGTCCTTTACCTCTCCGACCTTTTGATGAGCGAAGGCCACATGACCCTGGAAACCTCCTTCCTGGACCGCGAGTTCAAGATCGACCGCGGCGAGATGATCTTCGAGGATGACGGCAACAAGGCCTATTACCGCTATAAGGACACCCCCTCGGGCGTGTCGCCCCGGGCCATTCCCGGAATCCCGAACCATCTTTATGTGTCGGCCACCGACGAGCATGACGACGACGGCGTCACCATCTCCGACGTCTACACCGACCCGGTCACCCGTAAGCGCGTGGTGGACAAGCGCGAACGCAAAATGGCGGGCGTTTTGGCCGCCCTGCCGAAGCCCAAGCTGGAAGGCCCCGCCGACGCGGATACCACCATCGTGACCTACGGTTCCTGTTGGGGCGTCGTGAACGAGGCGGTCGAGCGCCTGAACAAGGAAGGGATCAAGTGCAACCACCTTTCCATCAAGTTCCTGGTGCCCTTCCAAGAGAAGGAAGTCACCGAGCTCTTGAAGGGCAAGAAGAACATCATCGTGGTCGAGATGAACAAGGGTGGACAGTTCGCCCGGCACCTGCGGGCCGAGACGGGCATCACCGCCACCGGCAAGGTGCTCAAGTACGACGGCGAGCCCTACGAGCCCAAGCACGTGGTCGCGGGCATCAAGGAATGCCTGAAGGGCAAGAAGGTCGTTGAAGCCGAATCACTGGAACCGGGCTGGCGCACGCCGCACCCGCCGGGTCCCGGAGTTCTCTCCACGTCGTCAGCCCACTAATCGTCAATACCCACGCCCCCCATGGGGGGCCAACTTGAGGAGGAAATTATGCCGACAGCAGTAGCCGCCCCCAGAGACGCGAAACTCTACAAACCGGAAGTCCCGCCCGATTGGTGCCCGGGCTGCGGGGACTACGGGGTCTTGACCGTGCTCCAGCGCGCCTGCGGCGAGTTGGGCATCCCCAACGAGCAATTGATGGTGGTGTCGGGCATCGGATGCTCGTCCAACCTGCCCGGATTCTTCAAGTCCTACGGCATGCATTCCCTGCACGGCCGTTCGCTGCCGGTGGCCACCGGCACCAAGATGGCCAACCACGAGATGACCGTCATCGCCTGCGGCGGCGACGGCGATGGCTACGGCATCGGCCAGGGGCACTTCATCCACGCCATGCGCCGTAATGTGAACATCACCTATATCGTCATGGACAACGAGATCTACGGCTTGACCACCGGCCAGACCTCGCCCACTTCCGAAACGGGGATGAAGACCAAGTCCACCCCCCACGGCAACCCCGAGGGGCAGCTCAACCCCATCGCCCTGGCGCTGGCCGCCGGCTGCGGGTTCGTGGCGCGCGGCTTCTCCGGCGACATCAACCACTTGAAGAGCCTCTACACCCAGGCCATCCAGTATCCGGGCTTCGCCCTTATCGACGTGTTTTCCCCCTGCGTGACCTTCAACAAGCAGAACACCTTCGGATGGTTCAAGGAACGTGTTTACAAGCTGGAGGACAAGGGCCACGACGCCACTAATTGGAACTCCGCCATGGAGCGCTCCAAGGAGTGGGGAGCCCAGATCCCCATCGGGCTCTTCTACAAGAACCCGAACCCGAAGCCTTCCATCGACGCGGCGGATCCGGCCCTGCAAGGTGAGGGTTTGGCCAAGGCGAAGAAGCTGGGTTTAAGCGCCGAACAGCGTAAGAAGCTGATCGAAGAATACGTCTAAGTTCAGCGTTAAAAACAAAAATTAAGACAACGATGGCCCTTCTTCCGAAAAGAAGAAGGGCCTTTTCTTTTTTCGGGTGGTTTGGTTAAATACTTCCGCGAACTCGTTTCCCGGAACAGGGGAAAGATTTTGGCCCGTTGGCCAAGGCGTTGATTTTTCTGGGTGAAAAATCAACAGGCCAAGGGCGATCCATTATCGATGGCTCGGCTAGTCCTCTCCATCGATCTAAAAGGCTTGATCGTGCCTCATACAATCTTGGACAACTGCATCGGCTGCACACTCTGCGCCGTGAAATGCCCCACTGAAGCCATTGCCGGCGAAAAAAAGGCCATCTTTCATATCGATCCCGCCCTCTGCATCGACTGCGGGGTTTGCGGAATCCATTGCCCGGTCGAGGCCATCGTGGACGCGGTGGGCGAAACGGTGAAGAAGATCAAGCCCCTGGCCATTCCCAAGGCCAAGGTGGACCCGGTTACCTGCACGGCCTGCGAATTCTGCGTTGACGTCTGCCCCTTCGACTGCATTTCCATGCAGCCCCGCACCGACCATCCCGAGTTTTTCAAGATCGCCGTAGTCGACGAGAAAAAATGCGTCAGCTGCAAGTTATGCGAGACGGTTTGCATCAAGGGCAGTATCACAGTGGACCGCCCGGCGGAGTTGATGAGCCACCAGCCCAACCGTTGACGGTGTACAAATTGGTTGAATCAGCGGGATTTGGAATCGACAACTTTCCAGCTTGCCGCGATTAAGTTTTCCGTGGCGGATGTTGTTTTTAAAATTTGATCTCCCATAATGCCATTGGAAACGAGCGCCGCATCGTTTCTTTTTTTTGTCCCGATTCACGCCCTCTGTGACTTCCGTCATGAAGGGGTCTTTGCTTTTAAAATAAAATTCGGGCGGTTATCAACCGGCCCGTTGGGTTGAAAGGAGAAGTTCCATGGCCGAAGAAATATTCGACGTCATCATCATCGGTGGGGGTCCGGCCGGCATGTTCGGCGGTTTTTACGCGGGATTGCGCGGCATGAAGTTCAAGATCGTTGATTCCCTCGAGCAACTGGGCGGCCAGGTTTCGGCCATGTACCCGGAAAAAGACATCTTCGACGTGGCGGGTTTTCCCCGCGTTTCGGGCAAAAAACTGGTGGTGGACCTGGAAGAACAGCTCATGCGCTTCAAGCCCCCCCTGGCCCTGGGCGAAAAGGTGACCGGGCTGGTCAAAAGGGCCGACAATGTCTTCGAACTGACCACAGACAAGGGCAACAAGCACCATTGCAAGGCGGTCGTCCTGACCCTCGGCATGGGTTCCTTCACACCCAAGAAGCACCCGAATGCCGAAATCCTTCCCTATGAGGGGAAGGGTGTCCAATACGGCGTCCTTTCACTGGAACCCTTCAAGGGCAAACGCGCCCTGGTGGTGGGTGGCGGCGATTCGGCCCTGGACTGGGCGCTGATGCTGGAACCCATCTGCTCCAAGGTGACCCTCATCCATCGGCGCGACGAGTTCCGCGCCCACGAGGAATCGGTGCGCAAGCTGAAGGCCTCGAAAGTCGACATCAAGCTCTGGCACGAATTGCGCACGGTCAAGGGCAACGGCAAAGTCGAAGAAGCCATCATCTACGAAAACCACACCAACAAGGACGAGCCCCTGCCGGTGGATTTCGTCATCCTCAACTTCGGCTTCCAGGCCTCCCTGGGCTTCCTCAAGGATTGGGGCATCCAGATGGAAAAGAACAAGATTCCCGTCAACCAGAAGATGGAAACCAACATCCCCGGCATCTATGCGGCGGGGGATATCGTGACCCATCCGGGTAAGCTGGACCTGATCGCCACGGGCTTCGCCGAGGGTGCCACGGCCGTCAACTTCGCCAAGACCTACATCAATCCCAACGAGAAGGCCGAGCCGGGCCATAGCTCCAACCTAAAGTGGTAAAAGGCGGCCGCGGGTTGATTCGGCCCAAGGGTTCCCCGAAAATATCCTGAGGTGAAACATGTCCATTGATGTAAGGACCAAAAGAGGCCTGTTCTTTACACTTCGCAAGGATGCCTGGTGGCTGGAGCCGCTCTTTTACCAATGCCTCTTCGGCGGCTTCACGATCTACGCCACCTGGGCGGCCCTGCACCCCTACGGTCCCATGGGACAGCATTACTACGAATGGGGGCCCTATCTCTCCCCCATGTTCTCGCCTTTCTTCAATCCGGACTGGCTGCATAAGCTGCCTTCCCTCCTGGCCACGCCCGCGCTCCTCATCCTTTGGGCGCCCGGCGGCTTCCGGGGAACCTGCTATTACTACCGCAAGGCCTACTATCGTTCCATTTTCCTGGATCCCCCCGGTTGCGCGGTGGGGGAGCCCTGCGTGAAATACGAAGGCGAAACCAAGTTCTTCCTTTTCCAGAACATCCACCGTTACTTCCTTTATGTGGCGTTGATCTTCATCCTGATCCTGACCTGGGACGGGATCCTGGCCATGATCTGGCCTTCCCTGGGCGTGGGCCCGGACAACGCCTCCTTGCCGGGACCCCATCAGTTCGGGATCGGGGTCGGCACCCTGGTGATGTGCCTCAACGCCTACCTTTTGGCGGGTTACACCCTGGGCTGTCACGCTTTCCGGCACTTGGTGGGCGGCGGGCTCGACTTCCTGGGCGTGAAAAAGAACCATCCAACCCGGTTCCTCCTGTGGCGTTTGGTCACCAAGCTCAATGAAAAGCACATGCAGTGGGCCCTTGTTTCCATGCTCTGGGTGGGTTTCACCGACCTCTACATCCGCATGTGCGCGATGGGCGTCTGGCACGACTACAGGTTCTTCTAAAAAACGGAACGGAACGGGACCATGAGCGACAATTACCAATCTTTCGATTACGACGTGCTGGTCATCGGGGCCGGGGGCGCGGGGCTTCGGGCCGCCATCGAAGCCTCGGCGGCGGGCTGCAAGACCGGGTTGGTTTGCAAATCCCTCCTGGGCAAGGCCCATACGGTCATGGCCGAAGGCGGCATCGCGGCGGCCCTGGCCACCGTCGATTCGCGCGATTCCTGGCAACAACATTTCTGCGACGGCATGATCGGCGGCAACCTGGGCAACCACTGGCGCATGGTCCAGATCCACGCCCAACAGGCGCCCGACCGGGTGAGGGAGCTGGAAAAATGGGGCGCGGTGTTCGACCGCACCAGCGACGGCAAGGGCAACATCAACGTCCGCCATTTCGGCGGCCACACCTACAAGCGACTGGCCCACGTGGGTGACCGCACGGGGCTGGAACTCATCCGCACCCTGCAGGATAAGGGCGTTCACTCGGGAATCGACGTGCACATGGAATGCACCATTTATTCCCTGATCAAGGATGGCGAGAAAATCGCCGGAGCCTTCGGCTATTTCCGCGAATCGGGCCGGCCGGTCCTGTTCCGCGCCAAATCGGTCATTGTGTCCACCGGGGGCATCGGCAAGATTTATTTCGTCAATTCCAACTCCTGGGAATGCACGGGCGACGGGTTCGCCCTGGGCTACCTGGCCGGGGCCGAACTGGCCGACATGGAATACATCCAGTTCCACCCCACGGGCATGTGCTGGCCGCCCTCGGTGCGGGGCATCCTTATTACCGAAGGCGTCAGGGGCGAGGGCGGGGTGCTGAAAAACAACAAGGGCGAGCGCTTTATGTTCAAGTACATCCCCCCCAAGTACCAGGGCAAATATGCCGATACCGAGGAAGAGGCCAACGCCTGGTTCCAGAAGGTGGTGGTTGAAGGCCAAAAGGAAGAAGGGGTCAAGGAACGCAAGCCCCCCGAGCTCATGAGCCGCGACGTAGTGGCCCGGGCCCTTTGGACCGAGATCAAGGAAGGCCGGGGCGGCGAGCACGGCGGGGTCTACCTGGATATCGCCTCGCGCCGCACGCCCGAGGACATCAAGAAAAAGCTCCCTTCCATGTACCACCAGTTCAAGCAACTGGCCGACGTGGACATCACCAAGGTGCCCATGGAAATCGCCCCCACCTGCCATTACATGATGGGCGGCCTCAAGGTGGACCCGGAGACCCAGATGTCCAACGTGCCGGGCCTTTTCGCCGCGGGCGAATGCTCCGCGGGCATGCACGGCTCCAACCGCCTGGGCGGCAATTCGCTCTCCGACCTGGTGGTTTTCGGCAAGCTGGCCGGGGAGAACGCGGCCGCCTATGCCAAGAAACAGAAAGACCTGCCCAAGGTGAACGAGGGCCAGCTCTCGGCCTTGAACAAGGAAATGAACAAACCCTTCGAAAACGGCCAAGGCGAAGTTTCCTACAAGATCCTGGCCGACCTCCAGCAGGTCATGGAAAAGGGGGCCGGCATGTACCGCGAGGAAGGCCTGCTCGACCAATGCCTCAAGGACCTGGAGGGCCTGAAGGCCCGGCTGGAGAAGGTCTCCGCCGAGGGGAACCGCATGTTCAACCCGGGCTGGCACGTGGCCCTGGATCTCCGCAATATGCTGGTGGTGGCCGAGGCCGTCGCCCGCGCCGCCAAGGAACGCAAGGAATCCCGCGGGGGCCATACCCGCACCGACTTCACGGGTTACTCGAAGGAATTCGCCAAGAAACGCATCCTCATCCGGGACAAGGGCGGCAAGATGGAGGTGGTCCGGGAGGACCTGCCCCAGATCCCCGCCGAATTGGAGAAGGAACTGGTGGACGCCCATTTGTTGAAGCCGGAAATCCTAAAGCAACTGCGCGGGGAGGCTTAACATGGGCAAAGTCCACATGAAGGTCTACCGTGGCAACTCCGAAGGCGGGGAACTGAAGGATTACAACGTCGATGTCGAGGAAGGCATGGTGGTCCTGGACGTGATCCACAAGATCCAGGCCACCCAATCCTCCGACCTGGCCTGCCGCTGGAACTGCAAAGCCGGCAAATGCGGCTCCTGCTCGGCGGAAGTGAACGGCAAGCCGCGGTTGATGTGCATGACCCGCATGAACACCTTCCAGGAAGGGGAGACCGTCACGGTGGCCCCCATGAAGACCTTCCCCCTGCTCAAGGACCTGGCCACCGACGTTTCCTACAACTATGAGGTGAACAAGAAGATCCCCCCCTTCACCCCCAAGGAAGGCGCCGACTGGCATTGGGAGCAGGAGGACGTGGACCGGGTGCAGGAATTCCGCAAGTGCATCGAATGCTTCCTCTGCCAGGACACCTGCCACGTGCTTCGCGACCACGACAAGATGGGCAAGTTCGCGGGCCCGCGGTTCTTCGTGCGCATCGCCTCCCTCGAGATGCATCCCATCGACGGCGAGGACCGGGTGCCGCTCCTCAAGGGTGAACACGGCCTGGGTTATTGCAACATCACCAAGTGCTGTACCGAGGTCTGTCCCGAGGACATCCATATCACGGACAACGCGATCATTCCCCTGAAGGAGAGGGTCGTGGACCGCTATTACGATCCTTTGCGCATCCTTTGGAGCAAGATTACGGGCAAGTAAATCCGCCCCGCCGTCCGGTCTTTCCCGGAAAAGCCGTTCTTTAAAGGATTCTTCGGCCTATCCGTTCCATTCCAAAAGCCTTAAAATGGGCATCTTCCAAAAGGGGGTTTTCTTCGGCCCCCTTGGAGAGGCCCTTTCATGAAGCTGGATTTTTTCCCCGACAACGTCCTTTCCATTCAAATCGAAGGCCTTTTTCAATTCCTGAAGAAAAAAGGCCCCTTAACCACAGAAACCCTTTTTTTGAAATCCCTCCTGGAGGAAATGTCGGAGGGCGTTGTGATCGCCGACGAAGAAGGGGAGCACCTGTTCCTGAATGCCGCGGCCCAGAGGATCCTGGGTTGGAAGGAAACGCTTCATGCGTCCATGGAAGACTGGCCCAAAACCCACGGCGCCTACCGGATGGACGGCGCCACACTTTTTGATTTCAAAGCCCTTCCCCTGGTGCGGGCCATCCACGGGGAGAAAACCGACGGCGTGGAAATATTCCTGCGCAACGACCGGCTGCCCCAGGGCCGGCTGCTTTCCGTGCGGGGACGCCCCTTGAAGGACGGAGGAGGGAAGGTCCTGGGCGGCGTGGTTTTCTTCGAGGATATCACCACCCTCAAACAAGAGACGATCCGCGCCCAGCGCATGACCGACCTGGTGGCCCTTTCACCCATCGGCATCATTGAAACGACCCCCGATGCCCGGATCGTCAGCTGGAACGCCTATGCGGAAAAGATCTACGGCTACCGGGCCGAGGAGATCGTGGGCAGGCATTACACCCTCCTGGTCCCCCTTTACAAGGTCCCGCTCATGCAGGAACAGGTGCAGGCCCTCCTGAAGGGGGAACCGGTGGAAAGCCATGAAACAATCCGCGTCCGCAAGGACGGCCGTTCCATCGTCACCTGGTGCTCCGCCTCCCCCCTGTTGGCGGAGGATGGGCGGGTCCGGGGCTTCGCCCTGGTGACCCGGGACGTGACGGATGAACGCATGCCCCCCATCGCCGAGAAGATCCCGGACGGAATCCTGGTCCTTTCGCTGGAGGGGAGGATTATGGGGTGGAACCCGGCGGCGGAAAAAATCTTTGGTTACCCCAAGGCCGAGGCCGTGGGCAAGGCTTTCCTGGACCTCTTTGCGGACGGAGCCAAGGGCACCCTCGGCGACATTCTAGGGTTCGCCGGCCTGGGGAAGGTGTTTTCCGACTTCAACACCCAGGGCCTGAAAAAGGACAAAACCGTGGTCGAGCTTTCACTTTCCCTCTGCCCCTCAAGGGACGAACAAGGCAAGATTACGGCCTTGAGCGTCGTCCTGCGGGACATCACCGAACTCAAACTGGCCGAAAGCCGCATTTCCCAATGGAAATCCATCGTTGATGACTCCACGGAAGGTGTGGCGCGGGACGACCTGGAAGGCAAGATCCTTTATTGGAACAAGGGTTGCGAGCGGATCTACGGCTATACGGCGGAGGAGGTCCTGGGAAAGGATTTTTCCATGCTGGTGCCCGAAGGCCAGGTGAGCGACTTTCCCAAGGTCGTCGGCCTCATCAAGGAAGGCCATGCGGCCCAGTACGAGGCGGTGCGCCGGCGCAAGGACGGCCGGCTGATCCATATCTCCGTCACCCTCTCCCCCTTGAGGGACGCGGAGGGCCGTATCGCCGGAGCTTCGGTCTTCATCAAGGACATCACCGAAAAGGTCAGCCTGAAAGAGGCCTTGAAGCGGCGGGAAGAACAGATCCTGCAGGCCCAGAAAATGGAGGCGGTGGGCCGCATGGCCGGCGGGTTGGCCCACGATTTCAACAACATGCTGGCCGCAGTGCACATGCACCTCCAACTGTTGAAGGACGAGAACCTGGGGGAGGAGGGGCGGGAAGCGATGGAAACCATCCGCGACACCCTGGCCCGCGCCGCCGATTTGACCCAGCAATTGCTGATGTTCGGCCGCAAACGCCCCTCCGCTCCCCAACCCCTGGATTTGAACCAACTAGTCCAAGAGGAAACCCGGCTCCTGCAAAGGATGGTCACCCAGGCGCTCCCCCTGGAGTGCGAATTGGGGGAAGGGGTGCCGCCGATCGAGGGGGACCGGATGGAGTTGAGGCAGGTTTTCATGAACCTGGTGATCAACGCGCGGGACGCCATGCCGTCGGGAGGGAGCATCCACTTCAAGACCCGGGCCTGGAGCTCGACGGGGAAAGGCCCGGACGGGTCGCCCCTGCCGGCCGGCCCCTATGCCTGGCTCTCGGTTCAGGACACGGGGACGGGCATGGACCCGGAAACGGTCCGGCATATTTTCGAACCCTTTTTCACCACCAAGGAAGAAGGCAAGGGGACGGGCCTTGGACTGGCCATCGTTTATTCCATCGTCACGAAAAGCAATGGGAAGGTCTGGGCCGAGAGTGAAAAGAACAAGGGAACGACCTTCCACCTTTGCTTCCCCGCGGCCGGGGCGCATTGACGCCCCCCTCAAGACTCCGCTGAACAAGGCTATTGGAAGGGAATCCCGCCTTCCTTTCATTCAAAACGGCGCCTTGGTATTATTTAAATTATGAAGCCGTCCCTGTTTTTGGCCTTGATGATTTATCTTTCCGCTACCTTGGGTTGGGCCCAAGGTGAGGTTCCTCTTCCCAATTCCGTGCAGGCCCAGGTGGGGGACAACTATTTCGGCCAATCTTTCGGCCTCACCTATTCCCGGGATTTGCTGGGTCCCCTTTGGGGGCAGTTCGCCCTGGAGATCGGCAGTATTTCCTTCACTTCGGCCTCGGGCCAGACTTTTTTCATCTTTACCAACAACACGGCCATCGACTACAACGTCGGCCTCGACATCCACGACATGGTCACCACCGCCCTGGCCTTCCATTGGACCGACCGGGGAACCCTCCGCTGGCTTGATTCCCTGGCCGTCGGACTGACTTATTTTGATTTGACCGTCCATACATCCTACGACACCGGGAATCCAGGGGACCCTTACCAGGGGCAAAGGGATATCTCCGCCTTCGCCCTTTATACCGAACTGCATTTGTTGGACTTCCACGTGCCGAACGACCGGTTGTTTTTTTCCCTGGGGGCCAAGTGCAATACGGCATTCCTGGAAAGCCCCCAAACCGTTTACACGAAAAACAGAAACGGACAGACTTCCTCCGTTTCCGAGATCAATCCGAATGGCGGGTCCATCCTCTTTCCCGACATCGAGGGCTTTTTGGGACTGGGGTACGAGTTCGAATAAAAGGGAAGCGGGGCGGATCGGCGCCACGATTCCCTGGCGGCCCCCCTGGAAAGTGTTTTTTTGGCCAGGAAGATTTAGGGGCTGCCGGAAACCGTCCGCAGGACCGAAAGGCTTCTCAAAGGCCTGCCGTCCTTGTAAACCACCACGAAATACCGGCCGGGGGGCGTGTCTTTCCCCCTGGCATCCCGCCCGTCCCATTCCAACCATTGGTCGTTTTGCCCGACCACCTTGCCGTCAAAAATGGATTGCAACAGGTTTCCTGAGGCGTCCACCACTTCCACCCGGTACTGCCCCGGGCCGTCGGCAAACTCCACGTAAACATTGGCGGGCGGGGCGTTGAATTCGATGGTTTGGCTCAAATCCAAATGGGGAAGCCAAGTGGGGACGGCCGTGGGCCGGGCCTTTGCGGGCGGAAGGGTGGATGTGGGCGGCGGCACGGAAAGGGGAATGGGCGTCGGGGTCCACCGCGGCCGAGAGGGGGTTGAAGTGGGCCGGATTCCTACCGGAGTGGGCTTGGGCCGGGGAACGGCGCTGGGGCGGGGCGCGATACGAAAAGGGGTCGGGCTGGGCTTGGGGCGGGGAGGGACCCAAGGCAGGGGGGTGGGGGAGGGTGGAGGAACCCTCCTGAGGGGCGCCGGGGTATGGGTGGGCGTGGATGGAACGGCTGTCGGGGTGAAGCTCCGGGTGGGCAGGGGCGTTGGCGTGGCCGGCCCGCAGAAAAAGGCCAACTGGTCGATTTGAAATGAAAAAGCCCCCCGGCTTTCGCATGAAAATTCCAGCAGCGTAATATTGGACCCGTTGAAATGGGGCTCCTGGCCCAAGCGGCTCACCAGCCAGGATTTCCGGACCATTTTGGCGAAGGGGATCTGGACAAAGGTCCAATCCCCGCCCGGGCGGTAGAGGGGAAATAGATACTGGTTCTTCCCGGTTTCATCGGTGCTCGTGAGAGTGAAGGAATAGGCCTGTCCGTCGCCCTTCATCCAAAATTGGATGCCGCCCAGTCCACGGCCCGCCGCGTCATAGGGCGCGCCTCCGGCGCCCAAGGTCGTCTGGAGGGAAGCGTAACGGCCCTCCCCGGGTTGTCCCCGGCTTCCAGCCATCCGGGCCGAGAATCGGGTCCCATCGGCGCCGGGGGCGTCATAGGCGGCCGCCACATCGGCGTCAGGAGAAGAACCGGTTTTCCAGGTTCCCCCCATCCGATTGGTCCGGGTGGCGCCGCTGTTGGGGCCCGGATCCTCGAAGTCGTCAATAAAGGTTGGGGGGCATCCGTATCCGAGGGGAGTAGCCGTGGGAAGGGGCGGCTGTTTTGCCGCCGGCGCCGGGCCCGACGGGGAGGGAGGGCATTGGGGGATGTAGTCCCCGTAAAAGCCCACCGTGTCCAGGCTGTAGCCAAAGGCCCCGTTTCTTAAGGGGAAAAATTGGATTCCACTGACGTCCGTTCCGTCCAGGTTCTCGGGCAAATCCCCCTGGCTCCCGCTATACCGGCGCGTCATCTTTTCAAAGGGCACCTGGAAAAAGGACCATTCCCCGGCAGGGGCGGTGAATTCATAACCGTACCAATCATGGCCGTCGGTGACGGCCGCATTGGGCACCTCCACGCGGTAGCGGTTGCCGTCCCCCATGATCCAGAACTGGACCCCTTTGAGGCCGTGGCAGGCGACGTTGACCGGCTGGGTGAAGGATGAAAGAAGGGGGCATTGGAAGATGGCATAGGCGTTCCCCATGCCCATAAATCCCGTCACCCCGGCCGAATAGCGGCTGGAAAGGCCTGGCGCATTGAAGGTCACGCCGATGGAACTGTTCAGAACCACCGTGTTCCACGGGCTGCCCCAAAGGTTCAGGCGGTGGGGAGTAGCGCCGTTCCGGCTTTGGTCCTCAAAATCGTCGATGAGGGTCGAGGGAAGGCTGCCACCCAAGTTGGAATTATCCGCAAGGGAAGGGCCACAGGAAAAAACCGATAGAAGCAATGAAAGGACGAAGAAAAAGGTTTTATGCAAGGACGCGTCCTGACCCAAATGAGGACATTCTATCCGATGGATGTGGCATCCGGGTTTAGGGTGAAATTGACCCTTAGGATTCCGCCCTTTCCTGCCATAAACCGGGGGTTTTAACCACCTTCCCCCTTTCTTGTAACACCCAGGAAACCTCCCCCCGACATAGTCCTCCCGCTATCGCCGCACCATTCATCCGTCCGGGAGGACTTCCGTGGAAATATTCGGGCAGACCTTATCGTTGGGGCATGTGATCTTCCTCTTGCTGGCCCTGGGGTTGGCGCTTTCCTTCGAGTTCGTGAACGGGTTCCATGACACCGCCAATGCGGTGGCGACGGTCATTTATACCCATACCATGAAGCCCTGGGTGGCGGTGGTCTGGTCCGGCCTTTGGAACCTCACGGGTGTTTTGACCTCCGCGGGCACGGTGGCTTTCGGCGTCATCGCCCTGTTGCCCGTCGAACTGGTCATCCACGTGGGTTCGGCCGCGGGCTTCGCCATGGTCTTCTCCCTCCTGATTTCCGCCATCATCTGGAACGTGGGCACCTGGTACTTCGGCCTGCCGGCCTCCAGCTCCCACACCCTCATCGGTTCCATCATGGGCGTCGGGCTGGCCAACGCCATGCTCTCCGGCGGCCATTCCTTCGGCGAGGGGGTCAATTGGGACAAGGCCATCGACACCGGGAAGGCCCTTTTGCTTTCCCCGATCGTCGGCTTCGTTTTTTCGGCCCTGCTTCTCCTCACCCTCAAGGCGCTGGTCAAGCGCAAGGACCTTTATGAGGCCCCGGAAAAGGACGCCCCACCGCCCCTTTGGATCCGCATCCTGTTGATCCTGACCTGCACGGGCGTCAGCTTCGCCCACGGTTCCAACGACGGCCAGAAGGGCCAAGGGCTTATCATGTTGATCCTCATCGGCATCCTTCCCGCGACCTTCGCCCTGGACATGGGCATCGACTCCAAGTCCATCCAGGACCTTTCCTCCACCACCCAAACCATCTCCTTCCAGATGGACAAACACTCGCCCGGCGCGGCCATGGGCGCGGGTCCCATCGCCGAACAATACCTCTCGGACTACCTGAAACCCGGCGCCAAGATGACCACGGACACCTTCGCGGCCATCGGTACCGAGTGCCGTGAGGTTTCCGCCGCCTTGGGCACCCACCAGAACTTGAACGAATTGGCCAATGACCAACGCAGCAAACTGCGAAACGACCTTTTCCTGGTTTCCGGCTCCCTGACCAAGGCGGTCAAGACCAACGCCATCACCGACCCGGACGAGAAGAAAGCGGCGGGGGACTTGAGCAAGCACATGGATAAATTCACCAAGTTCATCCCTTCCTGGGTCAAGGTGCTGGTGGCCCTGGCCCTGGGATTGGGGACTATGATCGGCTGGAAGCGCATCGTGGTGACCGTGGGCGAAAAGATCGGAAAGTCCCACCTGAGCTACGGACAGGGGGCCTCGGCCGAGCTCGTGGCCGCGATGACCATCATGGCCGCCGACCGGTACGGGCTTCCGGTCAGCACCACCCACATCCTGTCCTCGGGCATTGCCGGCACCATGGCCGCCAACCGTTCCGGGCTCCAGATGGAAACCCTCCGGAACATCGCCATGGCCTGGGTTTTGACGCTGCCGGTCTGCATGTTCCTGGGCGGCGCCATCTTCGCCTTCACCTTGAACGTGGTCTTCCACGCGATCGGGATCAAATAAAACGCGCCCATTGCAACCCGGTCCAACCCGGAACACAACGCCGGCCCGCGGGCCTGGAAGGGGATCCCCCCAACCTTCCAGGCCCGGCTTGGCGCAAAGAACCATCCGGTTCCTATCCTTCATCGAGCAACTACCCTATGGCGCCAGCCTGATGCAGGAGAAAAGGGTATCCCGGGGTTCCCTGGGTACGGGCATCCTGGTGATGGCCCTTGGGGCCTCCATCTTCGCCCTGGGCTGGTGGCAAAAATGGGCCTGGCTGGTCGAGACGGCCTTCTTCATCACCTTGGTGGGCTGGATGATGGTCATCCTGGGCTTTGCCTTCGCGGTGGTGGGCTGGGCGGCCCACCATTTTTCCTCCAAAAGAGGAAAGGGCCGTTGAATCCGCCCTCCCCGTCCAGAGGGCCGGCCCGCAACGGGTAGATGGGGAAGTGGTATAATCGGGCCACCTTTTGCAGAAGGATACCCGTGAAAAAGAAAGCCCTTCTTACCGTCCTATTCACCTCGACGGCCCTCTTAATGGCCCTCCAATCCTGCAACACCAACAATCATAACCCCACGGTGCCGGGTCCTTTGCCCACCGCCACCCCGACCAGCACCTGCTCCGGGACGCCCACCAATACGGCCACGACCACACCCACCACAACGCCCGTGACCTGCAACACCCATGTGGTTTTCAGCGAGGCCGCCAGCGCGACCGCCACCGTCAATGCGAATTACACCTATGCAGACCAGTTCACTCTTTCCCAGGCCTCCAATTTCAACGCAGTGACCGTAGTGATCGCTGGGGCCAGCGCTACGGGCACGGGAGACAACCTGAAAATCGCACTTTATTCGGACGCCTCCAACTATCCCGGAAGCGTCCTCTTCACATCCGGTCCCCAAGCCCTCACCTCGACCGGACCCGCCACCTATATCTATAACCCGCCGAATTTCTCCCTCCCGGCCGGGAATTATTGGCTGGCTGTGCATTGCTCCGTCCAATATGAGCCCTACCAAAATACCGGCGCGACCACGTTGAATTATCTGGCCGGTGGAAATTTCCCCGATCCCTTTCCCGCAGGCGCCTCTTCCCCGGGGGCCCGCTGGTCCTACGGCCTGGATACCTGCCATCCCTGACAGGGACGAATATTCCCCAACCGGCGCCTCATCCGCCGGACTTCTCCTAGTGCTTAACTAACAGCTTGGCCGTTTTGCGCCCCACCAAGCCATTGGGCCCCTCGACGTCCACAACCGTGAAGTAAAGCCCGCTGGCCATTCCCTGCGCGTTCCAGGCCGCCTGGTCCGACCCGGCCGGACCCTTGACCGTTCCCACTAATTCGCCAGCCACATCGTAAACCCGGACCTTCAGGGTCAGGTCCGGGGAAGAATCCACCGTAAAAACCGCCGTGGTTTGGTTGCCGGCCAGGAGATTGGGCGCCACGCTCAATCGGCCTGTCATCCCCCTTTGACTGTCCATCAGCCACACCTGGCGCGTGACCGCCTGGTTTCCCTGGGTGCCCAGCCAGGAGGCTTGTACGAAGTACTGGCCGTTGGTCAGCATGCCGCCCTGGTCGTTGGTGCCGTCCCAGGTGACCGTCACCCCCCCGCCGGGCACGGACAGTGAAATCGTCATGGGGGAAGACGAGGGGGAGCCGGCGGGAGAACCGGGTTCCACCGAGTTGGAGGATAAAGCCATGGACTGGATGTCGGCGCCGCCGCCCGCCAGGACGGACTGGTAAAGGTGCCTTACGACCTCGCCCGCCTCGTTATAAACGGCCACCGAGAGCGTTGAAAGGGAGCGGTTGACCCCCACGGTCTGGGAAACGGCGGTAACGACGCCCAAGGGATCGGTGTTTTGGACCTTGATGAAGTACTGCCCGTTGGTCACGGGAGTACCGTCCTGGGTCGTGCCGTCCCAGGAAACCAAGCCCACCCCTGCAATGGACAGGGTGGTCGTGGAAACGCCGTCCGTTAGGACGGCCGAGGAAAGCTGGAAGGACCCGACGGGCAGGGAGAAGGCCCTTACTAAAAGGGTTTTGACCAGTTCCCCGGCCGAATTGTAGACGGCCACCTGGACCGAGATGGGAAAGACGATGGTCACGGGCGCCGTAACCGATTGGGGCTGGCCGCCGGAAAAAACGGCTTCAGCGTTGTTCAAGAGCACCGAGGCGGTTGTGAAGGAGGAGGGCACCGTTACGGTATAGGGCAACTGGTAGACCCCGGGGCTTAAGGAGGGGAAGCCCCAAGAGAGGACGCTTCCCTCCTGCCCCATGGTTTCACCGGCTACGGCAGGGGAAGGCTGGCCCAGCCCGGAAAAGGCCAGTCCCGCCGGAAGCGTATCGGTGACCTGGACGTGGGAGGCGGCCGAACCGGAAACGGACAACTGGATCCGGTACACCAGGCTGTCCCCGGCATGGGCCACGTTTTCGGAAACGCTTTTTTGAATTTGGAGCGACGGCGGAAGGGTGGGAGTAACGGTGGCGGTCCAGGTCGCCGTTGCGGTGGCGGTCAGGGTCGGGGTTGCCGTGACGGTCGCGGTGGGGGTGGCGGTGGCCGTAGAGGTGGGCGAGGAGGTGACCGTGGCCGTAGAAGTGACCGTGAAAGTTGAGGTGACCGTCGCCGTGGCGGTGGAGGTGGCGGTATCGGTCACGGTGGCCGTTAAGGTGGCCGTGGCGGTCGCGGTGGCCGTCGGGGATTGGGTGGGCGACTCCGTGACCGTTGCCGTTGCGGTCAGGCTGGGAGTGGAGGTCACCGTCGACGTTGCCGTCCATGTGGCCGTCGCCGAGGCCGTAAAGGTTTCGCTGGGGGTTCCGGTGGCCGTGGGACTGGAAGTGGAAGTGGCGCTGGGCGTGGCGGTGGCGGAGGCCGTGGGGGTCCGGGTCGCGGTGACGGTGGGGGTCAAGCTGGGCGTGAAGGTGCTGGTGGGGGTTCCCGTACTGGTCGAGGTGGCGGTGGAGGTAAAAGTGGGCGTGCAGCCGACGACCGCATTGGTCACGGCATTGGAGGTGCGGCCCGCCGTCTCCAAGTCCGATTCAACGGCCTGGTTGGTCACGGGACCGCAATTGGGCCCCGCCACCACCTGGAAGGAAAGGGTGCCCGTATTGCCCGGATAGAGGTAACCCACATTCCAGACCAGGTCGTTCCCGACCATGGCGGTGACGGGAATGGAAGGGTTGGAGCCCATGGAACCGGGGACGAAGACCGTGCCGGTGGGGACAGTGTCGTCCACCACCACCCCGTCGATGGGCGAGGCGCCCGTGTTGGCGTAGGTGAGGGTATAAGTGATGGTTTGGCCCGCACTGACCTGTCCGGAGGGGTTATTGGCCTTGGTAAGGGTCAGGCTGGGGCTGGGGCAGGCGCCCCAGCTGACATCGTCCAGGTAGCCCAGGCCGAAATGCCCTCCCGCCACGCAGTCGTAGTCGGTCACCCTCAGGGTGGCCTGCTGGCCCGCGTATTTACACAGGTTGACGGTGTACTGGGTCCAAGGCAGGTAGCCGAAATCATTGCCGTTGTTGTCGTCCTGGCAGAAGCCGGTGTTCCCGGCGCCCGTCAGGCCGTTGACTACGATCTGGTTGAGGTTGTTGGACCAGGTGTAGCGCAGGCTGGCCACCACCGCGCCGTTGATGAGGACTTCCGCCAATAGATAGGTATCCCCGGTGAGGTCGTTCTGCAGGTAATGGTGGTCCTCGAAAACCCCGGCAAACCAGAAGGAGAGGCAGCAAGTGCCGTCGCTCGGCACCGTGTCGGTCTGCCAGATCTGGGCCCAGTCGGCGTGGTTGTCATCCCCCCGGGCGGAAAAAAGCTGGGCCGCGTAACTGCCGGTGTGGACCTGGTTCAGGCCCGCCGGGGCCAGGGGGCCGGCGGAATCGGGGGCGACCCCATTGGGGACCACCGTGACGCTGGGGGGCGCGCAAACCACGTTGGGGCCCGAACCGGTGGCGGTGGTCCAACCCGCCAGGGTCCCGGATTCAAAACCCGCGTTCACCCAGGCCCAGGCGCCGGAAGCGCCAAAAAGAATAATGACGTAAAGCCCAAAAACGGCCCGGAGCCGGGCCGCCCACCTGTACGAGAAAAGCGTCTTTGCCGATGTCATTGAAACCTTCCTTGGGTCCTTCAATGGTTGAAACCGGATAAGGGAAAATGACATAGGGGTTGCGCCCGCCACGTCATTTGGAGGAAAAGGGGAAGACCTATTCCGGGATTGAAATTTTGGGGCCGGGAAAGGACCGCGTTCCCCGGACTTTCGGCGGGAACGGCGTGGATCGTCCTTGTGAAGGAGGCATCCTTGAATTTATCCGACGGCCTTTGGAACCGACTTTCGGTCATGAAAAATCCGCTACAAGAAATTCTTGTCACTTGGCGGAACGGGAGTCAATCCGGCGGGGCCGGATTTGAAAAAGCAGGTTCGATGCCAATTGGAAAAACAAGGAACGATTCGAGGCCGGGGTTTGGGGCGGCCCTGAGAGTTAAACGAGGAATTTTTACCGATGCGGAAGGTAAATTTTCCCGAAAAATTTTTTCACATCGTTTTCAGATGGAGTTGTTTTCCTGGCCGGATGGAAAATTCACAAACTTTGACGGTTTTTCTGAGGCAGGCTTCAAGGCGTCCGTTTTGGGCCCGGGCAAAGGAAATTTGAAAAAAACCGTCTTCCGCCGAAAGATGGATGCCAGCTAAGGTCCCGCCTGCCGCAGGAGGACCCTATCTTCGTTGACGCGCACAGTCCCTCCGGGGAAGATGACGGCCAAGGCCCGGGCCCGATGGCCCGGCGGGAGGGCCCTTTGGCGGGATATTCGGTCACGCCCCTGCTTAAAAAGCTCGGGATCAAGGAAGCCTTTAAAGTCCACGTGGTGAACGCCCCGGGAAACTACTTCGAGTTGTTGGGAAAGTTGCCGCCGGGCGTGCAGGTCGTCCGGCCCGCCAAGGGTCCGATGGACTTTATCCACTTTTTCACCCAAGACCGGAAGGAATATGAAAAACGGCTTCCAGGACTTAAGAAGGTCTTGGCGCAGGACGGGATGATCTGGGTTTCCTGGCCCAAGGCGGCTTCCAAGGTGCCCACCGACGTGACGGAGACCGTGGTGCGGAATTACGGCCTTCACACAGGGTTGGTGGACATCAAGGTTTGCGCGGTGGACGACACCTGGTCGGGTCTCAAATTTGTGATTCCTGTGAAGGACCGCAAAAGGGAAGGCTGAATTTCCGTCCAACGCCGCAAAACACCCGTGGGTTTTCTTTTTTTAGGGTAACAACGGAAAAAACTTATCCCTGATTGCCGTTAGACAATCAGGGATTTTTGTTTGGTAATGGTGAGTATCGATTATTTTGAAAATAAAAAAGGCCGCACCCACCTGTTTATCCTTTGGGAGAACAAACTGCTTCAGCTTGAGACTAAAGGCTTCGAAGCCACGGAGAGAGTTGTGGCTTTTCCTCGCGGAAGGTGCGGTTGATTTCAATCTAGTAAGGGCGGAGGGGAATTCAAGGCGGGGGTTTCCCCCGAAACAAAAGCGCCCCGTCTCCCGTTTTCGTGAGGCCCCACCTATTCCGTTTCGGGCCGTTTCCGGGATGTCCGGATGGTTCAACCACAATTCTCGTGGAGACGAGGCGTTATTAAAATCATAGGGAGAAGCGGGAAAAGGATCAATGGGGCATAAATATGTCCAAATGTCTTTCGGCATTTGGGCAGGGTGCATTGTCGATTGAGATTTTTAGATGTTTTTTTCAATACACCAATAAAAAAGGCCGCACGCTCCGGAACTCCGGAGATCAGGGGCTCACCCAGCTTTTTGTGGTAGTGGCCCGTACTCTGATGGACAGTGCGACCGTCTTCATTTTCCTCCTGTGCGGGCTTTGCTCAAGAAAAATTTTAGAATCTTAAAAAATATTCAACGCATAAAACAAGCCAGAAAAATCGCGGCCTAAAAAATGAAAACCAAAAATTTTTCACAGCTTTGGAAAAAATGAGACGACCGACGTGATATCCACCCTTTCGTCCATTCAATCGGGAATTCAGGGAAAATCCGTCGCGGCCGACTCCAAAGTTTGGATGGGAGGACTCTTTCTTTTGAGCTATAACTAAGTTGTGGGTTAATCGAAAGGAAATTTTTGGAACGCGTTAAAAGGAAAAACACTTCGGTTTCTTGGCTTTTTCCGGCGGCCTTGGTCTTCGCGGCTTTGGGCCAATGGTTGATGGCCCAAAACCATGTTCCTGCAACCCTATTTCCCGCCTTGGCTTTTTACGGTTTGGCGCTTTATTTCGGCTGGACCGCCCTGAGATCCGAAAAAGCCGAATTTTTAAAAGAAAAAGCCATGCCGGCCCGAGTGGAATGGGTTTTCTTCAGCCTTCTCCTTGCTTTGGCCGCTTTCCTGCGGGTTTACAAACTGGACGAAATTCCCTCCGGCGTTTATTTGGACGCTTCCGGCCCCGCCCTTTACGCGTTGAAAATGCTTCATGAGGGTTTTCATCCCCCTTTCATGTTGCCGGCCTTCGCCGCCAATCCTTCTTACCTGGTTTATCTTTTGGCCTTTTGGTTCCGGTGGTTTTCCCCCACTCCGGAGCATCTTTTCCTCTTTTACGTCTTTTTCGCGGTGGCCGCCTTGCCCCTGGTTTATTGGACCTTCCGGCAATTGACGGGTCCCCGAACCGCCTTACTCACCCTTTACTTCATCGTCGTCATGCGGTGGCACCTGGTCTTCAGCCGGATGGGCTTCCGGGGCATTCAAGTGCCTTTTTACATGTTCGGAACGATGGCGTTTTTTCTTTACGGGCTAAAGCAAAGAAAAGCCTGGCCCTTCTTTGCGGCCGCCCTGTTTTTTACCGGAGGTTTATATACTTACCAGGCGTTCAAGGCCTTCCCCTTACTTCTCGTCCTATTGCTGGTTTACGAGTGGCACCGCGATCCGAAGGCGTTCAAAGCCCTTTTGAGGCCCCTTTTGGCTTCGGTTTTCTTGGGTTTCGCCCTGGCGGCGCCGCTCGTGCAGTACTGGGTTCAACAAGGCAGCCTGGGAACCCGGGAATCCGAACTTTTCATTGGAAAAACGGTGGTCGAGCAAAACAGCCTGCAGCCCCTGGTGGATAAATTCCTTCAAACAGCCCTCATGTTCAACCGGCAGGGCGAGGAACAGCCCCGGCATAACTTCAAGAATCACAGGATTTTGGACGATGTCACGGGAATGTTCTTTGTTTTAGGCTTGGGGTTGGCCCTCTGGAAACGGACGGAAAGGTCCTGCTATTACGCCCTTTGCGGATTCGCGGTCATGAGCCTACCCGGATTGCTGTCCAACGAGGTCACCCAATCCCACCGGATGCTGGGAGCCCTGCCTTTCGTGGCTTTTTTTGCTTCCATCGCGGTCCTCTCCTGGCAGAGAGGAATGGAGGAGCGTTTTCCTTCCCTCCGTCCATGGCTTAGGGGACTGGTCGTGGGGCTCCTTCTTTTTGCCGCTGTGGATAACTTTAAAACTTATTTCGTGGACCAGGCGGGCGACTACGATTGCTGGAGGGATTTCAGCATTGAAGCCACGACCGTGGGGGAAACGGTGTTAAAGCATCCGGATACGGTCTATTACCTGTCACCCGCCTTTTACCAGCATTTCACGGTTCAATACCTGGACTACTTCGAATCCAACCGTATCCATCCCCTGGACCTGGGCCAGATGAACGGCCAGCCCCTGGATAACCAGCTTCACCGGGTTTGTTTCGTCCTGGATGAGGGAAAGAGCCCCACTTTGGACTTTTTGAAAGGCCTTTACCCCAACGGAACGGAAAAGCCTTTCAAGGACCGCTATGGAAAGACCCTGGCTTTTTTTTACGACATTCCGGGGCCGGTCAAACCCCTTTCCTACCCGAAAGGCCTGGAAAGAGGGGAGAGTACCACGGGGGACCCGGATTCAAGCCGGGCCGCATTCGGGCGGCAAGTGGACCCCCTCATCAATTTCACGAATATCGGGGATCTGGGGGTGAGCCATCCGCCGGTTTGGGTGGTTTGGCGGGGGAAGATCCGGATTCCCCAAAGCGGTCCCTATGTTTTTTTCATCTTCTCCCGCGATCCCAGTGAACTCGACTTGGACCGCCGGACGGTCATGGCCGCCACCCAGGGCGGGAAGGGCGAGGCCCGGTTGACGGCGGGATGGCATTCCTTGGTCTTGCGTTGCCACCGGGAAAGCAACCCGGATGTGGCCCTGGATTTCCACCTTCTCTGGAAAAAGCCGGGGGATCCGCAATATTCAGTCGTCCCCAATTCCGCCTTTGGACCCGTTCCATGAAAGCCTCCAAGTCCAGCCATCCTCCCGGCGTCTGGATCGCCCTGGGGCTCGTCTACGTGGTTTGGGGCTCCACCTACCTGGCCATCCACTTCGCCATCAAGACCATTCCCCCCTTTCTCATGGCGGGTGTCCGTTTCCTTGTTTCCGGGATCATCCTCTGGGGCCTGGTGGCCCTGGTGGCCAAGGTGAAATCCCAAAAACTGCCCAGGGTCACCTGGACCCATTGGAAGTCCGCCGCCATCATCGGGTTTTTCCTGCTGCTCATCGGTAATGGCGGGGTTTGCTGGGCCGAACAAAAGGTGTCCTCGGGCATGACGGCCCTGCTGGTGGGCACGGTTCCCATCTGGATGGTGCTTTTGGAATGGGGCCGGAAAAAGGGCTCCCGGCCGGGGCCACGCCTCCTCACCGGCGTGCTGCTGGGGTTTACCGGCATCGCGGTCCTGGTCCTGTTCCGTCCGGGGCAGGGAAGCCTTGGGGCCGACACCCCCTGGGCCCTTTTATTGGTGGGCACTTCGCTGGCCTGGTCCTGGGGCTCCCTTTACTCCCGCTCGGCCAAGCTGCCTTCTTCCGCCCTCCTGGCCACGTCCATGGAAATGATCGCCGGCGGCCTCCAACAACTGGCGGTGGGTTTTTTGATCGGGGAACAAGACCGGTTCCATTGGTCCCAATTCACCGCCTCCTCGGTGGAGGCCTGGGTCTACCTGACCCTCATCGGTTCGCTGGTGGGGTTCACTTCCTATATCTGGGTCCTGCAAAAGTCCACGCCGGACCTGGCCTCCACCTATGCCTTCGTCAACCCGGTCATCGCGGTTTTCCTGGGCTGGCTGCTGGCCGGGGAAAGCCTGACACCCTCCCTTTTCCTGGCCGCGGCCCTGATCGTCACGGCCGTGGTCCTGATCACCCTGGGGGCCTCCCGAAAAAGCCAAGGAAATTGAACAAATTCCGCCTTTCGGCCGGCTGGCCGGCCGTTTTTCGGGTAAATGCTTTTTTAAGCCCAACCCTTTCCTCCGCTATTCATTAACAGGGCACTTAAAATGCTTCTTGCCCTGTCTACAGCCCCGGGTTGGGAGCGAATCACTTTTATCCCCTTATAATTTCAAGGGGATGGTTTGCGACATAAATATGAAAAAGTCTTCATTTCGACTTTTTCATCCTCCTGTAAAATCCTCCTGTCGGTCAACCCGGAAGGCTTGAAGGCTTTTTCATGGGCGAAGAAATCACCAACATCGCGGTCGTAGGCGGGGGCGCGGCGGGGCTGACGGCCGCCTATCTGCTCCAACAGCACTACGTCGTCACCCTTTACGACAAGAACGCCTATGCGGGGGGGCATGCCAATACGGTCGTCATCCCCAACGGGCCGGACAAGGGCAAACCGGTGGACACGGGTTTCGTCCTCCTCAACGACCAGACCTACCCCACCTTCCGCCGGCTTTTGCAGCGCCTGGAAGTGCCTGTCCGGCCCAGCGAATTTTCCTTCGGCTATTGGGACGAAAAGAGCGGCCTGCAATACGGGGCCACGGGCCTCAACGGCCTCTTCGCCGAAAGGGAAAACCTCTGGAATTCGGCCTTCTGGACGATCCTGCGCGAATGGACCCGCTTCAAGCGCCGTTCCTGCCGGGACCTGGCCGCCGGTAAGCTGGGCGCCCTGGCCCTGGGGGAATATGCCGAGCAGGAAAATTACTCCAGGGGTTTCCTGCGGGACTGCCTGCTCCCCTTGGGCGCAGCCGTCTGGTGCAATTCGGTGAGGGAAGTGGAGCAATTCCCGGCCGATTTTTTCGTGCGGGTCCTGGAAAACCTGGGCCTTTTGGGCAAACCCCGCCGGCTCCAATGGATGACGGTGGAGGGGGGGAGCCAAAGCTACGTCAAGGCCATCCTGAAAACCTTCAAGACCCGCGTTCACCTGGGTGAAACCGTTGAGGAAGTGAAGCGAAAGAAAGACCAGGTCCTCCTGCGCACCCGTTCCGGGCAGGAACAGGCCTATGACAAGGTGGTGATGGCCTGCCACGCGGACGAGGCCCTGGGGCTGCTGGCCGACCCCACGGAGGAGGAGCAGAGGCTCCTTTCGGCCTGGAGCTACCAAAAGAACAACGCCGTCCTCCATACCGACCGGGACGTCATGCCCCCTTTGAAGAACGCCTGGGCCTGCTGGAACTACGTCCGGGAGATCGACGCCACCCTTTCCCAACCCGTGTCCCTGACCACCCACGTCAACCGCCAGCAGGGGCTGGACTCCCGGGAGAATTATTTCGTGACCCTCAACCGGGTGCGGCCCATCCCCGAGCGCTACGTGGTGAAGGAGATGTATTACACCCACCCCACCTTCACGAGGGCGGCGGTGGAAAGCCAGAAGGACCTGCCGGGCTTGAATGGGGCCAACAACACTTACTATTGCGGAAGCTATTTCGGGGATGGATTCCATGAAGACGCGGTGAAATCGGCCGTAGCCGTCACCCGAAGCTTGGGGATCAATTTTTAAGTGATTCAAAGGAAAAAAGGGGCTGGTCAAAACCGGCCGTGATCCTATGATGAATCAGAAGTCAATTGACCCCGACGCCGTTCCCGCGCTGAACCCCCGGTTTTTTCCGCGGTTGTTCCCGATCCCTTCGAAAAGTGACCCATAAGCGTCTTCCCTTTGGGGGTGAGCGGCGGCCCTTGCCACAATCTATGGGTCTATGTCCGACAAAAGAGCGAGGGGGGCTTGAAAAAGGGTGTTTTAAGGTGTCAACTCCCAAGCCCAGGGGTATAATTTTTGTGGGATCAGAAGCCTTTGGTTCAAAGCGCGCTTTTCCCGAGATAGTGGCGCGGCCTTCCATGTGGCAGGAGTTCTGACCAACTTCCTTCCCTCCAGGTCAACCCGCCGGACTATCCAAAACCAACTTTAAGAGGTGTTTTTAGTTATGCAACCAGATGTTGAGTCATTGAAGCTCCAACCCCTTACCCAACCCTTAATCACCCAACCCCCAACCCAACCCGAAGCCGAAAACCAAAACCGCCGCCAATTCCTGCGGACCTTCACCAAGGAAGAGCAGATCGACTGGGGCGGCAGTATCGCCTTTTTCGGCGTCCATATCATTGGCCTTTGCGCCTGGGTCACCGGCATCAGCTGGGTGGCGGTCGCCATGTGCCTGTTCATGTACTACGCGCGCATGTTCGCCATCACCGGCATCTACCACCGCTATTTCTCCCACCGGTCCTACAAGACCAGCCGGTTCTTCCAGTTCATCATGGCCTTCTGGGGAACCTCCTGCGGCCAGCAAGGACCGCTCTGGTGGGCCGCCCATCACCGCCACCACCACAAGTATTCGGACACGGAGGAGGACATCCACTCCCCCGGCCTGCGGGGTTTCTGGTGGGCCCATTGGGGATGGGTGATTTGCAAGCGTTACTCCGCCACCAACGAAGAAGCGGTGAAGGACCTGGCCAAGTACCCGGAACTCCGGTTCCTCAACAAGTACCACGGCCTGGCGCCCTTCATCCTGGCGACCCTCATCTTTTTCTTCGGTTCCTTCCTTCAGCACGCCGCGCCGCAGCTCCACACCAACGGCCTGCAGATGCTCTCCTGGGGCTTCTTCACCTCCACCACCCTTCTTTACCACGGCACCTTCACCATCAACTCCCTGTCCCATGTTTTCGGGAGCAAGCGGTTCGAGACCGGGGATGACAGCAAAAACAACTTCATCCTGTCGATGATCACCATGGGGGAAGGGTGGCACAACAACCACCACAAGTTCCCTTATGCCGAGCCCCAAGGCATCTACTGGTGGGAAATCGACATGTCCCACTATGTCCTGAAGGCGTTTTCCTGGGTCGGCCTGGTCTGGGACATCCAGACCCACCCCAAGGAACTGGTCGAAGGAAAGGCCCGCCAAAAGGCCGCTTAAGCGTCGACGCTGATTTCCAAAAGGGGAGGGGCTTTCAAGCCCGTCCCCTTTTTTATTTTGGGGCCCGCTTGACAGTCCGTCCCCCGCCGAATAATTTAAGCCCGCGTTCAAATCCCCCCGAAAGGATTTCCCCATGCCTGAAGAAATTGAAGTGCCCACCGAGCACCTGCACGAGCACATGGAACACGGCGCCGAGGAATCGGGCCAAAAATGGGTCCTGGGCGTGGCCTTGAGTTCGGCCTTCCTGGCGGCCTTCGCGGCCCTGGCCGCCCTCATGGCGGGGTTCCACGCCAACGAGGCCATGATCGACCGCATCAAGTCCTCGGACCAATGGAGCTATTACCAGGCCAAGGGCATCAAGTCGGCGGTTTTGGGCGCCAAGATCGATCTGCTGAGGTCCCTGAAGAAGTCCGTGAAGGAAGACGACGAGAAGAAGATGGAGCAGTACAAGGAAGACCAGGACAAGATCAGCGAAGACGCCAAGAAATTCGAGGAGGACTCGGAGGGCCACCTCAAGCACCACGAGACCCTTGCCCACAGCGTGACCCTTTTCCAGGTGGCCATCGCCGTGGGGGCGATCGCCGCCCTGACGCGCCGCAAGCCCTTCTGGTTCGTCAGCCTGGGCTTTGGCGCCGTCGGCGTCGTCTTCTTTACACTGGGCTTCCTGGGCTAGGGTTTCAGGCCCCCCGCTTCGAGGCCGCCGACGAAGGCAGCTTCACGATCTTGGACGGGTCCATATCGATGAATTTCTCGTGGACCTCCTCCTCCTCGAAGTGCTTCAAGTTGAGCTTCAAAAGGTCGCTGCGGGTCAGGATGCCCAGGAGCTTCGTGGGATGTTCCGACGAGACCACCGGCAGGCGGCCGATGCGGTGGCGGGCCATCCGTGCCGCCGCGGCCCGGCAGGGGTCTGAGGGGTAGGCTACGATCGGGTTCGCGTTCATCAGGTTGCGGACCTTGAGGTCCCGGGCCGCCTTGTTTTTCATGATTTCCCAGCGGGTCACCATCCCCACCAGCTTCCCCTTGTCATCCACCACCGGATATCCCTGGTGCTTATGGCTTTGGCCCATGGCCTTGAGGGCCCTGGACAGGGGCCAGGATTGCCCCAGGACCATGGGGTTCTTCGTCATGACTTCCTCCACGTGGTTGCGCTCCAAAAGGTCCACGGAATATTCCCTCAACACATGGAAACCCCGCCGCGCCACTTTTTCGGTCAGGATGGACCGCTTCATGGTCAAAACCGTGATGGCGTAGGCCGAAATGGAGGCGATCAAGAGGGGCAGCATGGCATTGGTATCGTGGGTCAGTTCCAGCGCGAAGGCCACGGCGGTAAAAGGCACCCGCATCACCCCGCCCAGGATGGCCGCCATGCTGACCAGGGGCCAGAGGCTGCTGGCGCCCTCGGCCGGGAAGAAGGCCGCCTCCGCCACCCCCAAGCCGCCCCCCATGATCAGGAGGGGGGCCAAAACGCCTCCCGAGGTTCCCGAGCCCAGGGCGAAGGACCAGATGAAGGCCTTCACCAGGATCAGGAAGAAGGCCCCGGTGGCCGTGGTATCCCCTTTCAGGAAATCGGCGATGATGTCATAGCCCACGCCCAAGGCCCGTGGTTCGAAATACCCGCCGATGCCCACCACCAGCCCGCCCAGGGCGGGGAACCACATCCAATGGAATGGCAGTTTCTGGAACAAATCCTCAAAGAGATAAACGAGCTTGGTCAAAAGACCCGAAGCCAGCCCGGCGATGAGCCCGCAGAGGACCGAGAAAAGGAGGCCTGTCAGGGGCAGGACGGGGTGTTCGGGCACGGGAAAGAGGGGCCCGGGGCCCAAAAGGAAGGGCCGGAGCATGGCGGCCACCACGCAGGCGGCGGCCACGGGAACGATGCTGCGGGGTTTCAATTCGAAAAGCAGGAGCTCCACCGCCAGGAGCGTTGCGGCCAGGGGCGAAAAAAAGACGGCGGACATGCCCGCGCAGGCGCCCGCCACTAACAGGGTTTTTCGCTCGGCGGCGGTCAGGTGGAAGGCCTGGGCCATCAGGGAACCGAAGGCCCCGCCGGTCATGATGATGGGTCCTTCGGCGCCGAAGGGGCCGCCCGAGCCGATGGAAATGGCGGAGGAAATGGGTTTGAGCAAGGCCACTTTGAGGGACATCTTGCTCTTGCCGAAGAGGATGGCTTCCAGGGCTTCGGGGATGCCATGGCCCCGGATGCGGTCCGAGCCGTAGCGGGCCATCAGGCCGATGAGGAGACCGCCCACGATGGGAGGCGCCACCACCCACCACCCTAAATGGTTTTCGGCGGGGGAGGTGAAGGACCAGGAAAGGGTTTGGAAGAAAAAGAGGTTGGTGAAAAAGCTGATCAGCCGCAGGAGCACCAGCGCCACCACCGAACAAACGGCCCCGATCACCAGGGCCAGGGAAGTGATCCAAAGCATGCGCCGGCCTGCGGTGAAGTCGCCTTTTTCGATGTGCACGGAAAAAACCTCCCGGAAATGAATAGCAAACCAGAACCGTAGTTTAGTCTGGTTGAAATAAGAATTAAAAGGGTTGGGTAGAATTTTCCGAAAAAAACCGAAAAAAATTCAGAACAGAAAAGTTAACAACAACCGTATCCGGGCACTTCATCGCCCTTGTGGATGGCCGAACAAACGAACCAACGACGGTGGAAAATTTATTTCCTAAAAGGCGGGTAGCCTTGATTATTCCTGTTTTGTAAAAAACTTGTCCTTGTCCTCGGGAAAATCGCTTTCCCCGCTAATATCAACAACGATTCCTTTTTCGTTAAAGTCGATGGCGACACCTTTTGCATAATACCGATTAGTTCGCACGACTCCCGCGGAGGTGGGAACCGCGACCTTCTCGTCAGTGGATTTTCTCTCGTAACTGTAAGTCCACCTTTCCTTCACATCCGGTTTATTTATGGTCAACACCCGGTGGATGGGACCTAAAAGGCTCAGGACCTGGGTTTGGTCAGTTTTGTGGGGAATGATGTTATTCTTGGCGGCGAAAATGTCGAAGTCCTTTCTTTGTTTTTTGTCGGGTTCCTGGGTCTTGTCCTCGTTATAGTCACTGCTGAAATCATAATCGCTCACGATTCCATTCCCGTCGAAATCGACCTCCAAGTACTTCATGTGGACCTCCACAACCGAACCGCTGGAATAAACATACCGCCAAATGGTGGCCGTGTTTTCGTCACCGAAGTGCACCCGCTTGAAACCCCAAGTCGCCACGTCGATCTCGGCCATCGGATCACCGAACATCGATCGGACTTCGCTCATGGTGGAAGTTTCAATGCCGATTTGGTTCACCCCGGTCAATTCGAATTTCCGTCCGATGGTGGCGCATGAATTCAGGAGGAGGAGGCCTAAAAGGCAAAAACAGAGGCGGGACAGGGATGGCTGTCTTTTGCGCGTCCTGCTTTTGACATCGGATTTTTTTCCAATCAATTTTGACATAGCCGAACTCCAATAATGTTATTGATACAAGTTGCCCGTAATTGAATTAGCAGCACCCGTACTCGGGCATTTCGTGGCCCTTGTGTTTGGCGTCGTGCACGGCCTTGGGATGCTTCTTCATCACCAAGATCTGGTACCAACGGTGGAAGGATTCCCATAACACCACCCCCGCGCAGGCCATGATGACCAGGGTCAAGCCGACCATCCAATAGGCGGAGACGGCCTTTTCGGGATGGACTTGGGCCAGGGGCAGGAAATTATCCGTGATGTTCAGGAAGGCCGCCGAAAGGGTGGTGGTGGCCACGAAAAGCATGGGGATGAAAGTGACCCAGGCGTATTTAGCCCGGCCCGAATTGATGATGGCGCTGGTGGCCACCGCCAGGGCGATGGAAGCCAGGAGCTGGTTGGCGGTCCCGAACATGGGCCAGATGGTACTGACATTGCCGGTCCCTAAAAGGTAGGTCCAGGCCCCCACCACGAGGGCGGTGCAAAAAACCGAGCCGGGAATCCATTGGGGGTCATCCATCCTTTTCCAAAAGCGGCCCAGGAATTCCTGGAGGAGGAACCGCCCGATGCGGGTGCCCGCGTCGATGGTGGTCAGGATGAAGAGGGCTTCGAACATGATCATGAAATGGTAGAAGTAGCTCATCAGGCTCTCCAGGCCCGGCAATCCGGCGAAGATCTGGGCGAAACCCACGGCCAGGGAAACGGCCCCGCCCGGGCGCCCCGTCACGTTTTCCCCCACGGCCTGGCAGAGGTCGTTCAACCGCACCGGGCTCAACCCCAGGGCCGCGAATTTCTCCGGCGGGAGGTTGATGGCGAAGTAATCGGCGGGGAAGAGGGAACAGGTGGCCAGTAGGGCCACCACGCCCACCAGGCCCTCCACCAGCATGGCGCCGTAGCCGATGGTGCGGGCGTCGGTCTCCTTGTCCAGCATCTTGGAGGTGGTGCCCGAGGAAACCAGCGCATGGAAGCCGGAAATGGCCCCGCAGGCGATGGTGATGAAAACGAAGGGAAAGAGCTTGCCGGGGATGATGGGTCCGCCCCCGCCCACATACTGGCTGAAAGCCGGCATTTGCAGGTTGGGATGGACCAGGATGATGCCCACCACCAGGGCCACGATGGTCCCCACCTTCATGTAAGAGCTCAGGTAACCCATGGGGGTCATCAGCATCCAAACGGGCAGGACCGAGGCGATGAAGCCGTAGAGCGCCAGGGCGGCCATAACCCCGGTGGGCGATAAGGTAAAAAGGGGGGCGATGGCGGAATGGGCCACGGCACCGCCGAAAATCACGGCTGAAGCCACCACGGCGACCCCAAAGATGCTGACTTCCGCAATCTTGCCGACCCGGAACTTGAACAGCCAGAAACCCACGACGACCGCGGTACCGATCGTGGTGCCGATGGAAAAGACGCCCCAGGGGCTGCCTTTCAAGGCATTCACCACCGCCAGTCCCAGGCCCGCCAGGGCCATGATGACGATGATAAAGATGGCCACGGCGCCCATGACGGCCGAGAGGGGGCTGATCTCATGCCTCAGGATTTCCACCAACGACTTCCCCTTCCGGCGGATGGAGGCCACCAGGATCATGAAATCGTGCACCGCCCCCGCCAGGCAGACCCCCGCCACCAGCCAGATGAAGCCGGGGGCAAAGCCGAACTGGGCGGCCAGGACCGGCCCGATGAGGGGGCCGGAGCCCGCGATATTGGCGAAATGCTGTCCGAAGAGGACGAACTTGGGCATGGGCTTGTAGTTGTGCCCGTCGTTGAGGGCATGGGCGGGGGTCACGCGATTGTCGCTCAAGGCCACCACCTTGGCGGCCAGGAAGGCGCTGTAGTAGCGGTAGGCAATGGCCATGACGCAAAGGGCGCCGAGGATGAGGGGCAGGACGTTCATCGGGAGAATCCTTTCTTCAATAAAAGTTCGAGGGATAGACCAAGATAGCCCAAGGCTCGGGAGATTTCAAATGACCCCGTCAAACCTTGGGTTTGGCCATGAACCGCTTACGGGCCCATTCGTAAAAAGATTCCCGGCTTACAGGCCGGGCCACCAGTTCGGCGGCCAGGGCAGCCAGCATAATGGGGAAGATGGCCACGTGGTGGTCGGTCATTTCCACCACCAGCACGAAGGCCGTGAAAGGAGTGCGGGTGACGCCGGTCAGGAAGCCCGCCATGCCGAGCAAAATAAGAAGGTGAGGGGAGCCGGTGTTTAATAGGGAGTCCAGGAGGGAGCCGGTGCAAGCCCCGGCCGCCAGGGAAGGGGCGAAAATACCGCCGGCGCCACCGGAGGCGTAAAAGGCCAGGGAGCCGGCCACGCGCAGGAAGGGAAGATCCCATCCGGCCTTCTCGTCCTTGAAGAGCAGGTTATTCATCATCTCCAAGCCGGAGCCGGAAGCCCGCGAGTCCAGGAAGGCAAAACCCGCCAACAGCAAGCCGCAGCCGAAGGCCAGGAAAGCCAGTTGGGTTTTCGTCTTGAGCCGGCCACGCCAGAGGACGATGCCTTTGAGGCATTGGCCGTAAAAAGCGCCGAACAAACCGGCCACCGCCCCCACCAGCAGTGCGGGCCAAAAGATGGAAAAAGGAACCTCGTTGATCTGGGGGTGGCCCAGGTAAAGGTAGCTGCCGAGGATCCATTGGGATACCAGACCGGCGATGATGATGGAGCTGATCAGCGCGGTCCGGAAACGTTTGAAATGGACGGACATTTCCTCAATGGCGAAGACGATGCCGCCCAAGGGGGTATTGAAGGCGGCGGCCAATCCGGCGGCGGCCCCGGCCACGATCCAGGCCGATTCATCGGTCGGAATGCGGGACTTACGGAAGAGGCGGCTCACCGCCCGGAAGATGGACGCGGAGATATGGATGGTGGGGCCCTCCCGGCCCAGGACCGCCCCGCCTAACCCGGCCAAAAGCGAACCTGCGATTTTCACGGCCACGCCTTTGAGGGAAAGAAGCCGGTCCACCCAGGGACGGTTTTTCTCATCCTTCAGGTCATTGGCGGCCAGCACTTGGGGGATTCCACTTCCGGAGGCCTCTGGGGCCAGGAAGGCCACCAGGGCCCAGGAACCCAAGAGGCAAAAGGGTGTCCAGATCCAAATCAAAGGGTGGTGAGCGGCGTCCCATTGCCGGTAGAGGGTTTCGGCGCCCTTGAAAAGCCCGGCGTAGGTGACGCAGACCAAGCCGGCCAGGAAAGCCGTTATCCAGAAGGCGAAGGCCTGGAGGTGGGACGGATCGGACAGGAAGGTCCGGGTCCTATCCTTCAGCAGGTCCAGGGAGGATCGTGCTTTTTTCTTTTTCATTCCGGAACCCTTTTACCATACTTGCCGGCTTTAAACGGACTCCAGGAAATCCAAATCCTTCCCATAGGTTTCCTCCAGGCTCCCGAGGGAGATAAAGGCCAATAGCATCACGGCCAGGCCCACCAGCCCGGTGCTTCCAACGGGGCCGAAATGGGGGCTCAAGGCCCTGAAAGCCAGGGTCAAGAGCACCGCCGAACCCCGCACGAAGTTGGGGCCGGTGGTGGAAGCGGTGGCGCGCAGGTTGGTGCCGAACATCTCGGTGCAAGTGACCATCAGGACCGCCCAATACCCGCAGGCGAAACCCAGCGCCAGGCAGACGCCGTAAAAGAAAGGCAGGGAAACCCCGCCCCCGAGGCAATAAACCGCGATGAAAACCAGGAGCAGGAAGAGGAACCCGACCACGACCTTTTTACGGTTCTTCAAAAGCTGGCTCAAGGCGCCGCTGGCCGCGTCCCCCAGGGTCAAACCGATATAGGCGAAGAAAATGGCCCGGCCGGCCTCCGGCGACTCGGAGAGGCCCAGGCTTTTGCCGATCTCGGGGGAAAAGGTCATGAGGACCCCCACGACGTACCAAACGGGCAGGGCCACGAGGATGATGGAAAAATATTTCCAGGCCCGGCGGGGGGTGGAAAAAAGGGAGAGGAAATCGCCGCGCATGACCTTCTTCTTTTTTTGGACGGATTTAAAAAGGCCCGATTCCAGGACGCCCATCCGCAGGATGAGCAGGATGAGGCCCATGCCCCCGCCCACGAAATAGGAAATCCGCCAGGAAAAGGCCTGGCCCAGGAGGGAGCCCACCACCACGCCCATCACACCCACGGTGGCGATGACCATGGTGCCCCAGCCGCGGGACCTGCGGTCCATGAGCTCGGAGACCAGGGTCATCCCCGCCCCCAATTCCCCGGCCAGGCCCAGCCCGGCCAGGAAGCGGAAGGCCCGGTAGGCCCCCACCGAATCCACGAAGCCGTTGGCGATGTTGGCGATGGAATAAATCAGGATGGAGCCGAAGAGCACCGAAAGCCGTCCCCGCTTGTCGCCCAGGATGCCCCAGAAGATGCCGCCCAGGAGCAGGCCCACCAACTGCCAGTTGAGCAGCTCCACGCCCAGGTTGAAGACGTCCGATTCGGGCACGCCGATCCCCAGGAGGCTCTTGGTGCGGATGATGGAAAACAACATGATGTCATAGGCGTCCACGAAATAACCCAGGGCGGCCACGAAGACGGCCAGGAGGATTTTGGAGGAAAGGCCGGAAGGGCGCAAAGGTCAGAGGGCCCGGGGAACAGTGAGGGTAAAGCAGGACCCCTTGCCGGGGGTGGTGGTGACGGTGATGTCCCCGCCCATGGCCTTCATGAAGTGCTTGGCCACGTAGAGCCCCAGGCCGGCCCCGGCCCGGCCCGCTTCCTCACCCAGGACCCGTTTCTGGGTGAACATCTGGGCCATGGCGGTGTCGCTGATGCCCCGGCCCGTGTCCCTGACGTGCAGCAGGAGCACCCGGTCCTTCACCTCGACGGACAGGGTGATGCCGCCCTGATCGGTGAACTTGATGGCGTTGTTCAAAAGGTTCCTGAGGGTTTCCACCAG